>Ga0116131_1001704_pt1 | contig 12486 bp, 15 predicted proteins | sample June2015DPH_17_1_FD_89734 | JGI IMG/M metagenome (GOLD analysis project Ga0116131, IMG submission 89734) | Peatland microbial communities from SPRUCE experiment site at the Marcell Experimental Forest, Minnesota, USA - June2015DPH_17_100 | ecosystem: Environmental > Terrestrial > Soil > Wetlands...
GAAGAGATGGAGAATTGGGGCAACCTTTCGGGTAAGCTCCTCCGTAGTGTTCGCTTCGACTATGATGAAGCCGTAACGGAATGTGAACCAGCCCGCGACAGGTTTGATGGCTTGGATTGCCGCTCCAACTTTCTTCTGCAGATCGGGGCGGTTCTCCATTTCGTTCTTGAAGTCAACAGGCGGGTTGAATTCTATCATGAACTTCATTGCGATTCAATGTAAGCCACGCGCTGGAAGCATTTAAGAGTTTTCATATCTCGAAAATCTCGTGAAGAGCTAGCGTGTTCTGTGCTTGGGCGTTCCGAAGACGAAGACTTTACTCCCCTCCACCTTAACTTTCAAGCCGAACCTGGCGTAATCCTCCGCCATGATCCGCGTCGCCCTAATTCTTAGTGAGTAAGCCAGGTTTTTGGCCGCGTTCTCAGTCCTGCAACGAACCTTGAAGCCCTTCAGAATTCCCCTTGCGACGAGCATAAGCTTCCGGTCCCTAAGGCCATACGCCACTCGTTTATGGAACGTTCCTTGCCTGTACTCTTTGAGACCCGACAAGCCGATTCAAAACCCGTCTGGAGGAAGTAATGGGCTACAATTATTGTTGCCTGATTTTTAGCCGTACACGACTCATGCATATCCTTTGCAATATTGCTGTGTAGGCCTGAATCCTAATTCAGCGGTTTTTGAGCCCAAAACGGTGTAAAGGAACATATCTGGACCTGAACCGTATTCTCGAGCGCTGGGGGTTTAGGTAATAACACTAACCGAGAAACTGCAACTGCGAAAACCAGTGGCTCAGAGAGTTGAGCAGCAGCAACGTAGGTTCTTCTGCGAAAACTGTAAACAGGAAGTTTTTCTCCAGGCCAAATACTGCGACACATGCGGCGGGCAAATTGAGTGGCCCAGAGAAATCAAGAAAGTCATTACGTCATGGAAAGCGGCCACTAAGAAACAAAAGTAGGCCCCAAACCTCACTTAACCCATCCTTAGTTTTCTTGAACTGCAACGTCCTTACGATGGATGTTGCCCGACCACAAGCTGAAGCAATAGCAATCACGGCAGATAGAGTCGTAGCCGTGGGAAGCAACCTACAGATAAAATCGCTCGCAGGTCCGGATACCAAGGTTCTCAACCTAAACGGCGCAACGGTCCTCCCTGGATTTACCGATTGCCACATTCACCTAATCGAATACGGCCTTTCCCTAAGAAACATAGACCTTCGACAAGCGCAAAGCATCGAAGAAGTGAAGAAGACAGTTGCAGAACGAACTCATGGGTCAAGGACATGGGTTCTGGGACGAGGTTGGGATCAAGAGAAATTTACTGAAAAAAGGTATCCGACTCGCAGAGACCTTGATGAGGCTTCACCAGAAAAGCCAGTCTTTCTCAGACGGATTTGCGGCCACATCTGCGTTGCAAACTCCGCGGCTCTCACCTTAGCGGCCGTCAGCGCCAGGACACCAAACCCTCCCGGCGGAATCATTGACCATGACGCATCAGGTGAGCCGACAGGTATACTTCGCGAGAGCGCGGTTGACCTAGTAAGTCAGGCGATTCCCCCGCTTGAACTGAAGGACTATGAGCAGGCTGCCCTCAACGCGTGCGAGCATGCGCTGAAGGCGGGATTGACAACAGTTCATTGCATTACCGGTTCATACTTGGAACTGAAAGCACTGCTCAACCTGAAGTCTGAGGGGCGGCTTCCACTTCGCTTTCACGTGCTCATCCCTCTCGACCAGCTGAAGGCAGCAGTGTCTCTAGGCATTGGTTCGGGGTTTGGGGATGAATGGATTCGCATCGGGGCTGTGAAGATATTCACGGACGGTTCGCTCGGGGCGCGAACAGCAGCGCTCGAAGCCCCTTACGCCGACGACCCTGAAAATCAAGGCGTCACCATGTACAGCCAACAACAACTTGACGACATAATTTCAGAAGCCCATCGGTCAGGTTTTCAAATTGCAGCACACGCGATCGGCGATAAGGCGGCCGCAATGATCCTTCATGCAATTAAGAAAGCAAGTGAATCGGCTCCGAGAAAGAACCTTCGGCACCGAATCGAGCACGCATCAATCCTCAACACCCAGCTCATCAGGCAGATAAAGCAGGCTGGGGTTGTGGCTTCAGTTCAACCCCACTTCATTGTGTCCGACATTTGGCTCGAGCAGAGGCTGGGCGCACGGCGAGCTTCCCTCGCCTACCCATTCCACAGTCTACTTCAAGCTGGAATCATAATAGTCGGGGGCTCCGACTGCCCAGTTGAACCATTAACGCCACTATCTGGCATCGAGGCAGCAGTCAACAGGCCGGGTACTGAAGCGGTAACCGCCGAAGATGCAATCTCATTCTACACTCGCAACGCAGCGTACGCCTCATTCGAAGAAAAGTCGAAAGGAACAATTGCACCCGGAAAACTCGCGGACCTAGTCATCCTCGACGAGGACCCTGAGAAAGTGCCACCATCAAAGATCTCTGAAATCCGACTTCTCCTGACGATGGTTGGAGGCAAGACCGGCTATCAAGCCGAGAAGAATTTCCATACACGAGCTTGAGTCGATTGTAAAGTCTAGATTTCTACTTTGTCGAAAAACCATGCGCAAGGTGGAATGGTTCCACATGAGATTAAGAGCCCCCGCATCACCCAAGTTGGCCAATAGGGAATGACAGGCTTGATGGCACGTCACAGCGGAATCTTCATTTTGGCTTTCTTGTTGACCGCAAGCGTTGGTTTTGCTGGACAAAGTTCTTTGGTGTTTGCGCAAACGTGTGACGCTTCGCTAGGTTCGTCCAGCCTCACATCGACTCAGCACTATTACAACTCGTATATCGGGATAAATACGCCAGTGTCAGCTTCTTGCTCTTTCTACGGCGGCCAATTGTACGCGGTTGGAGACGTATTCGACACGTCAGCGAATGCTGACTTGGGCTCCGTGAGCACAATGTTGACCACAACCTACGGAGGCAACACCTACACGGGGCAACTCTCCTTCAGCTTGCCTCCCTCGATCATCGGCCATCAACTACGAATCATGGTGTCGGTCTACGGCGGGCAATATAGTAACTACGGAAATGGAAATGGGCAACTACTAGCGACGGCAGGTCAAATGGTGACATTGAACGTTAGCTACCAGAATGGCTACCCGAACGCTAACGGGAATTGTTACATGAATTACAACTGTTACGGTAACTACCAGAACGAAAACTGCTACCAGAACTCCAACTGCTATCAATACTACTGCAACCAAGCCTCATACTGCTACCCGAATTACCACCCCATTTGCTACCACCAAAATGGCAACTACCCCTACCAAACCTCCTGCAACAACTATCATCACCACCACTAAAGAGCTGCGAACCGTTTCGTAGAATACGGCGAAATAGCGACTAAACGACAACATGAGACAACAGATCTCACCTACAATATAGTAGCAAGCAGGAGACTACTATGCGCCACCCTTCCGTAATTGTGCGGGTCATCGTCGATTCTGACGGTCTCGGTTAAAATTGGGAATGTGGCGTGGGATTTCGAGGGAGAGTTCCACGAGACCTCGGTATTTTCCTGCTTTGTACCATGGGGCTTGGTAGATTAGCTTTCGTTTGCCTCGCTTCTCGACGGTGTACACGTTGGTCAGTCTTCTGCGCAGAAGTTTGCGGAATTTCGCTCGAGCCGGCTCTGGGTGGCAGTCGAATATTTTCTTGCCAATCAATCTCTCGCCACCTTCCTCCATGAAGTTTGCCGCGGATTTGGCGTTCATTTCCAAGAGAACTCCCCTTGAATCGCATACGGTGATGGCTGCAGGGAATTCCTTAACCCACAGATGCTTCGGTGTTCTTACCAACCTTTAGATCACCAATGGTTCTTGCAAGTGTTTTGTTGGGAGGCCTAGAAAGCTTCCTCCCGGTAATCGAATACGAGAAATCGTTCAGGTTGGGCCTGCAAATTTGTCGTTGACTCTAACATGGGCGACGTGCTTTTACCCAATTGGCAAACTTGCGACCCACACAACCTTGCTAAGAAGTATAATGAGGCTAAAGATGGGCACAGTAACGGGGTTTAGGGTATGGCGTGGAAGATGGGGGCGAGGAAGGACTCGTATTTTGTCTATGTTCTTCTCTGCAATGATGGCAGCTATTACACAGGGTATTCAAACAATCCTGCTAGCAGGCTCGTCAGGCATATGAAAGGGCAAGGTGCACGGTACACGAGAATGCACAAACCAAGCGGCATCGTCTACCTCCAAGAACTTGAGACACGCAGTGCTGCAATGAAACGAGAACGACAGGTCAAATCGTTAACTCACGCTGAGAAATCTCACCTCGTAGAAGAAAGACGTTCGAACCAACCTTAAAGGTCACAGGCAGACAAGCTTTCAGCAACGTTTCCACATAGGAAATCTTCATCAGCAATCCATGGTCATCAGCCGTGAGAAAAAATGAGTTCTGAACGGATTCCAACTCTGAGGGATGTTTATGCCGCGAGAAAAGTGATCAGTACCTATTTGAAACCAACGCCGCTCTTCTATTCGCGGCATCTTTCGAAGCTTCTAGGCTGTCAACTGTACTTGAAACTCGAAAATCTCCAGCCAACGCGAGCTTTCAAAGTCCGTGGGGGGATAAATTACATGGAGAGAATGAAGCAACAAACCGCGGGCAAGACAGTCATCACAGCTTCAACGGGTAATCACGCTCAATCCATAGCTTACGCGGGTTCTCTCTTCGGCATTGAAGTCAAGATCGTCATGCCCGCTGGAATTCCCGAGGTGAAAGCCCAAGCTATCAAAGAACTAGGCGCCGAAGTAATCACGTACGGCAATTATTACGATGAAGCCAGAGAGTACGCTGAGAAGCTGGCAACTCAGAAGGGATACGTCTATGTTCACGGGAGCAACGAACCGTTGCTTCATGAAGGCGTCGCCACAATGCACCTCGAGATCTTCGAGGAGCAACCTGGGGTTGACGTGGTCATCAATCCCATCGGCGGCGGTTCCGGAGCGTCCGGCGCATGCATAGTCTACAAGACACTTAACCCCCAAATCACAGTAATCGGCGTACAAGCGGAAGGAGCACCAGCATTCTACAACTCATGGAAAGGCGGCGTTATCATGCAGATAGACCAGGTGAACACGGCGGCTGAAGGAATGGCAACAGCAAAGGCATACGAACTCCCGTTCAAGATCCTTAGGAAAGCCCTCGATGACGTCATCCTAGTATCTGACGCCGAAATGAAAGAGGCCGTGCGAAGCATTTTCTCTGCGACAGGCCAAGTCGCTGAACTCTCCGGCGCAGCCTCAACCGCCGCAGCTTTCAAAATAAGAAAACGACTGGAAGGAAAGAAGGTAGCATTGCTTCTTAGCGGGGGAAACATAGAACCCAACCAACTTGCAAAAATACTCACCAACGGCACAGCCCGCTAGGTCAGGTCAAGCAGAAGAGTAACCTAAACGGCAAAGCCTCAGGCAAAATCCAAGGCCTGTTAGGACCTGACAAAGCTTTATTCAACTCGCGGTCGTTTACCGACTCCCAAAGCTCAAGCTTCACCTTGACTGGCATGGGAGATAGTTCGTTTGGAAGCATATGTAGTTGAAACGCCCGCTGGCCTTTTCATATTAGATGAAAAGTCAACGGTACTCGAGAAAGTCTACTTCTCACCTAAACCGGAAACTGCAGCCGTCGAACTCAAGGAGTTACTGGATGGTAAGCCCTCAAAGGAAGTTGTTGAGGCCCTTAAACGGGCCGCCAAGAAGCACAGCCCCTTGGTATTCGAGAATGAACAGCTCGCAAGAAGCGCTGCGAAAGGAGAAAAACTGAAGACAGTGGTCAAGACCTCCCCGGTTGCTGAGCAATTTCGCACTCAACTAGGCTCCGAGTGGGAAGGCCGTGAGGATTGGTTGAAGAAACAATCCCTCGAATCACCTATTCTCAAAACCCCCCAAGCCTACAATGATTTCACTCGACAGGTCACTTTGCAGCTCGCACGGGCTGGAATTGCGGTTGCGGCAGCCAGGCGTGACCTGAGCGCGGTACAAGCCGTCCGCGCAATGGACGACGTGGATAAGGTCTTGAACCTGCTTGCAGGGCGCGTACGCGAATGGTTTGGGCTCCACTTCCCAGAAATGGACAGGATGGTAGACAAACATGACGCATACGCACGGCTAGTTGCAAAACTTGGAAATCGTAGGAATTTCACCTACGAAAAGCTAGTAGCCGAGGGCATCCCGAAAGAGAGAGCAGAGGAACTCACCGACGCCGCAAGGAGATCCATGGGCGCCGAAATCAGCGAGCCTGACCTAGCGGTGCTTCAGTCCTTCTGCGAACTCATGCTTGACCTCTACAAATTCAGAGCCAAAAGCGAAGCGTACGTTGAGGAGGTTCTCAAACAAATAGCTCCCAACATGACCGCCATTGTGGGAGCACCCCTTACGGCGAGGTTGATCTCGATCGCGGGAAGCCTCGACAACCTCTCGAAAATGCCGTCGAGCACTCTGCAAGTCCTCGGTGCAGAAAAAGCACTCTTCCGCTCATTGAAGACAGGCGCCAGGCCGCCCAAACACGGCGTGATTTTCCAGCACACTGCCATACATCAAGGGCCCCGATGGCAACGAGGAAAAATCGCTAGGGCTCTATCTGGGAAACTTAGCATTGCTGCCAGGATTGATGCCTTCGGCGGCGACTTCCTCGGTCAAAAGTTGAGAGAAGATGTCGACAGAAAAATCGCTGAGATAAAGGAACGCTACAAGACGCCACCTCCACTGAAGAAGAGAGACGTTGGCCGGAAACGTTAGGCCGCACGACCCTTTCGAGGGCGTCTACTGGGTAACCCTCGAAGAAGGAAGCAAGCGCCTCGCAACGAAGAACCTAGCACCGGGCATCAGCGTCTATGGGGAACAACTAATCGAAAGCGGCGGCGCTGAATTCAGAACGTGGGATGCTTACCGGAGCAAACTGGCCGCCGCGATTCTTCGCAACATCAACTCACTTCCCATCAAGCCAGGCACTGCCGTATTATACTTAGGGTCCGCATCGGGTACTACAGCGAGCCATGTCAGCGACATTGTCCAGGAACACGGAAGGGTGTATTGCGTAGAATTCGCGCAAAGAAGTATGCGGGAGCTAATAGACACGCTATGTCAGCATCGCTCCAATGTCTACCCCATCATGGCAGACGCACGTTTACCGGAAAAATACAAAACCTTGGTGGACCGAGTGGATGTAATCTATTCAGACGTCGCTCAACCAGAACAAGCGAAAATATTGGCGGACAACGCTGACCTATTCCTAAAACCAAAGGGTTCAGTCCTGATTGCGATAAAGTCAAGAAGCGTCGACGTCACCATGGAGCCCACCGACGTTTTCAAACAAGAGACCGGGATACTTCGCGCTAGGCATTTCGACATCCTTCAGACCGTACGTTTGGAACCGTACGAGAAAGACCATGCCATGGTCTTGGCCAGCCGGGCATGAGCCTATTGTCTGATTCAAAGAGATCATTGGATCGGGCCTTGGACGCTGTTCTCGGCCATGAGCTTCGAAAACTAAACACCCACCTCCCAAAGCAAAGGCGCAGCCTAACCGAACTCCTAAAACTCAAGAACCCGACCGTCGAGGCCAATGACGGTTCTGCTATCGTGCTAAAGACGTCCGAGTTGGAGGAGCTGGCGAGATTTGTTCCAGCTCAATATCAGGACCGCCTGAAGCTTCCAATCATAATCATTCGAAGAATGGATTTGGGCAGGTCGATTTACACGGTCTCAGGTGAACGCGTTGAAGAATTCACGGTTAAGAAGATTTTAGGCCTCACCAACGATGAGTACTACCAAATGTACAAGGACCAAGACGCCGATTATCTATACAGGCCACAAGTCACTGAACTGCTCCGAAAATTTCACAGCATCTTCGTAATCGCGTTCGGAGTACCAAAAGAATTATCCGACTACGGCCCAAGCCTTCCCTGACCGACCTCAAGCTCGATTTCCTTAATCGTCTTCCAAGAGAGCCTAACAATTGGAGGAAACGTGTCGTGCGTCCGCCTCCATTCTCTAAGGAAGTCCATTGTCCTTGGATCGGTCATGTACCCGGATCCGAAATTCCCATATTCCCTTCGCAAGAATTCGACGGCCTCGTCCCGCCTCACCTTGGCAATTATGCTGGCAGCTGAGACAACGGGGTACGTTAGGTCTGCATGATGCTCAGAGACAATTTTGATCCTGCGTAACTCTGCGGGCAGAAATTCTCGAATAGTTTCCCCATACCGTTCCTCGTTAACGTCCGAAGCGTCAACGTACGCCTCCTTTGGGGCGAGTTCGCTGATCACTTGAGCCATCAACTGCGCTTCCAAGAAGTTCAGCTTCCTCAACTTCCCTCCATGCAGCACGACCTCGTCTATCTCCTTCGGCTGGGCCTCGACCACGCTAACTTTCGCGGCAAGCATTCTTATCTTTGGAGCAAGCATTGCGCGCATTTCAGGGCTCAGCAACTTTGAATCCTTGACGCCCATCGCTCTCAGTTCGCGATCATGGTTTTCCCCGAGAAGTACGCCCGCGATTACTAACGGTCCGATGATGGGGCCTCGCCCAGCGTCGTCCACACCTGCGATTGGCGGTTCCATCCATTCAACCTACACTTCAGTGGGGCTTTAGAAGTTAAAAGCTACAACCCTCTCTGCTAGCAGTATGCCTCCCTCCCGCACCTTCCTTACCGGTGAACCTGGGTGCGGAAAAACCACCGCAATTAACAGCACTTATCAAATGCTCTCAGCTCAGGGCAGAAAAGTGGGAGGAGTTGTCTCTGGCGAGCTTCGAGAGAGGGGTGTCCGCGTGGGGTTCAGCCTCGAAGACCTTTCAACCCATGAAACTGGGACTCTTGCCCACATCGCCCAGAAGGAAGGCCCAACTGTAGGCAAGTACTGCGTGAACTTGGCGGACATTCAACGCATAGCCGTTACGGCAATCAAGCGTGCCAGCTTGGAGGCCGACGTAATAATGGTCGACGAGCTCGGCCCGATGGAATTAAATTCCATGCCCTTCATACTTGCCGTTGAAATGGCGTTGGCGACCCCCAAACATTTCGTGGGGACCCTCCACAAACGCGCCTCGCATTATCTAGTCGCAGCGATCAAATCAAATCCCGCATACCAAATCCTCGAAGTAACGCTGAACAATCGCAGTGAATTGCCGAAAACGGTCACGAAAATTATCGAGAGTCAAATGTAGATTGAAATCGACCTCAAAAGATTGGCAACCAACCAGTCAGCCGAGTGGGCTATCGGAAGGGTGCGCTAGGCTACTTACCATCTCACGACGAGTATTCTACAATCCGAAAATGAGTCTAGGTCGGGACTTGGCGGTTCTATTTGCATCATCCTTCTTTCCGGATGGTAGGCGTCTCCGCGTTTGTGACGCCATGACGGGGTCGGGCGTTCGCGCAGTACGGTATGTGCTCGAATCCCGTAACGTTGCAAGCCTCATCGCGGCCGATAAGAATCCTGAAGCGGTCGAAGCGGCCCGGCGAACAATCCAGCTCAACGGTGTGGAGAAGCAAGTTGCCGTGTTTGAATCGGACGCGAACTTGCTGCTGCTCCAACACATGCAGAACAGGTTCGATCTTGTTGACCTAGACCCATTCGGATCCCCGGCACAATACTTGGAATCAGCCTTGCGTGCGACTGAAGAGGGCGGTATCGTCGCGGCCACTGCGACTGATATGGGGCCGCTCACGGGCGCAAGGCCTGCAGCATGCTTCAGGAAGTATGGTGCGAGCGCGATTCGAACGGAATTTGACAAAGAGGTGGCTCTCAGAATCCTCGCAAGCTGCGTCACCGCCATCGCGACTAGGATTGAACTCGGGATTGAGGTCGCCTTTGCACATGCATCCGACCACTATGTACGAATCTACGCAACGGTGAGAAAGGGTAAAGCCTCTGCGAACGTGTCAGCCAAATTGCTAGGTTTCCTCGAGTACTGCCCGAAATGCCTCATGCGAGAATCAGTTGATTCATTGGAGTCAATCGAACGTGTGTGCAAAGTTTGTGGGTCTAGGGCTCAAATCGGTGGCCCAATATGGCTTGGCCCGCTGTGGGATGGGGAGGTGGTTCAGAGAATGGTGAAACGTACTCCTAACTTATCGTCTTCACGCCTCTCTGAGGTCCAGCTGATTCTGTCCTGCACGGGCGAAGAAGTAAACAATTCGCCTTTCTACTATAGAACTGATTCATTTGCTCGATCTCTCAGAATAAGGCCACCCAGAATTGCGCGAGTTGTAGAGGCTTTGCAGGAGAGCGGCCACCAAGCTAGCCGGACACACTTTGACCCAAAGGGTTTCAGAACCAATATGAAAATAGAAGAATTAGTGGCATTATTGCGTAATTTGGCTGAGAAAGCCTAGCCCCAAGAAGTAAAACTCAGCACTTTCAGGCCGACTCGCAGGCGGTTTCACTGTTCTAAGAATATGAAATGACGACTTCATCTCAAGTTGAAACTCCTTAAACTCCGAACCTTGAAAAACTTTAACGAGCATGTTGCCAGAAGGTCTCAACAAAATGCGGGCAACCCTCAGCGCGCAACGGGCGAGTTCGATTTGTCGAGCGTGGTCGACATCCCATACGCCCGATAGGTCTGGGGAAAGGTCGGAGACGATCACATCAAACGTTCCCGGGGCCGTTGCTCTAATTTGATCCACGAGCCCTTCTTGAGTTATGTCTGCCCTGATTGCAACAACGTTCGTGAATTGAAGGGGAGGAATTTCCTCCAAGTCGACGCCTAGGACGAATCCTCTCCCGCCAACGATCTGGTGGGCTGCCTGCAACCAACCCCCAGGCGCGCAACCCAGGTCGAGTACGCGGTCGCCTCGCCGCACGAAGGAGTACTGTTTGGCCACTTGGAGTAGCTTGAACGTCGCCCTACTGCGGAAACCTCTCTTCTTAGCGAGGCGGTGGTACTGGTCTCTCTTCCTCTGCCGCAGCCAATCACTCGGCACTTGTTGTTACCGCTTTCGCTGAGTCCGCCACGTCGTGCATCCATTTGGTCAAATGTTCACATCTGTTCGGATTCAGAATCCAGGCTTGAGGGCAATTGCCCACTAAATCGCAGAAGGCACATGGGATATCTAGGATAGAATCAATCGTGGAGTAACGGCGCTTTGCAAATACTCGGTAGGTCCAGCGGCCTTCATGCAGCTCTTTCTTTCGAGCGATCAAGCCCTTCTTCTCAAGCCTGAGTATGGCTCTCGAACCTTCGCGGCTGTCAGCAGTCAACTGCCTCCAAAGCTCTGATTGCAGAATCCCCATGTCGCCGAGTTCCATAACTATGCGTAAGACGTCCTGTTCCGTTGGACCTTTCCTCGGCAACCAATAACCTTCCAGAAATGAAAAGATTTATTCAGAATCAAATTGGAATTAGACGCCATTCCATTTAAACGTTCGAGATAATTTCCGCAGTTGATTGTTCAGCCTTCCCTCTTCTTGACTGAAAAGGCTGGTTTCTACGTGATTCTTGACCCGTTAGGCACTTCACCATCGGTGGTCAGCAAGGCTATCTTGTCGCCTTCCTCAGCCGCAAGCAACATTCCCTGTGAGACCTCGCCGGAGAATTTTGATGGCTTTAGGTTGTAAAGGAAAATGACTCGCTTCCCCTTCAACTGGTCGGGTTCGTAATATCCAACAAGGCTTGAGACTGTTTGGCGGACCCCAAGCGGGCCGAGGTCGACAAGGATCTTGTACAGCTTTTCAGTTCTAGTAACCCGTTCTACCTGCGTTATCGTTCCTACTCGGGCATCTATTCTCTTGAAGTCGTCGAAGGAGATCTCAACGTTCACCTTATCGTCGCTCACGTGCCTCACCCTGTTTCCTTAGACGTCCTCTAGCGAGGTAGATAAGTCGGCTATCAAATCTTCGACGTCCTTAATACCCACCGACACTCTGATCAAAGAATGCGTGACCCCTATTCTATCACGTTCCGCTTTGGGAACTGAAGCATGTATCATCGAGCTCGGATGTTTGATTAGGGATTCTACGCCACCCAAGCTCTCAGTCGGCGTGAACACTATCAGATGCTTCAACAGTTCCTGCCAGGAATGTAAGTCCTTCAAGTGGAAGCTAACCAGGCCACCAAAATCATCCATTTGCTTTCGAGCCAGGTTGTGCTGTGCGTGTTAGGTGAAGGCGGGATAGATGACCTTGGAAACCTCCGCATGCCCGCCTAGGAATTCGGCGACCTTCTTAGCATTGCTGCAATGGCGTTGCAGTCTCACAGCTAAGGTTTTGATGCCTCGCAGAACAAGCCAGCAGTCCATCGGCCCTGCAACGGCGCCGGCTGCGTTCTGTGCGAACCGCACTTTTTCATAGAGCCCCGTGTCGCTGAGCATTATAACCAAAAAACAGCTTGTATTGGCAAAGACCGTTGCCGTCGTTTGAGTTCATGGACGACAAGCGTTCAAATCTTCTTGAACGCCCTTATTTAACCCCCCCAGTGGGTCACTTCGCATTCGACGGAGCCCCCCTCA
>Ga0116131_1001711_pt1 | contig 12417 bp, 12 predicted proteins | sample June2015DPH_17_1_FD_89734 | JGI IMG/M metagenome (GOLD analysis project Ga0116131, IMG submission 89734) | Peatland microbial communities from SPRUCE experiment site at the Marcell Experimental Forest, Minnesota, USA - June2015DPH_17_100 | ecosystem: Environmental > Terrestrial > Soil > Wetlands...
GGGTCAATGGTGAATATGCTGGTTTCTGGCATGCTGGCGCTCATTTTTCCGCCTGCACCTAAGCCGGGTAGGAAGCGGCAGTGGATTTGAGCTGGTTTGTAGTAGCCGAGTTTTAGGGCTATGTCGCGGGTTACTCGCCAGTATGGGTCTTGGTCGATGGCTGCGGGGATAAGCGCTGGGACGTTTTCGCCTGTGAGTTTTTCGTGGATGAAGCATGGTGCGGCTTGGATGGCTGGCCAGAAGACCCAGCCGATGTTTGTGCTGTCTTGGAAGCCAAAGCTGCTGCGTGCAGTGGAGTACGTTATGCGTTTGGCTACTTCCAATGTGATGTCGTAGAGAAGGTCTATGTCTTGAGTGTCGTAGATGATGAAGGTGTTTTCAGGTTTGAAGCCCAACGCGATGAGGTCCAAGGCGTTTTCATATGCGTATTTGCGTGTTTCTTTAAGGTTGGCGTCGTCGTCTATGAGGAATTTTTCGTCGTCGGTTAGTTGGAAGTATAGTCTCGTGTTGAATTTTTGTTGAATGTGAAGCGTGAAAATCCAAGGCACAAGATGCCCAATGTGGACTGGCCCAGATGGTCCTCTGCCAGTGTACAATACGAATTTTATGCCTTTATCGTAGAGGTCTAGTATGGTGTCCAGGTCTCGGTGGCTAAAGAATATCCTTCTTTCAAGTTGAAGATGAAGTTTTCCCGTGTGTTTTTCCACTTTCTCAAGAAGTTGAGTAGTTAAGGGTTGGGTTCCGAATTCGCGTATTAAGCGTTCGTAGTCTACTTTGCCTTTTACTTCCCAAGGTGTGACTACCATTTCGTTATTGTTTTCTTCAGCGTTTGATGAAGCCGTTCTGTATCACCAGTGCCTTTACAAGAGATGCAATGACTTGTCATATATCTTTTTTCGCAAAGCTAACTATTCTGCTTTGGTAATCTTTCCTCAAATCCTTTAGTTCATGACCGCCGCAGTTCAGATAACCAAGCACATAGCAATGCAATAGCTTTTTTAATCTTCACTTTTAATCTTATTCGCGGTGCGCGCATGGCAGAAGAAATTTGGGTTCCAATGGATGGAGACACCTTCGTAACCAAAGACGGCTTCATACTCAACACTTTTGGATACGAACATCCAGACGATAGGGTTTTTGCGTTCCTCAAGTATATCCCTGCCAAGTTCAAAGAGCTCTTTAACGTTGAAATGCTGGAAAGAACATGGAAGTTTGGTGAGAATCAGCTTTTTAGAGCAGAGAAGCTTTACACGGCGAAAAACTACCAATCTTTCATCGAAACTTTCCGCAAGAACTTTCCAGATTACCTGTACTACTGCCCTTTCCGTAACAAGGAGTTAATCACTGCGCCGTTCGAATTAATTCAGCAAGTTTTTGTTCCTAAAGACCGCTTGGCGTGGCTGGAAAACCTGCCTAACCCTGATAAACTGCAAAAAATGGCTATAGACCTCATCCATTTAATATCCAAAGAATCAAACGTTAGCTTAAGCGATTTCGGAGTCCACGGCTCCATCGCTCTAAATATGCATGCGCCAGAATCAGACATTGACTTTGTTATTTACGGCACAGACAACTTTCGCCTAGTAGAAGAAGCCATAGCAAGGCTTGTTAACACTGGAAAACTAAGCTACATCATTGGTAACCGCTTGGAAGCAGCAAGAAAATTCCAAGGCAAATATCAAGGCAAAATTTTCATGTATAATGCAACGCACAAGCCGGAAGAAGTTAAAGCGAAATACGGCGCTTATCGGTACATACCGCTTGATGCAGTGCGCTTCCAATGCACCGTTTGTGATGACACTGAAACCATGTATCGCCCAGCAACCTACAAAATCTCAGGCTACAAACCCCAAGACGACCAGTCAGAACTTGACTTGGACAAAATCCCCATACAGGTAGTTTCAAACATTGGTTGCTACCGAAACATCGCCCGATGTGGAAGCGATATCAAAGTGGCGGGCAAACTGGAAAGAGTCGAATCAACAACTTCAAGCGAAGTATTCTATCAAGTGGTTGTTGGTACAGCAACCTCCGAGGAAGAATACATTTGGCCGACGTAAAGCTGCGTGACCGAGACGCCATAGAGACAAGTGAAGGCTTAATCTTCCGCGTCTTCGGCTACTCCCACCCGCCAAACGCTTACATATGCGACGCTGAGTATGCCTCAGCAAACATTTTCTCGTCAAAGGATCCCCGAGCGCCAAGAACTGGCAGAAACCAGCTTTTCTACAAGTTCTACAACGATGAAGGCATGAAGCTGGTGGCTAAGCGATATCCTCAGTATTTGGTTTTTCATGAGATGCTTGGGATAAAACTTGTCGGCGTAAAAGAGAATGCTATAGCTGAAGCCAGAAAACCTGAGCAGCGGCTACAAGTTTTGCTTGAGGCTGGACCAACAGACGAGTTGCTAGCGGCAATGGAACGTGTGCTTAACATATCAGTTGAAAATTCAGGCTTAACAGAGCGGAATTTTGGGGTTTTCGGCTCGATGCTTCATGGTTTCCATCATCCAAAGTTTTCAGACATTGACTTTATAGTTTACGGCAAAAAAGAAAACGCTAAACTACGAAAAACACTCGAAGCCTTGTATGCTGATAAGGGTTCGGGTTTGCATAACGAGCTTGAATCAGAACAAGCCATGGCGGGCAAGGATTGGCGATTCAAAAATTTCACCGTTGAAGACTTTGTTTGGCATCAGCGAAGAAAACAAATCTACGGCTTATACGACGATAAAGCCAGCGGAAGAACCATAAAAGCCGAGTTTGAGCCTGTAAAGGCTTGGAGCGAAATCAAATCAGAATACGACCCGCAAACAAGAATCCACCAGAGAGGCTGGGTTAAACTCAAAGCACGCATCACAGCAGATGACGAGGCATCATTTATCCCATCAATCTACGGCATTGAGCCCTTGGAAGTTTTAAGTGGCGAGCCAAAAGCGCTTGAGGCTAAGCGGGTTTTCTCTTTTATGGAAGAGTTCCGACAACAAGTGCAAAAAGACGAAGTGGTAATTGTTGAAGGCAATCTGGAAGAAGTCGTGTCGCCAAAAGAAAGTTTTCGCCAAGTTACTTTGACTTATTGCCCACGCTACTATGAGCAAGTGTTGAAAGTGCTGCATTAAACGTGTGACAGAACCATGTAATCCGATGGTTTATTGCCAAGTATCAAACGGTAATATTCATCGCCGTTTTTCTTGTTGGTTACTAATTCAACTTTTCCCTGAGCAGTCACCGCTTCGCCATTTTTTGCTTGTTCACAGAATCTGCCGCGGAAAGAAACAATTTCCCGTATTGGCTCCAACCTATGTCCTTCAACAACTTTGACATGATCAACTTTGTAAGTGCAGGGCGTGAAAAGTGAATCTGAACTGTCAGCTATCTTGGCTGTTATTTTTGCATGGCCACTGTTTTTGAAGCACACGTCACCGTACTGCTCGTTTGTTTGGCTCCAATCCTTCACGAAACGGATAAAGTAGTCGGTTCCCATGAACTTGCCTTGAAATGCCTTTGGGCTTTCGACTAAGACGAAGTCTTCGAAGCCCATTTGGGTGTCTTTCGAACGGAAATCGAATAGGTCCTGCAACTCCGGTCGGCTATAAGGCTTGAACTCAGAGCCTTTGTCTTTGAGCAATTTCTGCAAGGCTGTGTAGGCTTTTCGGCAGTTTTCTACTCCGTAAACTATTGGGTCAATGTCTGATTTTTCAGTGGTTAATCCTGCCAGTATCGAGCCAGAAATGCCTATGGCGCTCCAAGGAATACCCGCCTCTTTTTTCAGGGTTTCTGCCAGCTGTAACGCCTTATTCTCTAATGTGCTAAGGTGCTTGGATGTACGTAGTAATGCAAGTTTTTCTGCAGGCTGGTAATGCTCAGCTATGTCTGTGACTGGGACTTCGCAGAGTGTTTCACCAAAGACCGGGTCAAAAACTATTAAGCCAGGATGATTTTCTTGAAGATACTTGAACCTTTCATCGAGGCTGTACACTTTGCCGTAGGTGCTGTCTTTGCCTTGTCTGGTGCCCTGGGGCGAGGGGATAAAGCGGGGAAACGCGATGATTTTGCCTTCGGGATGAACTAAGCCTTTAACATCAAAAACCACGTTGCTCTTTGTTTTGATTAAGTCGCCTTCGCGTGCTCTCATGCAAATCCCTATTATCTTGAGCGTAAGACCATTTAAATTGTTTGTAGTTTTTTACAAACTTAAATAAACGTTTTTTGAACCATTTAAAGTGGACGCAATAATGAGCAACGAAGAAAAAGCACAGCACATTTCCAAATGTATAGAGCTGGCGATACTGCTTGAAGTCAGCGCGGAAAAGCCAGGCAACGTCAACTTCACATCGGGCTTTGAAGGGACAAGATGCGAGCATTTCTTGGCTTCAGCTGTTGCTGCAGGACCATCCTTCCAAGAGGCTGCTTACCGTGGGGCGTCGGTGGCAGAAAACAAACTTGGCATTAGCGAGGTTGGCTTGGGGCAACTCATAAAGACTTGCGCCGCTGACGTTAATGCTTGGCAAAAAGGCGGAAACACTATCCTTGGCACTATAATGCTGTTTATGCCCGTCGCTGTCGCCGCAGGCATGACACCATCAAAGGAAAATTATCTTTTAGATTTTTCTCTTTTGCGGAAGAACATTGACCTGGCGGTTAAATCAACGACTGCGTTGGATTCAGTGCACCTCTACGAAGCAGTAGACATTGCCAATCCAAGCGGTCTCAACGACGCGCCAGACCTTGACGTTACCGACCCTCGTTCTAAAGAGCGCTTGATAAAAGAGAATGTTAGCCTGTTTGAGGTTTTCAAAATCGCCTCAGCATACGACGACATTTGCTTTGAATGGGTACACAATTACCCAGTAATCTTCGATTTAGCCTATCCATACTTGATGGAGCAACTTAAAAGTAAACCTTTGAACACGGCAGTCGTTCACACTTTCCTAAAAATCCTCTCCGAACGCCCAGACACCTTCATAGCGCGCAAAATGGGCAAAGACAAAGCACAAGAAATATCGGCAGAAGCAAAAGCCAGTTTGGATCTTGGCGGGTTACAAACGGCAAAAGGAAAAAAAAGTCTCCAACAATTGGACAAAAAACTAAGATTATCCCAAAACAAGTGTAACCCCGGAACCACCGCCGACTTAACCGCTGCTGCATTGGCACTTTGCACCCTTAGTGGATACAGGCCATAGATAGAATTGCGCTCTTATAAGCAGCCTCTTAAGGTGGCCTTTTTTGCTCTAGAGACTGGGCTTGGTAAATCACAGTTTAACGCGTTTTCAATGAGTTGAAGTTGTTTCATATTGAGAGTTCCTTTTTCAGAGTTAATTTTTTCTATTATTGCGCTAATGCGGATGCCTTCCTTTGTACCTTTTTTGCCTTGATTACCCATTGAATCGCAGGTAATTTTGATGGGGGCTCCCCAGTGGTGCAGTGCTATCGCTTCCCAATTGTCGTTGAAAACAGGGGAACCGGACGATCCAACGTCTGTGTCCGTATAGTATTGAAGCACCTTTTCGTTCTGAGCTACTATCCTGTTCCGTCGAAAAGATACCTGTTTGAATTGCCCCATCGGATGGCCAATTATGCTTGCCAAAGTATCTATTGCATGCTCGTCTGAAGTGCTCTTTAAGGGACAAAACCCGAAATCCGATAATCTAGCTTTACCGAGAACACGTTTGCCCACAGCCACAATCGTGAAGTCAAGGTCTTCCTCTGGACTGGACATAAAGAAATCGTTTGGAGAAAGCGCAAACCGGCTAACAGGTTTTGGAGTTCCTTTTGCATTCAATTCATAATTAAACTCCACAAGGAAGTTCTTTGCTGTCTGTGAGTCAAGAATTACATGGTTATTAGTTATGAACAATCGATTAGAAATTAGGAAACCTGTGCCTTGCCAGCAATAAAGATGATCAAGAACTCTGCCAACTGGCGCTGCTGCACAAGCAATTTCAAGATGCATTCTGTTAGTTATTCTTGCGGGGTGATCGGTCATAATATAGGTCTTTTCTCTCAATAAATGCGGTTTATTGATTCTGCTATTAAGTTTTTGTTATCTGATTGAACTGCTGAACTGCATGGGGTCGGCAATCATATTTAGTGAGAATTGAAAACGTATTATACTACTTCTCGGCATAGGGGCATTTGTCAGCGAAGTGAAAGGTTTTGCCAGCGAATGAAAATAGGGCTTATGAAGAGTTATTTATGAAGATGACGCAGAGGAGTCAGGCGGTTCTTGAAAGGTTTGGGCAGATATCTGTGGCAGGTGTTAATCTACCTGAACTCTTGTCAATTTTGAGTGAAGTTAAGGCTTACTGGAAAGATAACTTTAGACCTGCTTTGATTTCGTTCTCTTGCCAGGCGGTTGGTGGTCAGACTAATGTTGCAGATGACGCGAGTTTAATGGTTACGTTGATGGGCGCGGGCCTTGGGATACATGATGATATTATAGATCGGTCATTTAGCAAGCATTTCAGAATGACTGTTTTAGGCAGTCACGGTGTTGATGACGCCTTACTGATTGGAGAACTATTCATTGTAAAATCACTTCTTACGGTTAAAGAAATGATACGTAAAGACTTCTCTATACAGACAATTGGAAAGATTCTCGAGATTTTTGAGAACTTCTTCATGGAAATTTGGGAAGGGGAATTTTTGGAGACTAGATGCAGAAGGAACTTAGACACTGAATTGAAGGAGTATGAGAAAGTATTGTGGATGTCGACTGCGGACACAGAGGCTTGTGCTAGAATTGGGGCTATGCTTGGGGGAGGTTCTAGGGCAGAAATTGAAACCTTGGCAGAGGTAGGAAGGCGCTTAGGATATATATTTAGACTTGGAGACGAACTGAAAGACACGCTTAATTTGGAGAACAATCTACAAAATCGTTTGGAAGATGAAAGCGTTCCTCTCCCTATTCTCTTTGCGGCTAAGTCATCGCAGGAAATCTATAATAGAATCAAGAATATTCTGGCGAAACCTAAAGTGGATTCATCCGATGTACTGAACCTCTTAAAGATATGTTTAGAAGTCGATTCTTTCACATATGTGCTCAACCTGGCAAAAGCAAATGAAGTAGAAGCTCTTTCCAAACTTGATTTGTTAGAGAATAATGACTCAAAAGAAGCATTGGCGTTGTTGGTAAAAAATACTTTTGAGAAAATTGAAGCTTTATGTCATAGGATGTGAATTTACCATATTGGACCGGGGCTTTCTCCAGAATAGACTTTTTCCCACGATGCTTCCACTATTTTCCACATGTGATTCGCTAAAGGTTCTGGTATGTTTGCTTGATTGCATGTTTTTTTGAAAAGGGCTGCGTCCTTTTTTCTCACCGCCATTTCCGTAGCTTCATAGAGGTCATTATCTTTTACTAATCGACTTGCAGTCATAGCGCGATCATAGGCGGATAGTCTGTCAAGCGATAGTCGTATTTCCTTTTCCCTGTTTCCGCTTTCCATTCTTTTCACCTCCTGTTTCGTTTCAAACAATATTTATTTATAGTTACTTCTGCATTTAAAATTATAGGGGTGCGTGGTTATTGAACCTCGGGTTCTTGAGGGATGATGTTAGGATTACCTCAAGAAAGATGATAGCGGTAACAACATTGGCTTCGACCAGTCTCGCGTGGTCCTTTTTCATGGTTTTTTGTTTTACGGATATATTCAAAACCATCGTCAGCACTCCTACGTGGGTTTACTTAGGCGAAGTCTTGTTCCTGAGTTTTGGAGCGATTTCTGCTATTGTAGGAGGGGTGATAAGCGGCAAAGTTGGAAGAAGGAAACTTTTATTGGCCTGGATCATTTTGGGGATATTCGCTTCAGTTTCTTTAGGCTTGTTCGCAAACACGATTTTGGTATTGTTTTCTAGTTTGCTGTTAGGTTTGTCACTTGGTTTGGGTTATCCTAGTTTCACTGCTTATCTTGCGGACAACACTGTTATGGAAGAAAGAGCACGAGTCTCTGGAATTGTAATATTTGTTACGTTCGTCCTTGTAATTTCTGGAGTTGTCGTTGTAACAGAATTTGGTCCTACATTGCTGAGCGTTATTTTGGTGGGAGTGTTTCTAAGAGCGGCAAGCTATGGGGCGTTGTTTTTAGACCCATGTGAAAGAGTAAAAGGAAAAGAGAAGTCTTGGCTAGCCGTCTTACGTCATCGGGACTTCTCCTTGTATTTGTTTCCATGGCTTGTGTTCAACATCGCTACAGGCCTTACATTATTCGCGTTAACTAATTTGCCTTCAAACTATGATTCAGCTGTCACAGCCGGCAGTTCACTGCATTACCTAGGCGCTGGAATAGCTGGGTTAATTGGTGGTTTTGCCGCTGACCGCTTTGGAAGGAAGCAGCCAATTATAGTTGGTTTAGTAATGTTGGGGGTCAGCTTTGCATTTTTGGGGCTAGCTACTTCTCCACTAAGTGTAATTGTTTATTATACGATTTCAGGAGTAGCTTGGGGTTTCCTAATTGTTATTTATTTAGCAGTTCCAGGCGATGTTGGATTTCCAGGTTCAAGGGAAAAATTTTATGCCTTGGGGATTACCATACCCTTGATTATTTACATGGGATTCTCAGCAATATCAAGCTTAAGTGACTTATCTTTGCCTCCAAATTTGCTTTCACCGATCTTAGGCATAATCCTTTTTCTTTCCATAATTCCTGTCTTGCGTGCAAGAGAAGTTCTTTCTAATAAGAAACTCTATGAAAGAAGAATGAAAGAGCATGTTGACAAAATCGGCAAGCTTATCAAAGAATCAAAAAGGATTCGATAAGACGGTTTCTAATCAGTCAAGGGTTACTTCTTTCTACGGATAACGCTCAAAGAATATCACAAATCAGACAAAAATAATATCCTAGTTCAACGTAAAGACTTACTAACAAAATCGGTGTGCGGAAAAATGAGTTTAGGAAAAACCTTTGCTTTCCATTCCTATAAAGGTGGAACTGGTAAAACCACTTTAATTTCAAATCTTGCAGCATTGTATGCAATGAGTGGCAAAACAGTCTGTCTTCTTGACTTTGACTTGTATGCACCAAGTCTTAGCACCTATTTTAGAAAGTCGCCATCTTTTTATCTAAATGACCTCTTGAAAGGAGAAGCTGACATTTCAGATGTTCTAGTGGATGTGGGCTCGGAATTGGGCGTTAACGGGAAGTTGCTTGCAGGTTTTTCAAGTCCCAAGAAGGAAGATGTTAATGAAATCGAAATTAAACATGAGTTGAAATGGCAACTTGCTGCCATGAGAAGGGTGCTGGCGGCTAAAAATCAGCTGTTTGAGAAATATAAGGTAGACTATCTGCTTTTGGATACAAGTCCTGGAATAAGATATTGGTCGATAAATACCCTGGCTGCTGCTGACCGTTTGTTTTTGGTTATGAGGATTAGCGACATGGATATCGAGGGTACTAAGCGAATGATAAAAGACATATATGATTCATTGGCACGGTTTGGCTCTAAGTATTTTATAATTCTTAATAAGGTTGCACTCGCATCCCCGACTGCTAAAAAACTCTGGGAAAAAGAGGATGCTGCTGGGATAGCCGAGCTGGAAAAGGACATCGGATCACGGGTTGTAGCATCGATTCCTTGCTTTTGTGATGTTAACTTTAATAGGCATGAATTTTTATCGGCGGTCAAGCAGCCTGAGCATCTTTTCTCTAAAAAGCTGATTGGTTTGTCTGAGGCGATCAAGGACTTATGAAGTGCAATGATGTTTTTCCTGGTTCGGCAAAGTTGGTTGAAGGCGTTGTTCCAGCTTCGTCGCTCTTGTTGATTGGTCCTTCAGGTGTTGGGAAGACTATATTCTGTAAGCAATTTGTTTATAATGGTTTGATTAAGGGTGAAGCATGCATTTACGTTGCAACAAGTGAGTCTCCTAAAGAAATAGAGAACTCGATGAAAAGCTTCGGGTTTGAGGTTGCATCTTACAAAGCTAATAATATGTTTCGGATTGTCGACTGCTATTCTTGGAAAAGTGGAGGCGCGTCATCCACGGATTGGGTTATTGCCAACCCAGGGGACTTAGCTGTTGTTTCAATGACCATTGAAAATGCTTTGCGAGGATTGACCAATATTCGTCTCGTTTTTGATTCAATAACTGGGTTGACGTCAACTTGTAGGTATAATCTTGCTTTCTTTTCGAAATTCCTTGAAATTTTGGTAGCGAAAATCAAGAATTTGAATGGAAATTCGATTTTTGTGGTTGCTCCTGAAGCCCATGATCAACAATTCATAAGTTACTTGCGACAAATATTTGATGGCACCTTAGAAATGAAAGAAGACGAGTCAGGCAAGGAGATAAAACGGCTATTGAGGCTCTTCTCGCTCAAAGGAGCCGCCCACAAAACCCATTGGACGCCATTTGAAATTACAAACCATGGCATTGCCGTCCGAAATGAGACTGAACTAAGATGCATGATGTGCTCAAGGCTTATCGAAGGGGAACCGCACTTTGAAACGGTTGGAGGAAACAAATTAAGTTTCGATTCAATGGAGTGTGCGCAAACTTACAAAAGGCTCAAGAGTGTTTACGGTGAAAATTTTGAATAGCCGTCCAATGCCGCAACTACTTGAAGAAGCAGCAAGGCAACGACCGCAGATTTAGCAGCCGCCAAGTTGGCACTTTGCATCTTAAGCGCTTACAGACCGTATGTACTTAGTGTTTTCAGCGTTAACTTAATATTAAAAAACATTTTAAGATATCCAGCTTGAAGTGAAACTCGAATGTTTAGCGTTAACCAGATGGCTTGGAAACTAGCTCAAAAACTCCTTGAGCAACCAGAATTTTACGGCGTAACCGTTTCAAAATCAACCGTAGGAGCCACAGTTGTTGATGCAGGCGTAAACGCTCCTGGCGGCTTTCAAGCAGGCAAAAAACTAACCGAGTTATGTATGGGCGGCGCTGGAAAAGCACAGTTAGGCTTCAAAACCTATGGTGACTTAACCTTCCCATCGATAACCGTTAGCACTGATCATCCTGCGATTGCAACGTTGGGTTCGCAGTTTGCTGGCTGGCGCATTAAAGATGGCGACTCAATAGCAATCGGGTCTGGTCCGGTTCGTGCTCTGGCATTGAAGCCTAAGGATGTTTACGAAGAAATAGGCTATAAAGACTCAAGCGACAAGGCAGTGCTCACGTTGGAAAGCAATCGCCTTCCTTCGGATGCACTTATTGAGAAAGTGACGACTGCCAGTAACATTTCAGCCCAGAACCTGATTGTTGTTGTTGCTCCAACCGCAAGCATCGCAGGTTTAACGCAGGTAACTGGCAGAATAGTGGAAGTTGGCATTCACAAGCTCAGAACTCTCGGTTTAAGTCCTAAGGTGATTCGTTACGCGATGGGTTATGCTCCGATTCCGCCGCTTGGCACTGATTTTGAAGTTGCAATGGCACGGACAAATGATGCTATTCTTTACGGTGGAACCGTCTACTGCACGGTTGACTTTGATGATGAGGCTGCGCTGCAGAAGATTATGGAGCAGGCTCCATCTATGGCTTCGAAGGATTATGGAAAACCCTTCCTGCAGATTTTCCAAGAAGCAGACCGCGACTTCTACAAGATTGACCACGGCTTATTCGCGCCAGCAGTGCTGATCATAAACAACGCTAAAACTGGCCGAACCTTCAAGGCAGGACAAATTAACCCTAAGGTACTAGCTGAATCCTTAGGATTCTAAACTTTCCTTTTTTATTAGAAAATATGGTTTATTTGGTACCCGTACTTGTTGGTGTTGTTTGTGGTTTGCAGAAGAATCCTTTGATGAAACTATTGAAGCCTTTGTTTCCCAGTAATGTCGCTACTACGAAGCCCATTATGAGTACTTCGCCGACTGCTTTTATCAAGATGGTGATAATGACGGCGTTTCCCAGGAACTGGGACGATATGAATAAGGGCAATAGAAACGCGAAGTAGGCGTAAGTGAATATCGCTTCTGGAACGTATGCCAATAAAGTTAACGGGATTCCAAGTAGCGACGAACGCGGTTTTTGCAAGTTTACGCTTTTTCCGATTAATCCCGCTGTTAAGCCTGTGAGGACTTTTCCGAGTGGTAAGCCAATAAGTCCTAACCATCCGCCTGTCCCTACTGGTCCAAACATTATTCCAGGTAATATTCCTGCGATGACTCCTGTGGCCATGCCTTCGATGGGTCCTACGAAGAAACCTGCTATGAATACAGCCATTAATGAAAAGTCTAGTGCTATTCCTGGGGCTATTGGCCCTGCAAAGTAGCTGATTGCAAATAGGACGTTTCCGAGTGCTCCCATCATTATTATGAATGCGATTTTTTTAGTATTCAAGTTAGTCTCTCCTTCGGTTTCCAATGCCGCCGTTAGCTATTTAAGAGTAGCTACTTAAAAAATGGTAGGCTAAAATTGATAAATAAGCCAGCATAACATATGATATAGGGAAGCGTATTGACGGAAACA
>Ga0116131_1001712_pt1 | contig 12413 bp, 9 predicted proteins | sample June2015DPH_17_1_FD_89734 | JGI IMG/M metagenome (GOLD analysis project Ga0116131, IMG submission 89734) | Peatland microbial communities from SPRUCE experiment site at the Marcell Experimental Forest, Minnesota, USA - June2015DPH_17_100 | ecosystem: Environmental > Terrestrial > Soil > Wetlands...
ATTCCAGAAAGTTGCGGTTTAGCTTTCGGTTTGCAAAGGAAAAAGGGCGGGTTTATCCGTTTTGCCTATTAATGAGAAGCTGTATAGGAAAATGCAATGAAGAAATCGTTAGTCATAGCTGTGTTGCTCATCGTTGCCATCCTTGTTCTGAGCGCTTCAATACTGGTTTTCTTGAACAGCAATAAGCCGTCAACAAACTCCTCAGCTGTAACACATTACACTTACACCGTAGTTAACACGTATCCGCATGACCCGAATGCCTTCACTGAGGGGCTCGTGTACTCGGATGGTTTTCTGTACGAGAGCACAGGACTTGACGGCGGTTCATCTTTGCGCCGCGTGGACTTGACCACAGGTAACGTACTGCAGGAGGTTATGTTGCCGACTCAGGATTTCGGCGAAGGTATAGCCATCGTCAACAACACCATTATCCAGCTAACTTGGCAGTCGCACATAGGCTTCATCTACGACAAAAACACCTTTGCAGTGCTGGGGAATTTTACTTACCCCACGGAGGGCTGGGGTTTGACCTTTGACGGCGAACAGCTAATCATGAGCGACGGCTCAGACAACCTATACTTCTTGAATCCAACAACGTTCCAGCGGATAGGACAAATCCAAGTGCATGACGGAAATACAACTGTAGTAAACATTAACGAGCTAGAGTACATCAACGGTGACGTTTACGCCAACATTTGGCAAACAAACACAATCGCCATAATCAACCCAGAAACTGGACAAGTCAAAGCTTGGATAGACCTCACAGGACTACCAGGCGCAAACAATTCAAACCCAGGAGCCGTACTCAACGGCATAGCATACGACCAAAAAAACGACAGACTTTTCGTAACAGGCAAAGACTGGCCAAACCTCTTCCAAATAAATCTAACACCCCAAACCAACCAATCAACCTAAACGGCGTATTCAGAGCAGGCTATAGTCTTGACGGGCAACAAAACGTAACCATCACTGGCAATATTATCGTAGCTAACATAACGAGTGGTTTCCATAGCATTATAGTCTACGCCAATGACACGTTTGGGAATATTGGCGCCTCCGAAACTATCGGTTTCACCGTAGCGAAGCTGGAGCCTTTTCCAACCGCAACTATCGCCGCGGTTTCTGGCGCATCAGCAGTGGTGGTTGCTGGTTTGTTAGTTTACTTCAAGAAACGCAAGCGCTGAAAATAAGTTTGGGTTTGGGGTTTAAAATTATATATAATGGTTGTTATAGTCTCTTGGAAGCATAGTCACCGTTAATTTGGGGGAGAATAGGTTGGATGAAGTATTAGACATGCTAGATAAAACTGCAAAGCGAATACAGAAAGTTGTTGATGAAACAAAAGAAGCAACTTGGAAACAATCAGCCCTGTACGAGCAAACCATGCAGTCACCTGAAGCGTCCGAAGAGCAAAAAATCAAGGCGTTTATTAGGAAAACCCGTTATTTAGACCAGCTTGAAGCCTTAAACTCCCAGCTTAGTTTGCTATATACTCTTCAGATTTTCGCCTTTAAAGTTAAAGTGCTTGAAGTAACCGTCGGCAACATCAACGACCAACTTGCAAAAACAGGGGTTCTTCTCAAAACAGCAGAAATAGAAAACATAAAGACAAACATTGACTCCCTCAAAATTTTAATCGAAGCCCAATACGAATCAATGAAGGAAATCCACGAGAGCCAAAACAAAACGTTAGACTACATTCATTAAACAACTAAAAAGTAAACTAAAACATTACTTTTTTTGTTTTACCTTGTGCATTTTAGCATATTTCTACACTATACAGATTTAAGACTTAACTTCATGAAAACTTTCCAACACACATAAGGCATTCAAGTGGGAACTTTTTGGCTGAACATCAATCATATGAGCATACAATGCAGAAGCAAATTTGACATTTAGGACAGTGTTTGAAGCCACCACCAAGCATCTTGTCACAAGCATCACAAGGTCTGGATAAATTGAGCATAGCAAACTCATAACTCAATTACTTCTCTGTTGAACTCTCAGACAAACACCAGCAAACAACCTAAAGGTGAGGGTTAGTTAAAGTTCAAATTCTAGTGACCCCGTTAAGCAAAAACAAACAAACTTTAGAGTTAAAATTACGGCAAGTACAAAAGAACATAAAGAAAATTTTTTAACCTGCGCCATGTAAAACAAAACGACCATCAACAAGCCTATAGCAGAGAAGACGCTTTTTTACAGGTTTTCCCAGTCTATTAACTCCCTGAAACATATCATTTCCGTTCTCAATATTAGCTTTAACTGATGACGAAAGTTCACCAGTATAGAATAAATAGCCTTCATACGGTCTTGCAATGTCACTATAGTTCTTGCCCTGAGTTAGATCAGCGTAGTTAAGAGTACCATATTTGCATTCCCCAATAATCCACGCTAATACAGTTTCGGATATCGCAATAAGTCCAATCAGGTCGGGCTCTATGTGGAGCGACCCATACCGTGGAATGATTGTAGGGTTAGGAACATTACGCCTTACGTACTCGGATAACGTCATACCTTTGCCATGAAATATCATTAGAGGTATTTCGAAACGGAAATCCTTATAACGGTTGCAAAGCCACGCCAAGGCATCTCTACGTACATTTCCCTCGTCCAATTTGATATCTGCCTTCACAGTTTTTTATTCTTGTATAATCTCCAACATCCTTTTGACCTGCACTTTTTTATGAACTTAGCAGAGCTCTTCCTTGTAGACCCAAGACATGGCGTTGGGTCAGGGATTCCGCCTTCTTTAGCGTCGGTCAGATGCTCAACAAATTCCAATTTTTTTCGTTGATTATAGAAAAGGTCCTCTATCTTCTCGAACGCTCTAATGTTTACTTTGAGCAAATGGTCCCTACTTCCACGCTTCCCGCCGGCCCAATCGATATAGTGAATTGGAACAGAAAGGCGACTCTGCAAGAGTTCACAAATATCGATAGGCAGTTTTTCATTTGGTCCTAGAATACTAAACTGAACTCTCCACGCGTTATCCTGACCCCATGCCTTATCGAAATCGGCTATAGTATCTGCTATACCTCTTATGAATTCTGCGATGGCGTCTTTTGAAAATTGAAATACAGCTCTTGGTACAGGATAGTGTAAATGAATCTCGCCTTCTTCTAAACCGTATTTCGCTTTCAGCGTCTCAAAAATCATTGGAGTAATTTGGCAAACGACAATATGGTTCATAATGCCGAATTTGTAGGGTTCTGCAGGTTGCGTTACTGGACTATTGGAAATGTATTTTGCCGAATCTGCGAGGTGTTGTAACACGAATTTTAGACTATCCGTTTCCCTGTTGTGGAGAAGGTTTTGTTCCTCCAAAAACATTTTAGCCATTTTCTTGCTTTTGATTCCCCAAAGCCCTTTCCTCTTAACAATCGGTTTTGGCGTATTCATAACATTTCGAGGGTGCCACAAGCTGAGTGTTCTTAATATGAAACCAAGACTTCTCCCGTCAATACCAGCAGACCTTACTTGTGCTAGACTTTGCAGCTCTGGTAAATCAACATCATGATTTTTAGAAAGAAGATGGCTCACTATAGCAACCTTGACCGGAGAAAATTCTTTGTAAGGCAGACGAAGGATTACATCATAGTTCTTTCCATCTTGAGATTGATAAATCGAGCCTCTACCAAAAAGACAGCCAAGAAGATAAGCTTCTTGTTCAACAGTACCAGCCAAGTCTTGCACCATTTAAGTGTTGGCGGCAGGCCCTTAAAACTATTTGCGAAATACCAATATGTACTCTCTGTTAATAGCTCCGCCGCCAAATTCGTTTGGCGCATTGGCGTTTTGCTTTCGCCTTGGGTCAATAGTACGTTCAATTGATTCGACAAATGTGAATCCAATTTGCATACCTATCTTGCGTAATAAGGCGTGTGTTGGAACCAAGACATTTTTTATGCAGGATGCCCCTATAACCAAGCAACAGGTTCCGCCATCTTGGAGAGCTTCGTAGTATTTTTCTAAACAAGATTTCATGTTTTCGAAATAAGCGGAGATAACCCTAGCTCGCTTCTCATCTTTTTCTACTATGTCATTGAGAGGTGCATCTAATTCAGGTATTCCAAAGCAGTGCACTTCAGGATACGTTCTTTTTGTTATCAAATCTGTGCCTACATATTTTCTGGCAAGATTAGGCAAGTTCTCTGATGTTGCGAAACCTAGCCAGTAGAAAGACAATTTATGGATTCTTGGATAATCAACTGAATTTGCATAAGGCGGGGACGTCACGATTAGGTTGATGCCGGTAATGTCTGAAGGAGGGTTTCTAGCGTCACCCAAAAATAGTTGGGGTTGCCAAGATTTATCGGCACATCCTAAACTGTCGCAAAGGCGTTCGAAAGCATGCATCCTTGTACGCATAGATTTCAACTTAGATTCAAACACTTTCAATGTGTCTGGTTTGTCCAACCGCTTTCTTTCTGGTGGAGGGAGTTTAGGCTCAATATCTCTTGGGTCGCAGTTGGATACGGTCTTAATGATTGCTGAAAAGGCAACTAAACAAAAATTTCGCACTTCCAAGTCAGAGATTTCGTCAATTCTCGTCTTAATTGTTGCTAGTTCCTCAAGCACGGTAGCTTGAAACAATTCGTCACGCCGGTAAAAGTCTGGAATTTGTATATTTAGCAGAGAATTTTCTTCTGAGAACAGGGTCGGCAAAATAACCTTGGATCGTTTTTCTGTAATCTTACGGAAGTCCGAATGCAATTTCGTAAGTAAAGAGTCTTTTCCACCACTGAATTCTCGGTCAAGTCGTTCATGCTCAATGGGTGTTGTCTTCACAGTTGCTATTAAAAGTGCAAGAGGGTCGATGTCGAGCCCGAAACCATGCCTCTTGCAGAGACGTGCTTCGACTAACGCCGTTCCGCAACCCATCATTGGGTCTAAGACCTTGTCACCTTTTTCACTGTATCGCTTAATCATCCACTCTGCTAGTTGAGGGATAAATTTTGCTGGGTAACTGTGGAAATTGTGAGTGAGTGTAGTAGTATTCTTACCAGTAAAGTTCAGGTCAATATTTTGAGTTGTTGTTAATTTTTCTTCTAACAAGGATTACGTCACGCGTTAAGTGACTTAATAATCTTCAACCAGATACATTTAAATCATTATCTAGATTCCGAACACTTTATTTCCAAAGCTCAGGTAGAGGAAATCCAGAAAAAGGCTAACGACTTCAACAAAAATTCCCAAAGTGCGTGAAAAACAAGTAGTGATTAAATTATAAATTAAAGAAAAGGGCAGCCTGGTGGTTTTCACCACTCATCAGGTTGTACTGCCTGCAATGCATCGTTGTCCTGAAGGCTTATTCTACGAGTTTTTCCCAGCTTGTAACGAAGTCAAGAACTTCTTGACCTTGTTTGCCGCCATAGCTCTTTAAGCGTTCTCGAACGTCAACCTGCGCTACTGCAGCTTTCTGGAAATCCTGCATCTGTTTAGCTTTGTCGGTTAAGTAAAGAATTCCGTCTACGCCTGCTCTTGCCATACGGACTGATAATGTTAAGAGTTCACTTGTGGTTGGCGTTTCTCTCGGGTCATCACCTGGACCGATAACGTATAATGCAATGTTGAGAGGTACGTCTTTGAAGAGTTTTTTGAAGTTACGGGTGAGCATTTCCCAATACCAAGGTGTAGCGTAGTTTTTACTGAACATGACGACGAGGAATTCGTCGGTTAACGGTGCCAAATCATCAAAATCGACGCCGAAGCGTTCATAGTTTGTGACTGGGTCTGGGAGAACGCCGATGACAAACTTTTTCTTTGCTCGGTCGCGTACTCGTTCGCTTACTTGCGCCATGTAGTCGGTGATTTCTTTTCTGCGCCATTCATACCAGCTTAAGCCACTTTTTGCGTGGAGTTCTTTGCAGCGCGGGCAAATGCAGTGACCGTGTTCTGCGAAGTGGATACTGTTTAGCCATATTCCCGGGCTCTTTCTAGCAACGTCTTCAATGTAGTCTAGTTGTTCTGCACGATGCTCTGGTTGGGTTGCACAGAGAATGTCCCACCGAACATTAAAGTTATCGTTTGTTCTCCATGCAGGACCTAGGTCTGATTGTGAAATCCAATCTGGATGATTACGGGCAGTAACGTTGTCTCCGAAAATCGCAATGTTGCTGTGCATGTCAGGTTGCGGTGGCAATCGTCTGCCTACTTCTGGTTTAACTCGGAAAAGGTCAAAGTCAAAGCCTAGAACTTTCTTTGCTTCAAACATGTATGTGCCGAATTTCAATTTGCTTCTACCTTTTTAGAAATCCAAAACGCTGGGCGCTGTAATAAAGTTTTGCATAACAAGCACAAAATTGGTTTCAAAAAATAAATACCTGTTTGGCGATTGCTCCGATGGCGCCAATACATGCTTACGCATAGTTATTAAGCATTAAACTATGGATTAGTCGTTTATTTAGAGAGTATTAAGCTAATTAGTTTAATCCTAATTACTACTTACTACGTACATGCTAAGGCTATGATGTACGTAGTAACCCCAGAATGTACGTAGTAATAGAAATTTTATTTACCTAAAGAAACTTGGTGATTTAACAACAAAAAAAGAAAATGGAAGATAGTTCTATTGCTTCTTTAACTGTCCGTTTGTCATAGTGATTCTACAAGAAGAACCACATAGCCATCATGAACCTTGGATACTATGACTTCGATGCCCAGAACATCATGTCTTTCCTTGCGTTGCGGGAAGGTTTAAATAGAGATTATCAAGTTTGCATTTTATTGTAGAGTATTTGGAGTGTTTTTTGATGAATGTAAAGCAAATTGTAAGAGCGGAACCTGTTTTTGTGGAAGTAGCTAAAACCGGTGAAGTCGAGAAAGGCAAAATGAAAAGTGTAGAAGTAAATGGAATTGACATTTTAATAGCAAATGTAGATGGGCGTTTCTACGCTTTAGATGATAGATGTGGACACATGAATGCTTTGCTTTCGATGGGAACGTTGCAAGGAAAGATTGTGACCTGTCCGTTTCATTACGCTCAATTTGACGTTACCACCGGACAGAAAACTAAAGATCCCGTGCAGGAGTCATTTAAGGGCATGGATAAACTGCCTGAAGATATGCAGAAATTCTTGGTTTACGTGGAAAAGTTGGTGGATCCCGTTAAAACTTTTGACCTGCAAACGCATGAAGTAAAAGTGGAAGGAGACAAAATATTCATCAGAATTTAGAGAACGGTTTGTGAACATCAGCCAAAAAAAGGAAGCAGCTCTCTAACTCGCCTATTATGTTAAAATGCTTTAAGCCTTGCTTTCATACTGTGTCTTAAGCTCCTTTTAGTTATTTCATACTAAAAAGTATGATTAACCATAGTTTTCTTGTTATTAACCGCTGTTTTCAATGCAAGCCTAACGTCTACCATGACATAAACAGTGAAAAAGGAAAACAGGGAGTCCACTAAATTCTAGCGATTGCCTACGCAATCTTTTTAGGGCAAAGTCCCTTTTAATCGCAAGTCTGCAATTATACAGAATTAAAATTGGATTCAGGTGCTGCCAATGAGCCAATGGCATTCGCGAGAAACACAAGAACTAATTCGTTCCTCAGGCGTGAATCCTGAAAAAGGCTTAACAGATCAAGAGGCAGCACAGCGCCTAAGCAAGTACGGAAAAAACTCTCTTGTAGAGCAAAGGGAAATCCGCTTCTTGGGCATTTTAAAAGAAGAAGTAACTGAACCCATGATTCTGCTGCTAATCGCTGTAGGAGTACTCTACAGCTTTTTAGGCAGCTTAAGCGACGCCTTAACAATAATCGTAATAATAATAGTCCTTGTCTTAGCCGAAGTTTGGAATGAATATAGAGCCAAACGTTCAATCGCTTCGCTAAAGCAACTGGCGCCGCCAACTGCACTAGTGCTTAGAGATGGGCAACCGAAAGAAGTTCAAACTGCATTTCTTGTTCCAGGCGATATTTTACTTTTTAAAACGGGTCAAAGAGTCCCAGCAGATGCTAGATTACTTGAAGCCTTCGGATTAGAAGTTGATGAGTCCTCGTTAACCGGCGAATCGTTTCCAGTAGCCAAAGATGCCACTACAACATTGCCAAGCGAAACCAGAATCACAGATCAAACAAACATGCTTTTCGCCGGAACCATAATTACCAGAGGAAGAGCAAAAGCGCTTGTAACTGCAACTGGAATAAACACGGAGCTTGGAAGAGTTGCAGGCATAACTAAAGCGGCAAAGGAGCCAAAAACAACCCTTCAACTGGCTATGAAGCAGCTTTCTAAAACGCTATTGTGGATTGCGCTTTTCTTTAGCATTCTTATTCCAGTTTTAAGTTACATTAGAGGTTTACAGCCTAATCCGGGAGAAGCAGTACTTTACGGGTTATCGTTGGCTTTTGTTGTTATCCCTGAGGAACTGCCCATCATCATCACCATGGTTCTAGGCGTTGGCGGTTACGCATTATCCAAGAAAGGCGCTATAGTAAAACGTTTACGAGCAGCAGAAGCCCTTGGAAACGTAACAGTAATAGCTACAGATAAAACTGGCACCATTACAGAAAACAAAATGCGACTAGAACACCTCTACTTCGACGGCGCAATTCGTAGAACGCAAGATTTCAAAGAAAATGAGAAAGCAGCATTAAAAACCGCGCTTTTAGCCAGCGACGCCATCAGAAACATGGCAGGAACCACTGCCTTAAGCAATCCCATGGCTCAGGCAATCCTGGAACGCATTAAGCAGGATGAAATCGATACCCAAAACATAACGAAAGACTGGGTTCTAAAAGACGAGTTAAGCTTTGATGTTAAACGGAAACTCGCTTCCTACGTCTACCAATATGGTAATTCCCTAGTGGTCTTATCCAGTGGCGCACCAGAGAAACTTCTGGCTAACTCTACAAAAATCCTAGTTAAAGGTGAAGAAACACCGCTTACTGACACCACAAGAAACGAAGTAAACAGAGCTATGGTGCAAATGGCCCAGTCAGGTGAACGCCTATTAGGTTTTGGTTACCACAGGTTACAGGCTGATTCAGCGTTTAATGAGCAAAATCTTGAAATAAACATCATTTTCGTCGGCATCTTAGGCTTCATTGATCCACCAAGAAAAGAAGTCAAGGGAGCCATACGCACATGCCAACAAGCAGGCATAAAAGTAATAATGATTACAGGCGACCACCCAGAAACCGCAAGAGCCGTCGCTTCGCAGGTTGGAATAAACAGCGCCAACGTGTTAACTGGCAGTGAAATCTCAAAAATGACCGACGAAGACCTCAAGAAAGCGCTACGGAACACCTACGTGTTTGCGCGGGTTACGCCTGAGGATAAACTGCGGTTAGTTCGGCTCTTAAAAGAGAACGGCGAAATCGTAGCCGTCACGGGTGATGGAATAAACGATGCTCCAGCCCTTAAAGAAGCACATATTGGCGTTTCAATGGGCATCCGCGGAACCGACGTTGCTAAAGAAACTGCAGACATGATTTTAACTGATGATAATTTTGCCACTATCGAAACTGCGGTTAAAGAAGGACGGAAGCTTTATAGCAACTTAAGGAAAGGTGTCCGTTACTACTTAGCCTGCAAAGTAGCCTTGGTTTCCATTTTCCTTGTCCCAATCATACTGGGCATTCCGCTTCCTTTCGCACCTATACAAATCATAGTGCTTGAATTATTCATGGACTTAGCGGCATCCGCCAATTTCGTCGCTGAACCTGAAGAAGCAGGCATAATGAACAAGCCGCCAAACAACCCGAACGAGAAATTCATGAGCAAAAGTATGCTTACAAGCATAGCTTTAGGCGCTTTGAGCTTGTTCGCTGCGGTTACGGCGACTTACCTGTTAACATGGTACCTAAACCCTGCCGCTTCTGCCGTGCAGCATGCGCAGACGGTAGCCTTCGCCACCTGGATGCTGGGGCATATATTGCTCGCGTTGAACCTGCGCTCAGAGAAGGAACCGCTCTCGAAACTGGGCGTCCTATCGAACAAGGTTATGGTACTCTGGGCGTTAGTTGTCGTCGCCACACTTGTGTTGGGAACAACCGTGCCGGGCATAGCAGCATCGCTACATCTGAAAAGCCTTACCCCGACTGATTGGGCAGCCGCCGTGGTCGCAGCGTTCGTTGCAACGTTCTGGATAGAACTCAGAAAAGTCTTGGCAGAAAAGCCCCCGCGACAGCTTAATTCTTATTGATGCTTGCCTCGTTACGGGAGAGACTGTACGAAGGGATGATATAAGGAGAAACCAGAAAATCCTTAACCTGCAACTTGAAGAATTTCCCTGAAAACAGCTGGAATTTCACTAATTTTATTAATGCTTACTCGAATAAGCAGATGGGCGCAAAAGGGGTAGGTAGAGAACTTGGCGAAACCAGCTGAAGCCAATTTCTGCGTCGATTTTAGTTACGGAGTAGTTTTTGCAAACGATGCGAATTTGGCTGTTTTTTAAAACGGAGGAGCATACGTAGTCTTGAAGTTCAAACTAAACTTCAGTTTCGCCTTTTTCGTCTTTGCCATATGCTACCTCAGCATCCTCATAGGCTTTATAATCCTAAACCTTCCCAACACGCCAATCCGATGGGATGAAGCCGCCCATCTTGACAACGGTCTGTTTCTAAAACTTGGAATGTTCAACAGTTTCTCAAAAAACCTTTTCTATCCACCACTCTATGATGTTCTAACCTTTCTGTCCTACAGCCTCTTTGGCGTAAGTGTTGTATCAGCTAGAATAGTTGATGCCTTCTTCTCTGTCCTCCTTCTATGGGTAGTGTTTGAATTCACTGACAAAGCCTATGATGGAAAGACAGCCCTGTTAGCCTCAGTTTTTCTAGGTTTAATGCCCGGCTACTTTGCAGTTTCCCATGTTGTCATGTTGGAAACAATAATGATTTTCTTTTTTACCCTGTCCATCTTATTCTTCTACTTATGGATACAAACCAATAAAAGTAAAATGTTAATATTCACCGCAATAACCTTAATCCTCGGCTTCTTTGCTAAATACCAAGTTGTTGTTGCTATTCTTGTCATGTTTATTGCTGTTTTGATACTCAGTAGAAGTCGGCTCACGAAACCTTTTTCAAAAAAGTCCTATGTAGCAATAATTTTGGTACTATTAGCAACAGTAGCATATCTAATCATCAGTTTACATTCCTACATAGAAATGTGGCTGAACGTCATTGCAATGAGCAACACAGACAGTCAAACCATAATACCAACCTTCTACTTAACTGAAACGCAAAGCATCTATTCAACTATTCATCCCATTTCACTCTTCACCTACATTTTAGGCTTCGTTGGCTTTGGAGTATTCGCCATCAGAAGACAAAAGCCTGACAAACTCTTTTTGATATGGTTCATAACGGTCTTTGTTTTTTACACTTTAATCCCCAACAAAAATTGGCGATATGTTATTCCCTTCTACCCAGTTTTAGCGATTTCAGCAGCGGTTTTTGTTACAGTGGCATACAGTAAGCTTCGAAGCCGCAAGGAAATTTTAGCTAAAATTAGTGCCTTAATATTGATAGCCTTTACCTGTCTATCATTGATTCAAAGTGTAAACGATAACATAGCTTGGATAAACTTCGAAAACATTTCCTTCCCATTGGAACAAGCTGTTGACTATGTTATAACGCATGACAGCCCAAACCAATCAATAACGGTGCTTTGTCCTAATAATCTCCTCAGCCAAGGAATCATACAATTTTATCTTCTTAAGGATGGAGGACCCCAAATACGACTATACAGCTATCCTTGGTCAACAATAATAGATCCGACGTTCAACATCACTACTCTAATCAGTCGCTGCAAACAATATGATGTAAAATTTCTGTTTACCACAGACTATGGCGGAAATAATGTAAGCTGGTTTAATTCAACTCTTACCTTAATGGATATCTACGCCCAATTATACAATTCAGGAAACTTCACTCAGATAACTCCTGAGCAAACGTTTGGTCAATCCCCAAGGAGCATTTACATTTTAAACTTCACAGGGTAAAATAATCGGCTAACCCTTCGCTATGTTACCGCAAAAACTTGGCACGCAAACACTTAACTTTTAAACCATGAAAGCTCATATACAAGGCTTGAAGAGAGGAGAGAAGGACTTGCCGATAAAATACTATGAAGCCCCAGAAATCAAAAAGCAAGTTGACCAGTTAGCTCAAGAATGCGAGTTTTATCATGTTGTTCCGCAATTCGTTTTTTGTGTGAGAAGCAAAGGTTCCAAGGCGCGACGTACAATCGCGCGAATTCATGGTTTAGGCAAGATTTGGCAAGGAGTTTTGAACCTGCCGCCTTCCTACACTATTGAGGTTATTTCAGAGATTTTTGATAAAATGTCTGATGAGGATAAAGAGAGAACTTTGATTCATGAACTAATGCATATTCCAGGCGGTTTCTCCGGAGGTTTCCGCCCGCATAAGGGTTATGTTGAGAGAAAAAATGTTGAGATGGTTTA
>Ga0116131_1001743_pt1 | contig 12226 bp, 14 predicted proteins | sample June2015DPH_17_1_FD_89734 | JGI IMG/M metagenome (GOLD analysis project Ga0116131, IMG submission 89734) | Peatland microbial communities from SPRUCE experiment site at the Marcell Experimental Forest, Minnesota, USA - June2015DPH_17_100 | ecosystem: Environmental > Terrestrial > Soil > Wetlands...
CAAGTAATGGGTTGCATAGAATGAGATTTTGAAAGAGTCCTCTATAAAAATTCTTTTACCAATAAGCATAAGAAAATAGGAAAACAATAAAAACCCAAAAAACAAAATTCTATTTATGGTAAAACAAAGAACAATTGATGAAATTTTAGGCAGCCTTGAACCCGCGAAGAAGGAAACCACCCAAAACCTCCGCGCACTAATCAAAAGCACCGTTCCAGAAACTGTTGAAATAGTGAGACAGGGAAAAATCGCTTACAAGTTAAATGGTAAAGACTTTGTTTGGATAAGCCCCTACCAAAGCCACGTGGATTTGGAGTTTTCCATGGGAGCAAGCCTTGACTCTGACCTGCTGAAAAGCAGAGGCATCGCAGAAAAATCAGAAAACGTCAGACACATAACAGTAAGCAACCTTGACAAGCTAAAACCTGAAATAGTGAGGCTATTGAAAGCCGCAACGGCAATTGGGGTTTGAGCATTGCTCGCATTCTGCATAAAAAACGAAAACTGCTAATTAACCGCTCATCCAAAAAAGTTCACAGCAGCTTAGTAATTTAATGGAAGGCTTTTCCTTAGAGGAACAAAGAACGCTTTCATATCAATAGTGCCTAAGGCAATGATGACAGAGATAGCTAACAGCCAACCAGTGGCATATAACGCCATACACTGCAGACTCATGAGGAAGAAAATACCATTAAGGCTAAAAGAGCTAAGAAGCTTTCAAAACAGCTACCTAAGGAAAAATGGCGTAATCTCAGAGCTAGTAGATGTTGTAGATTTAAGACTTGTTGTCATGTGAGTTTGACTTAGAAGGTTTGCCAGGAACTGAGGATAAAGTTTCCTAGTTCCTGGGTGATGGACTCTTTCTCCTTTCGCCCTCTGTAATTTTGAATGAGTATGAAATAGAATAAAAGCCATATTCCTAAAAATGTAATATTTCATCCTTATCCATCAGAGTTAGGCTTTTGTCTCTTTTTTCATTTGTTTCTAACAATCTTGACCATTCCAAATCTATGTTCTGTCATTTTAAATAATGGTCACCTGACAGTCTTTCTAGAGCTTTGACATTAACTCAGAAATGAACCATAGACTAAAATGAGAAATCCCCAATATTTTATCTAAATTATTTTGAAAAAAAGAAAAAGAGAGAGAAAGTTTTACTCAATTTTCCATTTCTTAGCTACCTTCACCAAAATGAACACTATTAAAGCCACCACAATGAAAGTAATCAGCGCTATCAGAAAGTCACCTATGCTAAACACTTGATTCATCAATGTCGCCGAATATGTAGCTAAGTTTGACATGCCTGGAATAGCTAAACCTAAGAGCGGAATAATGAAGTCTTTGACAAGCGCCAGAACCAGAGCACCCAAATACAAGCCTAAAATGAAAGCAACAGCCAAGCCAAGAATCTTGTATTTTGACAGGAAATCTTTGAATTCACTCCATAAGCCTTTTGGCGGTTGAGGTATTGGAGCCTTTTCTAAAGCTGCACTAATTTTCTTTAACTCTACTAATATTTCATCTTCTTTATCCACGCAAAAAACCTCTACTAATTGATTTATTCAACCTATTTTTAATAAAACTTGTGGTTTTCTAAAAAGAAATATATAAAATACTACAAATTATCTTCCGCTATTGCTTTTCCTGTCTCGATATATTACGTGAATAGTAAGACTCTTTATTTACGAGGACAATTTAAATAAACAGTGAGGTTTGTGTGAAGAGAATGAGACGAGTCTTGAAGTTAAGGGTTCTTACCATCCTTCTGTTAGCAATTCTTTTCGGAGGGTCAGCCGCATTATCAATCACCATGATGGGGACGATGCTGGCTTCAGTACTAGCCTTCTTTGTAGGCTTAACAGCTACGTCAATCATCTACGCTAGATATAAAAGAAGGTAAGATAGCTCAATCATACTTTAATCCTAAATCTTGGATATTTCCTTAAGGATACTGTTAAGCACTTTTTGGCATGACGTAGAACAAAGAGCTAAAGAACTGCAACAGAAAATCCACAACTACTTCAAAATAGATATCAAAACGGTACTCATCGTAACTACCCAAAAATACAGAGAAAAATACTCACAGTTACTTGATAATTCAAACGTTAGGGTTATAACACCCGATATTCTTAGTGAGTTGCTGGACGGGAAATGGGCGAGTAAAGAGGGCCAACTCGTGACTCTTTCTCGATGCTCAGTACGGATAGAGCACCAGCCTTAGGGCTTAGTAATTCTGTGGTGTTCTGTGTTGTTTCTTTGTTCATTGTTGGTTTTGGAAATGGCAATCCTCTTGAGGAGTTTTGGATTAAGGAGTTTGTTGAGGATTTGCTTGATGAGCATGGTTTGGTCAAGTGGATTGAAGCGCCTGAACGTGTCATATAGCCTTTAATTCCCTCGCTAGAGCATCATACACTTTTGGTAACCATTCATTGATTTCTTCATTAGAGAAGCCGATAATACTCAACACTGTTTCATCCAGCTTTAGTCTTGCCCAGTGTCGTTTCTCTAATTGTTCAACAATTGAAGGAAACTCAACTTCCTTAAGCTCTTCAAATAACTCATTGAGTCTCTTTAAGTCCTTTTCAGAAAGCCTTTTGCTGTCTAAGGTTATGAAACATGAGATTTCACTATCTCTGATATCAGTGAACCCTTCTGTTGTTTGTTCGCGGAAAGTAACAACATTCATCATTCCAACCACACTGTTCAGATAGAGTGTTTGGAGTTTGCATTCTTCGATGGGGACTTTGACTACTTTGAATGTGTCTGAAACAATGAATTTTTGGTCAGAAACGAAAGCATAGAAATGAGTGTTAACGGAGTTTGGTCTGAACCTTCTAGCTAAAGCTAGATTGGTAGCTTTTTCTGATGCTTCTTTGCGGATTGAATCCCAGTTTACACCCTTCTTATCCTTCCATTTGGAGAAAGTTAACAGAGATTCGAAGCCTTTGAATTCCTCTTTCACAAAATAGTCTTTGTTTTTGTCAACATAGAAGCTATTTGCACTAGTCAGTGTTCTTAATGCTGGAAGTAAGCTACTTTTTGGAATTTGGAATTTGAGATTTGAGTCCTTTATAGTGACTTCGATGCTGTTTTCTTCCTCTTTCTTTAGAATTAAAAATGCTCTTTTTGTTCTGTCAGTGCTTGTTTCTCTGGTTATGAAGGTTAGTTGTGATAGTCCTGCTGGGGAAGCGTGGAAGCCTTCCATTACTAGGTTCTCCATGTCTACTTGCTTTTCTAGGCGAACCAGTTTGGTTTTTCCTCTTAGTTTTAAAAGTCTTAGAAAGCTTTGGAAAGCAATTATGCTATCAACATTTGATGCTCCCAGTATTGGCATTAAGTTATCCTTGAATTCGCGGAATTCATCGTAGGTTTCGAAATAGATGTCAAAGTCTTCATTTCTTGAGATACCTTTCTGACAGGGTACATCTCTTATTTTTTCAGCTATCTTGCAGGATTCTTCTAAAGTGATTTTTCTTATTGACTTCTTGAGAAAGACTATTCCAATGATGTCGTCATCCCGAGGTTTAGCTTTCTCTGCAATTAGAAGGATATCTCTGAACTGTGAACCTTCACTAAAAGCCAAGTCCTTAACTGCTTTGACAATATATTTAATTCTATAATTTTTCAGAAGATAGTCTCTGATTTCTTCGGTAGCTTCCCCTCTGCCAATGTTGATGGGCAAGACAGCTCCCATTTTTCCGTTGTCCTTCAATATCAAATCTGTTAATGCTATGAAGAAGCCCCAAAGGTTAATCTGATTTCCGCAGATTTTTGTTAGTGTCTCGTTTTCCTTCAGGTTTATTCTCATGTCTTCAGGCATTTTCTCTCTATCAGAAAAGGGGGGATTCATTATTACTGTTTCAACAGGTGTCAGCATGAAGCCTTGACCTTTGCCTTTGAGTGAAACTGAGCCATCTTTTCTAATCAGTGTGTCACTTTGAGATTGGTCTATGCTCTTCTGTATTTCTCTGGTGTATGATGAGATTCTGTGTCCTTCTTCTTTGAACTTCTTTGTTTTCATTACATCTGATAAAGACAGTGAGTCGATGGTTGCTATTCTTACCGTGTTAGTTTCTTGTTCCATGTCTTGACTTGCTAAGTTTAGAGTGGTTATGTGCGCGGCAAAAGGCATTATGTCAATTCCAGTGATATCATTTTCAAGGAACTTCTTGTGAATTTCATTTAGCTTCTGGAAACCATGTAACTTCTGATATAGTCTCATCTTTCTCTTGTAAGCTGAAACTAATAATGTTCCTGAACCACATGCTGGGTCTAAGACGGTTTCATTCCAAGAGCCAATTGTGAGACCAGCTAGTAACTCTGCTGATGCTGGGTGAGTGTAGAATGCGGCTAGAACCTTCCTTACTTCAAAAGGTATGAGGTCATGGAAGAATCTTCCAGCTAAGTCTTCTTTAATATATTCAACTCTAAGCACTTTTATGGCTTTAATGACTTCGTTCAATGTGTTTAGGACATGGTGGTTTTCAGGGATGTGCCCAAGAATGTTAACTCGGTAGATTGATTGATAGTCTATTTTTGTTATTTCATCAAAGTATCTTTGTATTTCTCTAACTGTTGCTACTTCTTGCAGTTCTGGAATATTTCTTCCTGTTCTTTCTCTGAAGATGTGATAAAACAGTATTTGGTTGAGTAAAAGGTATGAAGCTAAGTTGATTACTTGTTTCTGAGCTACTTCTTTGTCTTTGATTTCTCCTATTGAAGAGAATAAGTCAAGCTTGTTGACAACTTCTGATGCCAGTTCATCTGTACTAATTTGGTAGACTATGGCGTTTAGGTCTGTAATGTAGTTCTCAATATGGTCTATTATTGTCTTGAAGTCAACTGTTACGGTCTCTGTTAGAATTTTTTCTTTTAATGTGTTGAATATGTTCTCTGTTGTATCTTCTACTGCTTCAGTCCAGAATTTTGTGTAGATTCCAGCGTTTATTTTCTTGTTGAGTGCTATCTGGTCTAGGAACTTTGAGTCTAAGAGAACTTGATTTCGAAATTTCTCTGGATAAATTAGAATGACTATGTTGTTTGTTCCAAGTTTCTTAGCATAGTCTGAGGCTTGTGCTACAGCTTTCAAGCCTATCTCTGGTTTGCCTATTTTCACTTCAACTACGAAGGAGATTGTTCCTATTTTGAAGAGGATGTCTGGGTGTGTTGTAGTTACTTTTGTTTCTCCATGTGCATCGAAGCCTATGCTTTTGAGGTAGGCGATTAGTGGTGGATACAGTGTTCTCTCTTCTATTTTTGGAACTGCCAAGTAGCTACTCCTCAAGCTCATTATGAGGTTTAACTATAAAAGTTCTTGACTTTTTGCGAAGGCACAATCTTCCTGCGTATCGTTTGGCATTTGCGAGTACGTTCGACGCGCAAGCGAGAGCGCAGCGCGCAGCGCCTTTTAGAAAAGAAGAGGGTCGATAAATAACATAGGGATTATTCCAAGTTTATTTCTTCCGACTTAGGATGTAGAAAAAGTGAAATATCATGTTACGTTTTCATATCTCTAAGAATGATTTTGCCCATGTTTAGCAGTTCCGACCTTTCTTGCCACATCAATAGGTATGTTTTATCTTGCTTAACTCGGATTTTGAGTCCTTCCTCAAAATCCCTTAGCTCAGACTTGGACAGTTTATAGCGAGGCGTTAGTATTATTGGCATAATATCGATGATTTTTTCAAGAGGAACCAAGGATTGCAGATATTTTTTGAAGGATTTCTTTTCCATGAGCGCATCGTCAATATAGAATCCCTTTTGAGTACGAATGTTTCCACTGGTGTCTTTTAAAGATAAATTAATCTCAAAATTCCCTTCACCGCTATGCTGCTGTATCCCAACCTTCAAATCTGGCTTGACTCGGCACAGCTCTTCATGAATCATTCTTGTGGTTAACTTGCGAACCTCGCACAAAATAAGAGTATATTTCTTTAGCCTATTATAAAACTCGTCAATTTTTTGACTTTCGAGAGGCTCAATTTGGTCATACCAGAAACTATCGATTACCGAATCATATTTGTCAGATAGTGTCGCATTGTAATTGTATAAACGTTTAATATTTGACTTGACTTCAGAATATAATGGTTCAATGACCTTCTCCGAGATGTCCCAACCTCTAATCTTTCTCACCTTTGCCCCTTTGCCTTTTCGCTTCGCATTAATTATTTCGTCAACCTTGGTCAACAAGTCACATTCGTCGGTAAACTCGGTGTATTCCAAGTTAGAGAAATCAATTGGTTCACTGCCTATGACTGAACACAAGTCTTCAGCATCTAAGGTCTTTTGTTTGAATAGAAGCATTGGAATTTTGCAGTCTTTTGCTTTCCAATATTCGCGAATAACCTCACGCCTTTCATTGAATCTACGTGTCATTATCAGCAAGAAGATTTTGCTGTTTTCTATGGCTTGGTCTATGTAAGAACGCCATTCATGCGTGTCTTTAGTAATTTTCTTGGGAATGTTTTCAATGTCAAGAAAAGCATTTAGGTTTCCGATGTCTTTGGAGTGTTCCTTGAGATACTTTGCGAAAGTAGCTCCTGTTCCCGAATAGTATGAGATAAAGAAGTCATAATCTCCTATGCGAGGAAGCTTAGTGGGTTTCCCCATGAGTTGTTCAAATTCCTTTATAGAATCATATTCTTCCTCGCTTATTTCACCATAGCATTTTGGGTCGATGCAATGATAAGTTGTTTCTCTTTCAGCCTGATTATCGACAATATTGTCGTAAGGATTCGGATATAGATTCATAGGTTCTACTGCATACATTCCACGTCTGGCTGGTTTGAGTTCGGTTCTTGGGATAACCCTTTTCCCACATATTGGACATTTGACCATTCTTGTACCAGAATAACGTTCCGCTGTGTTTAGTAATAAAACTTACGAAACCAAACTAATCAATGGCTTCTTGTGTGGAAAAGGAAAGAAGAGGGATTATTTTGCCTTTTTGAATAGCATTGTTCCGTCTGGTGCTTTGGTTACAAATATGAAATCCTGTGCTAATAGTTGCTTGGCTCTGTTAGTGTCTGATGTTTCTTCGACTATCCATTCTCCGTTTGTGTTTGCTAATAGGTGGAAGTATTTTTGAGTTGTGTTTAAGTTCTTGTGTCCGACTATTTGTCTGACAAACTCGGCATTCTGTATTTTTCTAAGTTGCTTGGTAATATAATAGTGTCTTAAGTCATAGAGTCTTATGGCTTTGATTGTTGGGTCTTTGAGTTTTTCGGCTAATCTGTTTCGCATTCTGCGGTAGTGTTCGCCGTATCTTCTTGCACCCCCCTTTGAATAGGTAATCTTCTGTTTGGAGATTGTGTTTTGTTATGTATGTTTTGATTCTGGCGACTAATTCTTCGGTTATTTGCATTGGTGGTCTTGCGTTGCATCCTTTGGTGCTTAATGCTGTGATTGTTTTTTGGTCGAAATGAATGTCTTTGACTCTTAATCCTTTGTAGCCTTGTACTTCTATTGGTCTTAAGCCTGTTTGTACGCTGATGTCTATTCTTATTGATAATGCGCCTCTGGCTGATGCTATTAGCATATTGCATTTTTCGTCCGTTGGTGGCTGGATGCCTCTTTCTTCTGGTCTGTACTCTGGCATTTCCCAAGGTATTTTATAGAATTTGCAGTAGTGGTTGTACATATCACAAAGTTTTTGTTTGTACGTGTTTGATGCTGGTTGATTGCTCGGTTTCCATGTTTTGCGGTCTATCAGTTTGTACCTTGCTATTGCCAATTCTACGTCCTTTGGGATGTCTAAGTTTGCTCTTTGTGCAAGTTGTTTTATGTGTCTTTCGAATCCGTCTAAGGTGTTTTGACTTTTGCCTTTGCACTCTAAATGGAGTTTAACCTCTTCTATTTTCAGAAGGGTTTTTGTATCTATGTTTACTCTATGCTGTTGTTTTATCGCTGCGGGCGAGTAGCTCAGTACGGATTCGTGAGTTCTTGTTTCCTGCACTGGCAAAGGGGCTGGTGCTGGGACTTTCGGGCTCATGACGGATAGAGCACCAGCCTCCTAAGTTGGGGGTCGAGGGTTCAAATCCCTCCCCGCCCGCCATTATTTTTTCCAGTAAAAGGCTCAACCGAAAATTTCCAGTTATACATAACTCTGCAAGAAGGCTTTAGTAATAGTTTATCATTCACAGTACTACTTGGTGGCAGAATGAAATTTGGTGTAGTGGTTGAAAAAGACGAAGATGGCTACTACGTTGCCTCCGTTCCAGAGTTACCTGGCTGTCACACCCAAGCCAAAACTCTCGACAAAATAATGAAGAGAATCAAGGAAGCCATCCAAGCCTGTTTGAAAACAGAAGGACTTGAAAAAGGCACTGGGCGCACTGAACTTGTGGGTGTTCATCCGTAGAGGCCTAAGCTTGTTGAGCCTCAAGCCGCAGCCAGCATCAAAGGTGATTAAAGTTCTTTCTAAGATAACGTGTTAGTCATGTGGTTCTTGCATCCAGAGGCAGGCTTACTGTGTTCCAACAGGCGTCTTACGGCTTTCACAAGTTGCATGCTGGACTTCTGAAAGAAGAATTTATGATTTTTTTCTAACACTCCTTGAAAAGTTTGGAGCCTTCTTGAATGCTGGGGAGTTAGATTTATAGTAACCATAATTTAGACAGACTCCCATTGTATAATAATTACTGTAAAAAGTAAATAATGCTGAATGGAAGTCTGGAGACCTTTGCGAGGTAAAAAGGATTTAGGTTTCCTTCACCTCAGTTTTGGGTCTTGTTTTTCTCCATATACCTGTCGCTTGATTATCTCTTGTTTTAAGATTGATGCAATCTGAGTTTAGCAGTCGATATTCAGTCGACTCATCACCTTCTAAAATCTTGATATGTGCAAGTCTTCCATCAAATATGATTTCGATGGCTACTTCAGCTCGAAAATTGAGCGGTTTGTTCTCTTCTATACACTTGAGTACATAGTTTGCGGTTTGTTCAAGTTTCTTTCTCTTCTGCTTGTTCTTTTCCTTGGATATTTTCTCTGCAAAGTCAGCGCGCATTTCTGCCAAAAGGTCTTTGGATTCTTTGCTCATTCTTTTTCACTTATCATAGAACTCTATTCTTCAGCTATTATGTTTTTGCATTTTTAGTACTAGCAGGCTTTCTCTTGGGCAACTTAACAGACCCATCAGTGCTTTAAGCTTACCCAAACCAGCCTCTTCCAAATCCATACGACATCAAAACCGAACGATTTCTGGCGTGAAATTTAAACGTGGGTTTAGACCTATCCCCGCCCGCCACGATTATCAACTCAGAAAAGATTAATAGGTTCTGTTACCTCTGTTTTTTGTTCCGTTTAGGTGTTACTTTTCGTCTGCTCGCTTTGTTACTGCATACATTGAGGGGGATAGGTGGGTGATAGCATGCTGCTGTTCTAGTGTTGGCACAATGAAGGCGAGTTCTTTTTGACCAGGTAACTTAACTTTGTGTCTGCGCGGTTCTTTTTTGGACCCTGTCCAATAGAGACTCCATCCAATAAAAAATAAGAGAATCGCTATTGGCATCGCCATAATGGAGAGTGCCCTGTTTCGCCTTGGCATGAGTTTTCATGGGCAAAAAGAAATTATAACGCTTCATAACATTTACATGAAGATTTTACGCAACATCGCAAGCACCTTTTAAGTCATTTTTGTTTAGTTTAATCGCGACTATTTCCTAATCCCATCTGAAACCATAGCAAATTAACATAAATATGTCAATTTCTCCAAACACTACGAGCATACTGAGAGCATTCTAAGAGCATAGCTAAGTTTTTTTATTTCCAGCAAAACCAACAATTGAAATGAGAGAGTTTAGCAACAGAGCAACGTTGACGTTGCACTTGTGACTGTGGCTCTCTACGTTGGATTACTAATTATTGCCTACTGTTTCTTTAGACCGTATGATTTTCGGTATGAACAGAAAAAGGCAAGAAAAAATTAGTTTATGTTTGCTTTGGCTTGCGTTCTGAACCAGAGTTTTCCTCTGCAACGTTTGCTGTTGCCGTTGTAGACTTACTTTACTATTTCAAAAAAAGAAAACGCCAACTATTAGAATTAAGAGTCAAGCCTCTCCCAGTTGAGAGGTTGATAGTTTAAAAGAAACTCTTAATGGGTGAGTCGTCTTCGGCGGTTGCTGATTTGATTTCTTGAATTTTTGTTTTGGTCAGGGCTTTGATGTTGTTGAAGTCTGACATTTCACCGTAGCTTACCAGTGTTATGGCTGTGCCTTCTTCTCCTTTGCGTGCAGTTCTGCCTATGCGGTGGAAATATACTAGCGCATCCATCGGCACATCATAGTTGATTATGTGGGTTATGCCTTGAATGTCTAAGCCTCTTGCGGCAACATCCGTTGCTACTAGCAGATTAAGTCTGTCCGAGCGGAAATCGTTGATTGCGCGGTCTCTCTGCGCTTGAGTAAAGCCAGCATGCAATGCTTCTACTCGGCAACCTTTGCGGTAGAGTTGGTCAGCGAGCCGGCTTGCTTCTCTGCGAGTTCGACAGAAAATGATAGCTTTATCCACTTGGTCGCTATGAAGAATGGTACAGAGGGCTTCGAACTTTCCGTGTTGATTGACGACTGTGTAGAACTGTTTCATCTGGGTTAGTGCGATTTCGTCTTTGCTGACAAGAATTTTCTGCGGGTTCTTCATGTACTTGTTACAGACTTTCATAACTGATTGATCTATTGTTGCTGACCAAAGGCTAGTTTGCCTATCTGACGGTATTCTCGAAAGAATAAGCTCGATGTCTTCTATGAAGCCCATATCAAGCATTCTGTCTGCTTCGTCAAGAACCACTATGCGGACGGATGAGAGATTTAGCACTCGCCTCTCCATGAGGTCGATTAATCTGCCAGGCGTGCCGACAACAATATGAACACCGTTTGATAGGGCGTGTATTTGCTTGTTGATTGATTCTCCACCATAAACAGCTAAAACTTTCAGTCTAGCGTATTTCGCAAAACACGCCATGTGTTCAGCCACTTGCACGGCTAACTCGCGAGTTGGCACTAAAACCAAGCCTTGAACACCGCGAATTTCACGGTTTAAACGTTGAACCATGGGAACGCCGAACGCTGCGGTTTTGCCTGTTCCCGTTTGCGCTTGCCCGATGACATCTTTGCCTTCAAGCAACGGCATTATTGCTTGAGCTTGAATTGGAAAAAGACTCTCAAACCCAAGTTCTTCTATACTTCTGAGGATTTCCACAGTTAAGGGAAAGTCCTTAAATGATTGAATTTGCATATATTATTTTTTCTCCTGCCACAGAACTTTTTCATGATTTCTCTAAAAGCTTCAGGAGCTTTGTGATACATGAGTTAATGTGACACCCCAACAGTCAGGTTTGATGTATAAAAAGGTTTAGCACAATTTCAGGCAAAAGAGTACGTTAAAAGTTAGGTTTTCTTCAAAGACGAGTAATTTGCAGTTAGAAAGGGCACATTTTTGTAATTATGTTATTTTTACAATCAAGAGTATTATGCACATGAAAAATAGTTTGAGTGACTATTGTTATCCATTTTAGATTTAGCACCAACTTTTTTGTGCCGATATATGTGACTGTCTGAGCTCAGTCACATAGTCATAAAAGTAATTCGAAGTTATAGTTTGTTTAAGTCAAAAATTTTTCCAGTAATCAGAGAGGTTAGAGAAAAAATGAGCAAAACAAGAAAAAAGCCCCAACCCTACATCTACGCCGGAGAACCGAAAGACAAAACAGAAGACGAAACTGAAGACATATACGATACACGGGAAAGAGAACAAATGCTAGATGACGACGAAATCAGCGCAGCCGAAGAAGGATTCATGAGAGGAAGAGAACAGGAACCGCCAAGCAAAAAAGAAACACGCAAAAATGCCGTCAGCCATGACGACACAATTTCGGTTGAATTAGCGAAGGAAGACGCGGAAGACGACTAACCAACCAGCTAAACCATTAACCAATAAGAGAGCTTACACGTCAACTTACTTCCACTTTCTTCTACTTTGAATAAGGGAGGTATCAGACTGCTCCGAGCACAAGAGCCTCGATGCTTTAAACTTTCGCCACCGCTAATCATAATAGGCAGAAAGTAGAATCATGCATGAGGCATTAAAACAAATAATGTTTAGAGACCCTGTTTGCGGCATGGTTCTTGACGAAAATACAGCTAAATTCAAAATCACTTATGAGGGTGAAACCTACCATTTCTGCAGCCTTGTTTGCAAGAAAAGATTCAAGAGGCACGCCACAAAATTCGTC
>Ga0116131_1001750_pt1 | contig 12181 bp, 7 predicted proteins | sample June2015DPH_17_1_FD_89734 | JGI IMG/M metagenome (GOLD analysis project Ga0116131, IMG submission 89734) | Peatland microbial communities from SPRUCE experiment site at the Marcell Experimental Forest, Minnesota, USA - June2015DPH_17_100 | ecosystem: Environmental > Terrestrial > Soil > Wetlands...
CCCACCTCCCGATCGACACTGCACCAATCAAGGTGTTGCGTCGATCGGTGGAACCCGAGAGCACTTCCGGGTGGGCTGGACCAACGGCGCCGAGGCGATTGGTTTCTCGGCCGAGGATCCGGCGAGCCTGCGCGGCTACGAGTTCGACACGGCCTGGTGCGACGAGCTCGCGGCCTGGCGCTACCCGGAGTCATACGACCAGCTCCAGTTCGGGCTGCGCGCCCCGGGTGCCCGTCAGATCGTGACCACCACGCCCCGGCCGGTCCGCGTGGTGCTCGAGCTGCTGGCCGATCCCTCGACCGTCGTCACCCGGGGCCGAACAGCCGACAACGCGGCCAACCTCGATCCGGCGACCCTGCGCTACTACTTCGCCCGGTATGGCGGGACGCGCCTGGGACGCCAGGAGCTCGAGGCCGAACTGCTCGACGATGTGCCGGGCGCACTCTGGACGCGCGACCGGATCGACGAGCTTCGCGTGGCCGCCGCGCCCGAGCTGGCCCGGATCGTGGTCGCGGTCGATCCGGCGATCTCGAGCACCGAGGACGCGGACGAGACGGGCCTCGTCGTGGCGGCCAAGGGGGCCGATGGGCAGGGCTACCTGCTCGCCGACCTGTCCTGCCGCGCGAGCCCCGACGGCTGGGCCCGGCGGGCCGTCGACGGTCTCAACTTCTGGAGAGCAGATCGGATCGTGGCCGAGGTCAACCAGGGCGGTGACCTCGTCGAGGCCACGATCAGAACCGTAGACCCGGGCGTCCCATACCGGGCCGTCCACGCCGGCCGCGCCAAGCGCACCCGGGCGGAACCAATCGCCGCCCTCTACGAGCAGGGACGGATCCACCACGTCGGCGCCTTCCCGGCGCTCGAGGACCAGCTGTGCGCCGCTCTGCCCGACGGAGGAAGCGGTCCCGACGATCGTCTCGATGCGCTCGTGTGGGCCTTCACCGAGCTCGGCCTCGCCGGCTCGAGCCTCGACGTGCCCGGCGTCATCGCCTGGCAGTACCGGGTCTGGTGGTGCCGCTGCGGTCACGGCTATCACTGGGAGCCGGCGCGGCCCTGCCCGCGCTGCGGGACGCCGGCGCCCGATGCCTATGACGACCCCGTGCCGCCGCCGGCCGAGTGACCGGGCACGGGCCGCCGGCCCGGGCTCGATTCGGGGAACGGAGTTCGACCAGGCTCCTGGACGTTCGCGGAGTAATCGGCCGCCGCGGCGCCGATATCGAGGGGCGTCGTGTCCGGATGAGCCCGTGCGCTCTCAACGCCGCTTGCGATGTTTCTCGCGTGACGCGAGAAAGTCGGCAAAGTCACCGACTTCGCGGCGCTGCGCGTCGGTGAGGCGATCGAGGCTGGCCTCACCCGAACGCACGACCCCGAGATGCCCGAGCTCGTCCGCGAGCCTGGAGGGCTCAATCCCCCAGAGGGCCTCGAGCAGCTCGACGAAGCTGATCCCGGTCGCATCCGAGGCTCGCAGAAGATCGGCCGGAGTCGGCCGTGCCCGCGACGGACGGGTTGGATCCAGAAGGGCAGCGATGTATCCAGAATCGCGACCCATAGCTGCGCTCAAGGCCCGCATCGAGAGGCCGGAGCGCTCGAGGATGTTGCGGACCGCTGCTCGGAACTCGTCGTCGTCTGGTGGCATTTCGCGATCCTCTGGGGGCTCGATCGAGACTGAAGCGACGGTTGCTTCCAACGGCAGGCTGACGTAATATAGCGGCATGATACAACGTCCGGACAGCGGTGTCGAGCCTAGTCGCAGCCTCGGGCGCCGGCCACTCCGGCGCAAGTATCCTTTGGCCCAGTGGCGAACTGCGAGCCTCCCCCAGACTCCACATCAGGCGCCCGTATTCGGGTGGGCTTCGGCAGCGAATCGCTCCCCGGACCTCCCCCTGCGACCCCTCATCGCCGAATTCGCCGCGACCTTCGGGTCGGCCTGGGCTCCGGTCACGCGACGTAAGCATCGGGACGACTTTGCGCGGTTCACCGACTGGCTCGGGGCGCGCCGGTTGCCGGCCACGACTGCGTCGCTCGACTTTCTGACGCTCGCCGACTATGTGGCCAATCTTCGGGTGCGGCCCAAGGTCGCAGGCGTCTGGCGAGGAGCCCCAGATGCGCTCGGGCGCACGCTTGCGGCAGGATCGATCGAGACCCTCAGCGCCAACAGCGTCAATGCGTATGTCCGGCCGTTGCGTTCGCTCGCGATCTGGCTCGTCGACGAGGGCCTGCTCGCCGTCAATCCGTTCCGGCGCTCAAGGCGACGGGCCTCGCTCAATCCCCTGCTCCCGTCAGAAGAGACGCCGACCAAGAGCGCCACCCTCGACGATCTCCGGGCTCTCGAACGAGGCTGCCTCGGAGATGGTCCCCTTGACCTGCGCGATCGGGCCATCGTCTCGATCCTGGTCACGACCGCCGCTCGCAACTCGAGCGTCCGGCTCCTCCGAGTAGGCGACGTGGACTTCGAACGGTCCGTCATCCGCTTCCGCCGGGCCAAGGGCGGCAAGACGTTAGAACTCGCCCTGCAGCCTGTGACCGCGACCGCGCTGCTGGCCTATCTCGAGCGAGGGCGGCCCGCTCTGCTCGGCCCTTCGGGACGGGGAACTCGTGACGAACCAGCCGGCGATCCGGGTTGGCTCTTCCTTTCCCACCGAGCAGGTGAGCCACGGCCCCTCACGATGAATTCCCTCTCGCTCATGTTGACCCGTCGCTACCACGCCGGCGGTGGGAGCCTGCGTTGCTTCGGTTCGCACCGCATCCGCCATGCGACGGCAACCTTGCTGGTCAACAACGGAATGCCGCTAGAGGAGGTGTCCCGCTATCTTGGCCACTCCTCGACAGTGCCGACTCGACGGTATGCCCAGCAGACTCCGGAGGCGCTCGGTGTTCGGGCCGCGAGCGCTCTGGCGAGAGCTGGGCTGGTAGCGGGCTGACTGGGGCAGACCCTGAGGCTCTCCGCTGCGCGGCCCCGGTTTCCGCGCCGTCCTCGTCACGATGACTCCATCGTGGGCGGCGGGCGCGTAGCTAGATACGAGTCTCGGACCCGCGACATTCAGCTTGGAAGGCCGCAGCGTCTGAGCGCAGTAGCCTCCCTCGTGGGAGGCCGACGTAGCGTGTCCAGTTGTCGTGTCGTCCTGCGGCCCTCAAGCCCGACCAGATCCTGCACTATCTGGCCGGCCTGTGGTCGGCGTCGCGCTGACCTAGAAACGTGTGGCGACCCGGTAATCAAGCCGGGCCCTTGGGCCCTAACCCGACCCGCCGGCCCGGGACTTATGGCCCGCTACATGCGCCTGTTGGCTCTACTCGGCTTCGCCGTCCGTAGCCCACCCTTGCACCAAGATCACTTAGACTTCCACGTCCCTGGCCTACGCGGTCGGCGATGAGCGTCCCCTGCGCAACCCACTCGGCGGCAGTCCTCGTCGCCCGGCGACGCACCAGACGCGCGGACGTAATATCCGCATCAGGAGTCGGCTCGAAGATGATGTCGAACGTCATGGAGACCGTCTACGCGCGCGCCCGCGCGGGGCACAAGACCGTCGTCCTGCCCGAGGCCGACGACGTCCGGACAGTGGCCGCCGCCGAGCGGATCGTTCGGGAGGGCCTGGCCAAGGTCATCCTGGTGAGCCCGCTCTGGAAGATCGAGGCTGCGGCGAAGAAAGCCGGCGCCGACATCAGCGGCTGCCGGATCGTCGATCCCGCCTCCTCGCCCGAGCGCAGCCGGTTCGCCCAAACGCTCCTCGATCTCCGCCGGCACAAGGGGATGACCGAGGAGAAGGCCGCGGAGCTCGTCCTCGACCCGCTCTTCTACGGCTGCCTCATGGTCCACGAGGGCGAGGCCGACGGCCAGGTTTCGGGCGCGACCCATTCCACCGCCGACACGATCCGGCCGGCGCTCCAGCTCCTCGGCACCGCCCCCGACTGTGGGCTGGTCTCGGCCTTCTTCCTGATGATCGTGCCGGATTGCGAGTACGGCGAGGATGGTGCCTTCATCTTTGCCGACTGTGGCCTCGTCATCAACCCCAACGCCGAGCAGCTCGCGGAGATCGCGATCCAGAGCGCGAATACGATGCGGAACCTCCTCGGGTTCGAGCCGCGCGTCGCGATGCTCTCGCTCTCCACGAAGGGCAGTGCCAAGGATCCGCTCGTCGACAAGGTAGTAGAGGCCACCCGGATCGCGAGGGAACGGCGCCCGGACATCGCCCTCGACGGCGAGCTTCAGGGTGACGCCGCCCTGGTCGAATGGATCGGCCAGCGCAAGGCGCCCGGCAGCCCCGTTGCCGGGAAGGCGAACGTGCTGATCTTCCCGGACCTCGACTCTGGGAACATCGCCTACAAGCTCACCGAGCGGCTCGCCAAGGCCAGGGCCTACGGCCCCGTCCTCCAGGGGCTGTGCAGCCCGGTGAACGATCTCTCGCGGGGGTGCGATGCGCTCGACATCGTCAATGTGGCCGCCATCACGGCCGTGCAGGCCACGCAGTAGCCATCCCGGGAAGGTGACCCGGCCCCGGCGACGACGCGCCGCTACACGAACCGGATCGGTGAAGCTGAGCACTAGGACAGGCGGGTAGAACACCGAAATGAAGATCCTCGTACTCAACAGCGGCAGCTCGTCGCTCAAGTACCAGCTCATCGACTCCCACACGGAGGAGGTGGTCGCAAAGGGCCTGGCCGAGTGCATCGGCATGTCCCAGCGTTGCGGCCACATCGTCCAGCAGACGACGCTGGCCGGGGAGATCTCGTTCGACACCGAGATGAACTGCCACGACGACGCGATGGATCAAGTGTTCGCGCTCCTGACGGACCCCGAAAAGGGCGTCGTCAAGCGGATCGACGAGATCGCCGCGGTCGGGCATCGCGTCGTCCACGGCGGCGAGAAGTTTGTCCAGCCCACGCTCGTCACCGACGCGGTCCTCGATGGCATCGAGAAGATGAGCCAGCTCGCGCCGCTCCACAACCCGTCGAACCTCGAGGGCATTCGCGCCTGCCGGAGGCTGATGCCGGGCATTCCGCAAGTGGCGGTGTTCGACACGGCATTCCACGCCACGATCCCCGACTACGCCTACATGTACGCGCTGCCGTACGACTACTACACGGCCTTCGGCGTACGGCGGTACGGCTTCCACGGCACGTCTCACCAATACGTGGCCGGCATCGCCCTGGAGATGCTCTGCCAGCGGGGAATCGCGCCCGAGACGTCGCGCATCGTCACCTGCCACCTCGGCAACGGCTGCAGCATGGCCGCCATCCAGGGCGGTCGGGTCGTCGACACGAGCATGGGCCTGACTCCTGTCGAGGGCCTAGTCATGGGCACGCGCTCCGGCGACCTCGACCCCGCCATCCTCACGTACCTCTCCCGCAGGCTCGACGCGCCGGTCTCAGACATCGACCAGATCATCAACAAGGAGAGCGGCCTGCTAGGCCTCTCCGGTCTCTCGAGCGACATGCGCGACATCGAGGAAGCGGCGGCGAGGGGCCACGCGAGGGCGCAGCTGGCGCTCGCGGTGTTCTGCTATCGCATCCGCAAGTACATCGGCGCGTACGCCGCAGCCATGGGCGGCCTCGACGCGATTGTGTTCACGGCGGGCATCGGCGAGAACAGCCCCGTCATCCGTGAACGCGTTTGCCGCGGTCTCGGGTTCCTGGGCGTGGATCTCGACGACGGCAAGAACGCGACCGAGCGCGGGCGCGCCGTCGACCTCGCCACGGAGTCGAGCCGCGTCCGCGTGATGCTCATCGCGACCAACGAAGAGCGGATGATCGCGCGCGAGACGATGCGGGTCATCGCCGCGTCCGCCATGCCCTCGCCGCTGGTGATCGCGCCCTAGGCTGCGGCGGCACGACCCCCCCCACTAATGCCAGCAAACCGAACCAATCTAGGTTTTGGAGAGGTTTGGAGCGGGAGACGGGTCTCGAACCCGCGGCTCTCTGCCTGGAAGGCTGACGTCCGATCCGAACACGCACCATGGCCGCATCGTGCCGAACGCTCACACCTTGGGTCGGACCCAGACCTCCTCGGGTGAGAGGGCCTCGAGCCCGGCTGCGACGATCTTGCGGTACACCCGCTCAGGTGCGGTGGCACAGCCATCGACGGTCAGGAGCCAGTTCAGCGGTATGTCGAACAGGCTCTCATTCTGTTCGAGGTACGGACGTATCAACTCCCAATCGGCGGGTGCGAGTTCTACCAGTTGACCCCCGTTCAGCTGGTCGTCGCCCAGCTGGCCGCGGGGGTCCCTAACGTAGACGGCGCCTCCCGAGGCCAGCGAGAAGATGTTTCCGCCCGGGTACGGGCTCTCGAGCTCGGACAGGCTGCCGTCCTCGTCGGACCGGATCCCATTGAGTACGACGAAGCCGCCGCCGTGCAACGGGTCTCCGGCCATGAACGACTCCGCAAGGTAGTCCAGGCACGTGCCGTTGATGACGACGCGAGGGCGTCCGACCCCGTTGATGAGCGGGCGACCGGCAGCGCCGCCGCGGACGAAGACGTCCCCGCCCTTGGCCCCGTACATGAACGTCTGGCCCACGTCGCCGTGGATGACGAGCCTGCCCTCCTTGAGGATCTGGGCGACTTGGTCCTGGGCGGACCCGTGCACGACCACCTCGGCGCCATCGATCCCCGAGGCCAGATAGTCGCCAGACGAGCCGAAGATGTCGATCCGTACGTCTTTCGATCCCGGCCCAAGTCCGCAGCCGACGAAGCGATGGCCGCGCGCGTTGACGACCGTGAATCGACGGGCCCCCTTGTGATAGAGGTCGACGATCGTTCGGGCGAGCGAGGACGGACCGTCGGGTGGCCAGCCTCGCGCGTCGAGAACGACGGTCCGCTGCCTCGTCACCGCCGTTGGGACCGTGGACGCTGGCCCGTCCGGGCTGATCCAGACGTAGCCATCGGATGGTTGTCTGCGGACGAGAGCGACGAGCTCGTCGAGGCCGCGATCGAGAAGGGCGAGAACATAACTGCGCTTAAGCGGCGCAATCCGGTACGGATGGTCTATGAGGCGGGCCAAGACAGCGAATGCCAGGTCGCGGCCCTGGTCGCCTGTCGCGCGAGCCTTGAGCGCGGCCAAGAACGCATCCAGCCCTTCCGGGCCCCAGGCGGGCAGCTGGCGAGCCGCCTCGTCGGCGAGCTCGTTCGCGCTGCCGTCCCGTCCCGCCAGACGCCGTGCGTCGTCGGTTGGGACCTTTGCTCGGTGGTTGCAATCGTCTTGGCCAGGAACGCTTCTACCCTGCTCGGTCTGTATGAGCCTGCCGAACTTGTCGCTGCACCACAGCCTGGGCCCAGCTTCTCCAAGAGCGACGTTGAAGGCGAAGGCGCCGCCGTCCGTGTGGCTGCCTCCGCGGGCGCTCCAGTACAGATCGGCTCGGCCCCAGAACTTCGGGCTGACCTGCGAGCACGCTTCGAGGGCCGCGTCGATGGCCTGCTTCTCCGAGGCCGCCAGGCCGATGCTCGCCTGGCCCTGCTGGAGGGCGAAGACCTGAGGTCGCAGCATCGACGTATCCGTGATCCCAATGAGCCGGCCCAACCTCTCCTGAGGCGATGACTGAGCGACGAGGAAGTACCACGGACCGTCGGGCGAGAGATGCATGTGGGTCGCTTGGAGCATGCTGTAGATGCGGCGCCGCTCCTCGGGCAGCAGGGCGAAATCGCGTTCGGTCGTGGGCGCCAGCGCCTCGATGACGTACTCGAGCGGGTAGCCGTAGACGCGATACAGCAGGTCGAAGACGAGGGCCGCGACCTCCGTGTCGGTCAGGAAGAGGGGGTGCCGGCCGCGCTGGGCCAGCGAAGCGCAGATGGACGAGTAGTTGGCAAAGTCGCCGTTGTGGACGAGCGCTTCGTTCAAGCCGATGAACGGGTGGGCACCGCCCGGATGCCAGACGCGACCCTTGGTCGGGTAGCGGTGGTGCCCGATCCAGATGTGGGCTGTTAGGTCCTCCAGGCCGTAAGCGCGGACGACGTCCTCGCCGTAGCCGACCAGCTTGAGGACCAGCATGTTCTTGCCGTGCGAAAGAACAAAAGCGCGCTTCTCGCCGCTCGAGGCGTAGAAGGCGCTGTTCAGCCGGTAAGTGTTCTGGAAGACCAGCTCGTCGGCGGCCGCCTCGCCATCCTCGGCCCCGATGCCGTTCGCTTGCATGAATCCGGCTAGGGCGTCCGGCCGAATCGTGCCGAAGTAGCAGCGCACCCGCGGCGGGGCGACTTCGAGGCCGAGCTGCTGGGTCTCCCACCGAGCCGGGAGATCGACCGAATGGCTGACCGCGAAGGTCGGCTCGATGGAGGTCCGCTCGACCTCGGATCGTGCCGCCGGGTCGAGATAGGCGATAGCCAGCAGGTACTCCTCGCGGAGCCGTTTGGGGTCGATGCCGAAGAAGTCTGGGTCCAGCCCTACTGCGGCGATGCCGCCGCCCTTACCGTTGCCGCGGTTGCGCATCTGCACGAGGGCCTGCTCCAACGCGCGCCGGGCACCGGAATGCTCGCGGCCATGCCGACTACGCCGCAGCCGCCCTCCATTTCCTGCTTCGGGGCCTGGCGGCCCAGGTCAACGCCCGCCCTCGCGGCCAGCGCGCGCTCTGAGTCAAGCAGGACCGTGGCGAGTTCAGCCCGATCCACGTCTGACCTCGGTCTGGCTGTGGCGCTCACGCCCGACGTAGCGCAAGAGGTCGGTTCGGCCGCGCAGCTCACGCACGCTGGGAACCGCGAGCCGACGGAGGATCTCGCGCAGCTGGTATTCGAATGAGGAGTAGACGTTGGCGAGCCGCTCGGCGCCCCATTCCGGATCCACCAGGGCCGAGAGCTCCGGGTCCGTCGTGGTCAGGCCGAATGGACAGCCGCGGCCACGCTCGCAGTTGCTGCAGCGCGTGCAGCCCATGGCAACAAGCTCGGTCGTCCCCAGGATGCAGCCGTCAGCACCCAGCGCGATGGCCTTGGCGATGTCATAGGCAGTCCGCACGCCACCGCTGGCGAGCACCACCAGCTTGTCGCGGATCCCTTCCGAGAGCAGGAAACGGTGGACTCGCGGCAGCGCCAGCTCGATCGGCATGGCGATGTTCTTCTTGGCGATCTCCGGCGCCGCGCCCGTCCCGCCGTAGCCGCCATCGATTTGGAGAATGTGGGCTCCGGCGTAGAAGCTGCCCACCGCGACCATGTCGATGTCGGTCGGCGCGGAGACCTTGACCGAGACGACCGCGGCCGGGTTGATGCTCAGGAGCCAGTCGATGTGCTTGCGGTGGTCTTCGACCGAGTAGACGCTGTGGAATGGGAAGGGCGAGAAGAGGCTGACCCAGGGCACGGTCTCGCGCATGCTGGCGACCGCGACCGTCGTCTTGTCACCGAGCAGGTGCCCCCCCATTCCTGGCTTTGCTCCCTGTGCGTACTTGATCTCGAGGATTCGAGCCCACTGGATCGTCTCCTCGCGAACCCCGAACATGCCCGTCGCGACCTGGGTGATGACCTGATCGCGAAACGGGTACAAGGCGAGTGGGTAGCCGCCCTCGCCCGTCGAGGTGAAGGTGCGCCACTTCTGGGCGGCCATGGCCCGAGCCAGCATGACCTGCTCGCTGATCGAGCCGTACGACATCCCACCTCCGTACCAGGGGATCGGGATCTGCAGCTCGAGTCCCCCGCCGCGTCGGTTGAGTGGGATCGAGGTGTCGAGAGGGGTGTCTTCCGGCAGCCAGCGGCTCTGGGCCAGGAACTGGAAGTCGAGCGCGTCGAATCCGCCCCCCGACCGACCGACGCGGTACTCCAGCCCATTCGTCGGCGGTCGTCCGGTCTCGGCCTGATTCCAGGTCGAAAGGATCAGCTCTGCCGGCCAGCGCGGGTCCCCCATCGCTGGTGGCAGGCCCAGCGTGGGCCACCGGTGGAAGCCCTTGTGAAGAGCCTCGACGTGCTTGGCGACCGACCGCTGGAGGACGCGGTCGAGCTCAGCCTGGGAAGCCATCGATGCCTCCAAATGCCTCGCGCTCGAGATCGGACTGGAACAGGCAACGGCCGAGCTCGCCCCGCAGGCGACGCACCTCCCGCAGGCCCATCGCCCCCAGGATCTCGAGGAGCTGGTCTCGCCAGGCGGCCGCGAGATTAAGCAAACGCCCGACGGCCCAATCCGAGCCGAAGCGCGGGAAGGTCACATGGACGTCCGCGCCGGCCCGGTCCTGTGCGAAGCGGGCTTGCAGGGCGACCCACAGGGGGTCGTCCAGGACGACTGCATCGAGGCCGCAGGCGAGGGCTTTCGGGACGTGCTCGGCAATCTCGATTCCGCCGCTGCCGATGAGGGTCACCTCGTCTCGAAGGCCGGCTTCAACGAGTTGCTGATGGGTGCGCCGGATGAGGTCAGGCAGCGATGCCCGGTCGCTCGCCGTGATGGGCCGAGCGACCAGATGGAAGACCCGGACGCCCTCGCCGAGGAGCGCCGAGACGTCGGATCCAAGCGGCACGCGAACGCTCACGACCGTCTCGGGCAGGCGATGAACGATGTCCTGGTACTGCTCGGCGTCCCATGCTTCGAGCTCGATCATGACCGGTGGGCTGGCCAGCCGATCAAGCCCGTCGATCTTGCCGGGGCTGACCAATGGCAGCACGTGCGACACAGCGAACTCATGGGCGACCACCGCCTCAAACGGCACGATGGCCAGGCTGTCGATGCGTCGAGCCGTCTCGACGAGCGCCGATTGGACCATAGCCGTGGATCGGCGCTGTGTTGTCGTCGCGCCGCTCGAAGGCGCGGGTCCCAGGATGAAAGGTACCTGGAGCTGTCCGCCGCGCGGCAGTGGGGGTACCGGCAGGCCAGCCGCGTCGAGCCGGAGGAAGGAGGGTCGCTCGCCGATGTCGACGACCGTCGAGATGTACTCGCGGCCGTGGATGCCGTCGCGCGTCGGGCGCACGATCTCGGACATGTCGAGCCAGATGCCATCCCAGCCCGTCCCGCCGAATGGACCGCGAAAGCCCGCGCCACGGACCGGCACACGGCCCGTCCGGGCCTCGTACAGGATCGTCTCGATCTCGTCGACGCTCACGCCGGCCGGGCCGGCGGTGTGTCGCTCGTCGTTGCGCGTGATCTGGACGACGCCGGGGTACTCAATGGTGCAGCGCAGGCAGCCGACGCAGTTGTCCTCGATGGGGGCCATGCCACCAACCGGCCGCCCGAAGGTACCGTACACGCACGGTCGGCTGAGAGCCACGCGAAGATCGCCGCGGGCTGCGAAGACCTCCTGCACCGCCAGCATGGCCAGGCGGTGGCGCTTCACTCGGACGTGAAATCGCGGCGGGAGCCGCACCACTTCGGGGGTGAGCCGAGAAGTGATCGAATAGCGACGATAGGCTGCAGACGAACTCGTGGCTGCTCCCCTGCACCAGTCTCCTCGGCTAGGCCGGAGTGCTAAGCGTAGCATCGCCCGACCCCGGGTTCTCGCCCTTCTCGGCAGGAGCGTCCGGCCATATCCCCACGTCTGACACGATGACCTGATAGGCGTTCCCTGGCGGAGCTGGCCTAGTATTCGGTTCATGGATCCCTTCACGGTCCCGACCAGGTACTGGCACCGTCTCGACGACGGACGGGTGCAGTGCGATCTCTGCCCGCGCGAGTGCCGCCTGCACGAGGGCCAGCGCGGCCTGTGTTTCGTGCGCGCCCGCCGCGACGACGCGATAGTCCTGACGAGCTACGGTCGCTCGTCGGGGTTCTGCGTCGATCCGATCGAGAAGAAGCCGCTCAACCACTTCCTGCCAGGGTCCGCGGTGCTGTCATTCGGCACGGCCGGCTGCAACCTGGCCTGCCGCTTCTGCCAGAACTGGGATATCTCGAAGTCGCGCGAGTTCGACACGCTCGCCGATGCCGCCGCTCCCGAGGCCATCGCCCGGGCCGCCCAGCGGCTCGGCTGCGCCTCGGTTGCCTTTACCTACAACGACCCCGTCATCTTCGCCGAGTACGCCATGGATGTGGCCGAGGCCTGCCACGCGCTCGGGATCAAGGCGGTGGCAGTGACCGCGGGCTACATGAACCCCGCGCCGCGGGCCGACTTCTACCGCCACATGGACGCCGCGAACGTGGACCTCAAGGGCTTCACGGAAACCTTCTACGCCGACCTCTGCGCCGGCAGGCTGGCGCCCGTGCTCGACACCCTGCGCTACCTCGTGCACGAGACCGGCGTGTGGGTTGAGATCACGACCCTCCTGATCCCCGGGCGCAACGACTCCGACGAGGAGCTC
>Ga0116131_1001762_pt1 | contig 12117 bp, 10 predicted proteins | sample June2015DPH_17_1_FD_89734 | JGI IMG/M metagenome (GOLD analysis project Ga0116131, IMG submission 89734) | Peatland microbial communities from SPRUCE experiment site at the Marcell Experimental Forest, Minnesota, USA - June2015DPH_17_100 | ecosystem: Environmental > Terrestrial > Soil > Wetlands...
CTTCGACGTCGCAAACCGTCGCGAGCCGGGCCGCCTCAACACAGGAATAACGGTCGTCGGTAAGCGCGCGGTCGTTCCGCGGGGAATCAGGATTGGACGGAACGTCCTCGTTCGCGAGGGTGCCCGGGCAGCCGACTTCCTCTCGCGGGTCATACGCAGCGGCTCAACCGTAGAACGGACCCGCGAGCGCCCGGTCCGTGCTGCGACACGAGTTCGGGTGGGCGACCGGTTGGACGGGCGAGAACCGCAAGCCATCGTTCTCGAACCGGCCAAGTCGGGCACGGAGTCGAGTGGCCGGTCGAGTTCCGTCGGACGAGCGGCCGGGGAGACGAGCGACTGAGGCGGATGTCGATTCTGCGCCAGGCCAGACGTCGGTCCTCGCGGCCACCGATGCACGCCGCCCGATCCTGATTGGTCGAAACCAGATGGTTGCCGGCTCCTGGCGTCTGTTTCCGAGGGCCGCCCGCCGTGTGCTCATCTCCTTCGTCGGGTTCTTCGTCGCGGTTTCGCTCTGGCAGGCTGCCACGCCGCCCCCCGTCGAAGCCGCTCAGACCGACCTAAGCTTCATTTCCAGCTCGACCTGGACGGCCGATCCGGCGGCCGCGCGAGTCCACGTTCTGGCCATCGTGACCGCCACCTCGCACACCGTGGACGTCGGCGGCCGGCGCTACTACTACGACAGGATCCAGCTGACGCTGCCACCGTCCTCCGCCGCCGTCTCCGCCACCTCAGCCGACGGCCAGAAACTTCCCGTCACGGTCGAGTCGGCCACCTCGTCGAGCGTCATCGTTGTCGTTGAACTGGGCCAGCGCCTGTATTCGGGCCAGAGCTGCTCGGTCGACGTCAAGTTCGACCTGGTCGACAACGGCGGTTCGACCGACCGCGACCTCCGTATCGGCAACACCCTGATGTCGTTCCCCGTCTCGGCCTTCGGCAGCCCCAACACGCCCGGCAGCTCGGTCACGGTCCTCTTCCCGCCCACTTTCACCGTCCAGGAAGAGTTCGGGGGCTTGACCCGCTCCGTCTTCGGCTCCGGCGAGATCGTCTTCTCATCCGGCATCCTCGACGACGCGACGGCGCTGAGCGCATGGTTCACTGCCACGGAGCCCGTGCCGGCCAGCGACTTCAGAGTCCGATACGTGACCATCGGGGCGCTGAACGTGTCACTCCGATACTGGGCCGACGACGTCGGCTGGGCGGACCAGGTTGAGCTCGTCCTGAGGGAGGGCTATCCGCTTCTGCGCGACATGATCGGTCTGGGCGATCCGACCGACACGACGCTCACCGTCGAGGAAGCCTCGACTCAGGAGATCGGCGGCTTCAGCGGGGCCTACAACCAGACTACCGGCCAGGTCCAGGTCTCGTACTTCGCCGATCCATTCGTGATCCTGCATGAAACGGCCCACCTGTGGTTCAACAGCGACCTCGTCACCGACCGCTGGGTCCAGGAGGGCTTCGCGTCCTACTACGCTCAGCAGGTGGTCGACAAGCTGGGGTTCACGGATCACGCGCCGGTGCTGACCGATCGGCTGCTCCAGGCTGCCGTCCCTCTCAACGACTGGGTCTCGGCGGGGGAGCCGAGCTCGGCGACGGACGCCTACCTGTACGGCGCAACCCTGGAAGTGGCCCGGGAGATCGCCGCCCAGGCCGGTCAGGACGGTCTGCGCAGCGTCTGGCTCGCGGCGCGTTCCGGCGAGGCGGCCTACCAGCCGCTCCACGGCTCGGGGATCGAAACGTTTGGCGGCGGCGCGACCGATTGGCGCCGACTGCTCGACCTGCTGGAGCAGGCGACGGGCCGGTCGTATGCGACGATCTGGCGTCAATGGGTGATGGACCCGTCGCAGACCTCGCTCCTGCAACAACGCGACACGACCCTCGCCGAATACTCGAGTGCACAGAAGGCGGCCGGCTCATGGGATCTACCGCCGGAGATCCGTCGGTCGCTCGATACGTGGCAGTACGACCAAGCCACGACGCAGATGGACCAGGCTCGCAGCATCCTGGCCGAGCGCGACCAGATCGCGGTCAAAGCAGCAGCCGAGCAGACCACGCCGCCGTCGACTCTCCAGAACGCGTTTGAGCGACTGGGCCTGGCCGACGCCGACGCCGAAGCCACGAACGAGCTGGCAGTTCTAAGCGAGATTTCCGCCGCCCAACAGGCGGAGACCTACAGCGAGGGCGCGGCTCGAGCGGTAGGCCTGCTGGGAGCCGACCCGCAGGCGGATTTGACTGCCGCTCGCGAGGCCTTCGCGAACGGTGACATGGAGCGTGCCATGTCTCTGGCCACGAGCGCTCGGGCCGCCTGGCAGAGTGCCGACACGGCCGGCCAGATCCGCATCCTGGGTTTCTCTTCTTTGCTGGCCGGCTGGGTGTTGCTGCTCGCGCTCTTCATCTGGACCCGGGGGGATAGGTCGTGGCGTCGATTCGGCGGGGCAAGGGCCTCGGCCGCGAGCGTGGCCGGCTCGACCGGAGGTTTGGCGGCTGCCGCTTGGCCCGCGAAGCGCGGCGGGCGATCGATGGGCGGAGGCCGGACGCCGAAGAGAATGGAAGCCACTCACGCCGCCGCGGCCGATGCCGCCACCACGGCCGGACAAGATATGTCGGGCGGCGCCGCTGAGAACGACCAGGGCAATGCTCCCGGCGGTGACGTTCCCAGTTCGCAGGCCTCCTCCACGGCCGATGCCTCCGCAGACACCGACGCGGCTGCCGCCGCGGTCGAAAGTGTGGCCGGCCCCGAAGAGTCTGCCTATGAGCTCCTGCAACGCGGAACCGCCTTGCTTCACGATCGCCACAACGCCCAGGCCGCGGTCGTGTTGGAGCGAGCGGCACGGCTCGAACGGAGCAAGGGCTCGATACTCGAAGCGCTCGGACGGGCATACTTCAACAGCGGCCAGCATGCCCGGGCGGCGGAGACGTTCACGGCACTGCTGGAGATCGACCCCTCCGCTCACTACGGTCACTTCGCGCTCGGGCTCTGCTTGGCCCGACTCGGTCGAGCGCGAGAAGCCAGGACCCATCTTCGTCTGGCCGTCGCCCTCGATCCGACCAGCGAAACGTATCGTCGGGCTCTCGACAAGATCGAGACGACACAGGCCTGACAGGCCAGCCAATCCTCGGTGCCGACCTCGCCGCGGCGTGCGCTGCCGCGGGATTTGGTCGGGATTCACCTCGCGGAGTCTTCCGAGCCCGCCTCCGGAGGCTTCGATGGGGCGTGGTGGTTGCCGCCCGGCTAACGTCCCGCGGATTCGAGGCGCCGGGCCAGCCAGAGGATGCCGGCCACTGACTTGGCGTCTTCGATGACGCCGGACTCGACGGCCGCTACCGCGTCGCGCCAGTGGAGTCTCGATAGCTGCAGGTTCTCATCCTCGTCCGGGCTCAGACGGCCCTCGCCAGCCGGTCTCAGGTCCGTGGCCAGGAAGAGCGTCAAGTACTCGGTCGAGAAGCCGGGAGCGCTCCAGAAGCCGCCGATCCGTTCCATCGAGCCGGCTCGATACCCGGTCTCCTCCTCGAGTTCCCGGTAGGCTGCCACGAGTGGAACCTCGACCGCTCCGTCGCGAACGTCGAGCGTGCCGGCCGGCAGCTCGAGCATCGCCCCTCCACAAGCGAGGCGGTACTGGGTAACCAGGAGCAGTCGATCGTCGGCGTCGAGCGGGGCAACGACCACGGCGCCGGGGTGCACGACGATGTCGCGCGAAGACTCAGAGCCGTCGCCGCGCACGACGCGATCCGTCTCGAAGGCCATATAGCGGCCGGTGTGAACCGGCCGGCGGTCCACGACTCGTTCCTCGAGCGCGATGTCCGCATCGCGCAGCTCGTCGAGCAGCGAATCGAGCAGGGGTTGTCCGGTAGGGGCACGGTTGGGTCGGCGTCGAGCGGGGTGGTCGGGCATGACGGAACTATACGGTGGGCCACGGCAGGGCCCGCGCCGTTCCGGCCCGGCCTCGCCCCATCCGGCAAACGGAGCCGTGAACGGCCAGGGCCCCGGCCGAGGCCGGGGTTGACCAAGTACACTTGCCCGGCTAGGATGCAAGAGCCCACTTTCGTAGCGGAGTCCGGACCATGACCGTCCCTGGCCGCTCTCGGGAATATGAGGCGATCGAGTTCGCGATGGAGGGAGCCACGCGCGCGGCACGACTGAGGCTGGCGGAGATCACCTTTCGCCTACTGCGCGAGCGCGGGGTGTTCGTCACGGTCGATGTACCGCCGGAGGCATATGCCGACGAACTGCGCGCAGCGATCGCCGACCTGTCGCCCGAAGCTCTCGCCGACCTGCGCGCGCTGATCCAGGAGACCGCCGCCAGCGGCGTGGTTGAGGGAGAGGCATGACGCAAGCCGCGATCTACTGCCGAATTTCCAAGGACCGGGAGGCCGAGGGGCTCGGCGTCGAGCGCCAACGGGCGGACTGCGAAGCCCTGGCGGCCCGACTCGGCTGGGCGGTCGCCGGCACGTTCACAGACGACGACCGGAGCGCCTACAGCGGCAAACCCCGCCCGGCATATCGCGACATGCTGGCCGCCATCGAAGTGGGCACCGTGGGCGCCGTCCTGGCCTGGCACCCGGACCGGCTGCACCGCTCTCCCCGCGAGCTCGAGGACTTCATCGACCTCATCGAACGGCACGCCGCCGCCGTGCAGACGGTAACGGCCGGCGCCTACGATCTGACGACGCCCACGTGCAGGATGCAGGCTCGAATCGTCGGCAACGTTGCCCGCTTCGAGAGCGAGCACAGGAGCGAGAGGCTGCGCCGGAAGATGGACCAGCTCGTTGCCGATGGACAGCCGCACGTCGGAGGGACCCGGCCGTTCGGCTATCGGCGCGTCACCGGGCCCGATGGACGTCCCACGAAGCCCGTAGCGTTTGACGTAGTGCCAGAGGAAGCCGCCCTCATCCTCGAGGCGGCCGACGCGATCCTCGAAGACGGACGAAGCCTCCGGCGGATCGTCGCCGACTGGCGCGCTCGTGGTGTCGTCTCGCCCTACGGCAAGCCCTGGCAGCCGGGCGCGCTCCGCAAGATGCTCTGCTCGCCGCGGCTGGCCGGACTGCGTGAGCGCCACGTGGACCGCGATCCAAAGGTCCGCGACGCCCGCAAGGGCGAGGTTGCCGTCTCCGAAGTCAGCATGATGGCCGCCATCCTGCCGCGCGCCCGCTGGCAGGCTCTCCGCGCCATTCTGACGGACCCTGCGAGGCGCACGACGACCGGCAATGCTCGCGTCAACCTGCTCGCGGGCCTCGCCTTCTGTGGACTATGCGGTGAACGGCTCCGGGGCAGCCTCCGCGAGGATGGCGCGCACCGATACGTCTGCCCGGCGAAGAACCTCGGCGGCTGCGGCGGTATCTCCGTCCTGGCCGCGCCGCTCGAGGCCGAAGTCGTGGGCCGCGTCCTGGCCGCCCTCGACAGTCCGGAGATGCACGCCGCCCTAGCAGGTGTTGCAAATGCAACACCTGACGCCGATCCGCTGGGCCAGCGTGCCGAGATTGAGGCTCGATTGACCGAGCTCACGGGCGCCTACGCCGCCGGAGAGATCACCCGGAGCGAGTGGCAGACGGCGCGCGCCGTCTTGGCCGAGCGGTTGGCCGCTCTTCCCGCCGTGACCCGACCCACGCCGCGCCTGCCCGCCGACGTCGCGGCCGCCTGGCCGACGCTGGACCTCGAGGGACGCCGGCGGATCCTGGCGATCGTGATCGAGAAGATCACCGTCAACCCCGCCAAGGGCCCGCGCCGATTCGACCCGGAGCGGATCGTGATCAAGTGGCGGGTCTGATCATGCGCTGGTGCCAACGGGCCCAGCGATAGGGCGCGCTCGACGTTCTGACCCGAATCCGGTCATTTGGGCGGGTGTAGACTGGTTCAAAGTCGATCGGAAGGGGATGTCCGAGTGGGGATCTTCGCCGACTACATCGACCAGCGCTTGTCGGCGCCTGCGCTCACGGCAGAGCGCAAGAAGCAACTCGCGAGAATCGCGGCGATCCGTGGCCGTGATGTGCTCGTCTACGCGGCCGATCTTCGGAAGGTCGAGGACCCGATCACCATCGGCTACGAGGACCTGCTGGCATTCACAGACCAACTATCCAACCTCAGCGGCTCGAACGTCGACGTGATCCTAGAGACACCCGGCGGCTACGCGGAGGTGGCGGAGGACATGGTTCGGCTGCTCCGGGAGAAGTACAAGGACGGAGAAGTCGACTTCATCGTGCCTGGCACCGCGAAGAGCGCGGGCACGATCATGGCGATGTCGGGCGATGACATCCTGATGGAGCCGGGATCCTCCCTAGGTCCAATCGACGCCCAGCTGACCTTCCAGGGCAAGACGTTCTCCGCAGAGGCATTCCTGAAGGGCCTCGACGCGATCAAGGATGAAGTCAACGCCTCGGATGGGGCTCTGAACTACGCCTACGTGCCAATCCTCCAGAACATCTCCCCTGGGGACATCCAGTCCGCCAGGAATGCCCTCAAGTTCGCCCAAGAGCTAGTCACGAAATGGCTAGCCCAATATAAGTTCAAGAACTGGGCGGTTCACTCATCGACGGGTCAGCCAGTCACGCAGGCGGATCGCGAGAAGAGAGCCGGCGAGATCGCGACGCAACTCTGCGACCATAGCCGCTGGCTGTCGCACGCGAGGTCTATCAGCATCCGGGACTTCAATCGGATGAAGCTCAAGGTAACGGACTACAGCCTCCAGCCGGACCTCTTCGACGCCATTCGTCGCTACTACGTTCTGCTCCACATGATCTTCGAGTCGCCGGTCTACAAGATCTTCGAAACGCCGACTTCCCAGATATACCGGCAGGCCCAACGCCTGATGCAGGCGAGCCAGCCCTTGGCCATGGGTAGTAAGGTGATAGCTGAAATCACATGCGCCAAATGTCAGGCGATCAACAAAGTCCAACTGAACCTGGCCAAGGGCATCCCCGTCGAGGAGGGATGCATCCGATACCCAACCGGAGGCGAACTGGCATGCTCGAACTGCGGCCAGGTGATGAACTTGGTCGAGTTGAGGCGCCAGGTCGAAATGCAAGCGAAGCGAGAGGTCGTGCTCGATGGCTGAATCTACGGGCCGTCGTGAGTCGTTGACGCATGCAGCGACGATTCAGGACTCAGAGGAGCTAATGGCCCGCGTCCGACTGATCGGGCTGCCGACCCCGCCCATGGTGGGGCCGGCGGAGCGGGCCAAGTTGGATGCAATCCGGGAGCTTCGACGCGTCGCCACCGCGGCAAAATCGGTCCGCATGATCTGCCGGAGTTCCTCGTAGCCGAACGAGCGCCGCGTAATCGCTGCGGCCTAGGTTCCGCCCCCTTCGCACGGTCGCCGACGATCCCGGCCCGGTGCCGGGCCAGGTCGACCGCCTCCGTCGGGGCCCCGCGCCATTCAGCGCATGTCGGGCCTCTCCGTGTAGGCGCTGCCTCGTGGGAATCGAACGTGCATTCGAGCCTTGACAGGGTAAAGCCATAGGGCTTAGGCTGGCTGAAACCGAGAGGCCCGCACCTTGAAACCCTCTGACCGCAAGCGCCGGCCGATCGCATAGCAACGCTCACGCAGGCACGACGGGCATAGGGTCTTCGGACTCCACAAAGCCGAGGGATCGGGTTCGCACCCGCCCTCTCCCGGACCAAGGGACGCACACAGGCGACTGCCGCGGTAGTGTCGCAGAGGCCTTCACGACACGAGCCAAGTCCGAAAGGGACTAGCTCGTGCCTCTTGTTTTCACGACACCCCGCGAGGCCGGTATCGAAGGCGCAAGGCGCCGATGGGGCCCTCCTCGCCACGTAGCACTCGGCGATCTGCCAGCCCCTGAACGGGCTGCCGTGACCGACCTGCTGACTCGCGTTCGGGTCGAACGCGCCCGTCAGGGTCTCCCTCCAACCGTGAGCGACCCGCGCGCAGTCACGGCCATCGCTGCTGTCCTGGCAAACGAAACCGGCTCGGCTGTTGAGAAGCCCGAGCCGGTCGCGACGGAGGACCACTGCGATGGCCGCCCGTCCCGCTGACTCTACCACTACCCGCCATCCGAAGGGCGGGCGCTACTTCGGGTGCGTCGTCGGCGGGGCGCGCGTCTCCGAACTGACGGCGATGGTTGCCTGCCCGCGGTGCGGCCGTCCAATCGCCGACTCGGCTTCGTACTGTGATCGGTGCCGGAAGGCGGCGGCGTCGTGAGCAGAGACGATGGGTTCCCGCACGCCGACCTCGATACCCGCTTCTTCTCCGATGCCAAGGTCAAGCGGCTCGCCCGGGCTCACCCGGACCTTCTGACGCTCGCCATCGCTGGCTATGTCGGCATCCTCACCGAGTGCTGGGGCGCCGGCGAGCGATTGCCGGCGATCGACGCTTGGCCCGAACTCCTGCCGTACTCCGAGGAAGCTGTCGCCGCCCTCCAGGAGGTGGGTCTCCTGGACGCCGAGCAGCGGCTCCCGGAGCGCTCCTGGGAGAGCTGGTTCGGCCCCGCTCGAGATCGTCGCCAGCACTTCCGAGACCTCGGGAGCAAGGGCGGGAACGCCAGGGTTGCCAACCTCCAGTCAACCTCCACTCAAGAGACGCCCAAGCGTACGGTTGAGCGTACGCTCAAGCCAAGCACTCGCTCACGTCAAGCACTCACTTCAAGCACGCCACTCACGTCAAGCACGCCACTCACGGACGGGCAGAAGCCCGTGAAGAACGATGGCGCGGCGGCGATCGGCCGGGGAGTCTCTTCGAAGACGACGGAGACGACGACGTCGCTCAAGGGCACGCTCGGCAGCTTCCAGGACATCATGGCCGCCAAACCGCCGACCGCGACGCCGAACTGGCCCCGGATCAATCGGGTCGAGACCTGCTCTTCTTGCCACCGGCGGGCCGCGCCCGGCAAGTGGCACGTGACCAGGACCGGAGTGATCGTCCACAACGACTGCCCGCCGGCGATCGCCGAAGGCGCGTCATGAGTGCGATGCCGGCCCCGACCCTCGAACGGATCACCTTCCGCACCAGCCGGCTGCTCGACTTCTGCTCCCGCAAGGAGCTGATCGCCCAGACGGGGCACCAGGAGGCCGAGTGGCCGCTCGTCGCCCTGAAGGAGTTGGTCGACAACGCTCTCGACGCCTGCGAGGATGCCGGCATCCCGCCGGTTGTCCGGGTAGTCGTCGACAAGGATGGCATCGAGGTTGGGGACAATGGCCCCGGCCTGCCGGCGTCAACGCTTGACGGCGTCCTCGACTTCTCGGTCCGGGTCTCCAGTCGCGAGGCCTACGTTGCCCCCGACCGCGGGGCCCAGGGCAACGCGCTGAAGACGATCATCGCCATGCCCTTCGTGCTCGACGGCTCCGAGGGCAGCGTCGGAGTATCCGGTCTCGGGCGGTATGACCTCATTGGGCTGCGCGTCGACCGGATCCGGCAGGAGCCGATCGTCGAGCGAACGACGTCGACCTCAGATGTAACGAAAGGCACTGTCGTCAGGATCCACTGGCCTGTTTCAGCTAGCTCAATCCTCATCGACAGTCGGGTTCACTTCTTACAAATCGCCCGTGGTTACAGTCTCCTAAACCCTCACCTGACCCTCACGGTCGACTGGTTCGGCGAGAGCTGGACCATCGAGGCGACGAACCCGGACTGGCCTAAGTGGCGGCCCAGCAACCCCACCTCGCCGCACTGGTACCGGGTCGACCACCTGGAACGCCTAGTGGCCGCTTACATCGCCCACGACGCCGACAACGGCCGGGAGCGCACGGTGCGCGAGCTCGTGGCGGAGTTCCGTGGCCTGAGCGGCACAGCCAAGCAGAAGGCCATCGCCGAGGAGGCCGGCCTGCCGCGGGCACGCCTCACGGACCTGTGGGATGGCGGAGAGAAGGCAATCGGCAGGTTGCTCGCGGCGATGCAGGCGCAGTCCCGGCCGGTCAAGCCGGCGGATCTCGGCCTGATCGGCGAGGCCCATCTTCGGACGCAGCTCGCAGCGATGGGCGTCAAGATGGAGTCCTTCGACTACCGCAAGGCGACGGGCATCGAAGATGGCGTGCCCTGGGTCGCCGAGACGGCTTTCGGTTGGCTGGGCGACGGCTTCTCGCGCCATTTCTTCGCCGGCGTCAACTGGTCGCCCGGCATCGTCAACCCATTCCGCCAGCTCGGCCGTTACGGCCGCAGTCTCGATTCAATCCTCGAACAGCAGCGCGTCGGGCGCCTCGAGCCGGTCGTGCTCGTGTTGCACATGGCCTGCCCGCGGGTCGAATACACCGACCGCGGCAAGTCCGCCGTGGTGATCGGAGGCTCCGGTGCCTCTTGACGCCGAACTCACCAACCTTGTCGTCGGTGTGACGAAGAAATGGGCGAAGCAGCGCAAGGCTGAGGAACGCTCTCGGAATGCGGCCGGACGCCGGGCCTATATGTGGGTCAGGCGCGACACGATCAAAGACGCCGCCTGGCAGTGCATGGGGGACGCCTATAACAAGGCGTCCAACAATGGGCAGCTACCGGCCAACGCCCGTCAGGTCATGTACGCGGCCCGCGGCCCGATTCAGGAGATGACCGGCCTACCGCTGGACGCAAACTACTTCATTCAGACCCTGCTCAAGGAGTATCTCGAGCAGGTTCGGCCGGGCTGGCGGATCGCCTACGACGCCCGCGGGCACTTCACCGAGCCGCACACCCGACACACTATCGGGCTGGGCACGTTGGGTGTGATGGGATACCGGCACGACATCGACGAGGGGAGCGAAGACGATCCCCTTCCGGCACTGCAGACGCGATACCCGACGGTCGGGCCCGCCAACCGGTACGGCGCCGCGCTCTTCATCGAGAAGGAAGGCTTTGACGAGCTGTTCCGTGAGGCCAAACTGGCGCAACGCTTCGACATCGCGATCATGTCCACCAAGGGCATGTCTAACGTCGCCAGTCGAGACCTGATCCGCAGCCTGGGCGTGCCAACCTACGTGCTCCACGACTTCGATCAGGCCGGCTTCAGCATCCTTGGCACGCTACCTCGAGGGGTAATCAACCTCGGCCTCACTCTGGCCGACATCGAACACTACGGACTGGCGGCCGAGGATCAGGCGCTGACACAGAATGAATGGACGCTGCGCGGCAACGGCGCCACGTCGGCAGAGATCGCTTTCCTGAAGTCCGGCAAGCGTGTCGAGCTGAACATGCTCGCGAGCGACGAGCTGATAGAGCTGATCGAGACCCGCTTGACCGAGCACGGCGTCAAGAAGGTCATTCCCTCGCCGGATGTTCTGACCGCCGCGTATCGGCGGGCCGTCCGGCTGGAGTCACTGAATACCGCGATCGAGGCCGGTATGGAAACGGCCGACGCCAAGGCCGAAGCGGCAAGCGTCCCGGCCGACCTGGAGGCGCAGATACAGGCCCACGTGAAACTCAACCCAGCAGAGCCCTGGGACACCGCCATCGCTGGGCTGGTAGGGCTGAGGCCGAATGACGACGATGAGACCGATGATGATTGAACTGCTCGCCGACTACGCCACGAAACCATGACGCTCGTGGCCGCCGTCGACCTGCTCCTCGGCCTGCTCGCCGCCGCCCTGGCGTTCGCCTGGCTGTGGGTGTCTAGAAGTCTGGCGCGGCGATGAGCGCGCCGCGGTCCTGGGCGACGTGCCCCCGCTGCGAACGGCGGATGACGCCGGGCACCTCGTGCTGTGAATGCCCCTGGCGCCAGGACGGGCGCGTGATCCCCCCGATCCGCTTCGGGTCGGAGACGCCGCCGCCCCTCGACGACGTCTGCCACGACTGCGGCACGCCGATCGGCGGGAGGCACCACTACGGTTGCGACGTCGAGGAATGCCCGCACCATCGCCAGGCGATCACTTGTGACCTCTGCCCCGTGCTCCTGAACGATCCCTACGAGGGTCCGAGGCGTCAACTGATGGCGCCCTACGCCCCGATGCCGGCCTGCCTCGAGCCTCGCTGCCCGAACCGTGCCGTACCAGGCGGCCGCGGCCGATGCCAGGCCCACAAACGGACCGAGGCGGAGCGCGGCGACGGCACGGCTCATCGCAGGGAGCGGCGGGCAGCGTTGCCAGGCGCGCGGTGCAGCGTCTGCGGCTCCACGGAGAAGCTGCAGCGTGACCACCGGATCCCGCACTCCCTCGGCGGCTCTGACTCCGACACGAGCAACAAGCGCTGGCTGTGCCGGATGCACCAC
>Ga0116131_1001770_pt1 | contig 12076 bp, 27 predicted proteins | sample June2015DPH_17_1_FD_89734 | JGI IMG/M metagenome (GOLD analysis project Ga0116131, IMG submission 89734) | Peatland microbial communities from SPRUCE experiment site at the Marcell Experimental Forest, Minnesota, USA - June2015DPH_17_100 | ecosystem: Environmental > Terrestrial > Soil > Wetlands...
CCGGGGGGGGTGTGCCTAGCTGATGGAGGCAAAGGAAGAAGGTTGCGGGATGAAGTAGGAGGCGGAATCTAGGGGGAAACTAGGGTAGAAACTGGGGACTAGGTTGCGGGGAGCAGGGGGGTGGGGCTAGGATTGAGGTGTCAGGAAAGGACGGTCAGGATGATTACTCTTCCGCAGCTGAAGCGACTTGGTGGGAGCAGAACGAAGCCTCTTGTTCTGTACATCTCCGAGTATGAAGGAATCCGGTACATAACAAACAGTTACTACCTAGCCAATGTGGACAAGGTGGCCCATCTATGGGCAGACAGTAACTTGCAGTGCCGGCCGGGGTGCTATGTCGTGACGACTTCGATCAGACCGCAAGTAGGAACACCACCGAATCTGAGTGGACTCGTTCCATTGTATGAGCCGCAGCACTTAGTCAGTCGTGCCGAAGTTGCACATCGACCGGCGTACTTGCAGTTTGATGAGGAGATGTGCATGGTGTGGGAAACAAAGAAGGAATCATCTGTAGTTGTGCGCAAGGACTTTTCGGAGTTCGTGGTAGGGGCAGTCGAAAGAGATTGGCCGGATATTGAAGTTACAGCTGAGTCGCCGACGAAGCCTGTTGCGTTCTGGCATGGTCATAATCTTGTCGGCTTAGTCATGCCTGTGCTGTTGCCTTAGATTCCGGAAAGATCGTCGAGGTTCAAGGGGTGGACTGGCGGGGGGTGACGGATGTAGCGGCTCGGAGGCGGAATCGTCTCTCCTCGGGCCTTAGCCTCGTTCGTGCATTGGAGGCAGTAGACAGGCTTCGGGGGTCCGGGAACGAAGGGTTCGGGGGGTGGCTGCGCTCGGAGGGCCGTACGGCCCGCTCTGGTGACCCAGTAGCGGCGATCGTCCTGTCTATGGGTCTCGATCAGGCCGGCTCGTTGCAGGGGTCCCAGCTGTCCTGTGGCGGTCCCCTGGGGCATTTCTTGGGGCAGGTACTTCGCGAGGGTGATAACGGTGGCCCCAGGGTGGTCGGCCACGCAACGCAGGACCATGAGGCGGTTGTTGGAAAGTGGGTCAGTCATTGCACACAGGACAACAACGTGAACAGAAGAAGGTGTCAGCATCGGGGGTCGAAAGGACTCCACGGTCTTTGTGGCATATTTCACATTTTCCTGTTGGAGGATGTCCGTAGAAGGCTTCGACCTTGGCTCTACGAGCTGCGAATGGATCATCGAGCGTTAGGTCTAGTTTACAAAGAGGTTTTACAGTCTTTATCCGTTGTTTCTTAGTCATTGTCATCTCCTATCGGTGCTACATACTGATGCCGCTTTCGCAAGATACGCCTTCGTTCCTTCCCGGTCATACCGCCATATATGCCGGTCATCAAATGGTCTTCCAGTGCCATTTCTCCGCACTCATTCTCTACTGGACAGGTGTGGCATAGAGCTTTCTGCGTGGTTCCGTTTTGTCCTTTAGGCGGAAAGAAGTCGAGGGTTGTTCCTTTGCAGTAGGCGTGCTCATATACGTTCGCCCATCGTCGTAACTTCGTTATTACCGAGCGGTCTATTTCACTTGATGCCATAGAGCCAGAAGGTTGAGGTCGGTACGAAAAGGGCATCTCCTATACCGGTGAAGTTCCTGACTGTGATGGTGTTCACTGCTGCGTTCTGATTCCAGGTACAGGTCAGAGTCCGTAGCTTCGGATTGTCGGGAAATCCGATATTCCAGAATGCTAACTTCGGAAGAGCAGCCAGATAGTCGTAAATGAATAAGTCGAAAATAGACCACTGAGGTGTGATTCCTACGTCGGTGTCAGGTGTAACGCTCCAACCGGTGTCGATGAACCCATCTGATGGAGGTCCGACAGTGGTGACTAGACCGGGACCATCGGCGTTGAAACCGAACAAAGCGTAATGATGCCCGGTGTCGCCATTCAACAGAATCTCAAACGCCGTGGGTACGGAAGCGCTTGATGCATGCGCTCTCAGCTGCAAATGGTTGTAGATTGCAGGGATGTGGTTGAAGACAATCCCGGTGAAAGCGCCATTCTGTCCGGTGATCGTCTGTATCAGGGTGAGCGCTCCACCGGGGGGTCCTGGCGCTCCAGGGGAACCGGGGGGTCCTGGCGCTCCAGGGGTCCCCCCTCCTGCGACTCCGAGCGGTGGTGCGAGGCTCATCATGCGCCCCACACGCTGAGAATGTCGTTGTTGGTCCCTATCGTGTAGAGCTCGTTCAGGTCAGCTAACGGCAGGACATCACCTTGCCCTGGTGTAACGTAGGCTCCACCGTTCGTGATGTTGCTATCTCCTATATAAATCTTGCCAACGTTGTTGGGATCACTGAGGAAAGCGACACCGATCCTCAGTGGGACGCTGGCTGGTGGCCCGAGCCAATGCACCAGATGACCGGTCTGCTTCAACTGGACTGATGCTGCGATCGAGTGTGGTGGTGGTGGTGGTAGTTGCAGTGACGGGGGGGTGATCGCACAAGGGAAGGTACCGTCATATTTCGAGGATTGGTCGAAAGCGGTCACCAATACGAAACCGACGACGACCACCGGGAAGAGAGGTTGTGGGACCGGGATCATGGTGAAGCTGGTCAGGGGTCCGGGGAACTCGTAGTAGTCCTCTTCGTAGGGGCCGATCCAATAGCTGTAGACGCCCGCGATCGTGAAGAGGGGCCAGGGGGACACGTTGCGGATGAGAGCCTTCCAAGGGTTCTGTCCCTGACCTTGGAACGGATTGGCGACAAGGATGCCGTTCTTCTGTGAGATCGCGGGGTCCGGGTTGAAGGGACCCAGTACTTTGGTAGCCATCAGTCGGTACTTTCTGGCCTGACCTCGCCGAACCGCATCCCTTTCGCGTCCGACCGCTCGCTACTACTCACGACGTTTCCAGGTCAATCGTCATCGCTCACCTCATCCCCCATACGCTGCACGGGCTACCACCCGCTCTCTTTCTGTCATGCCCCACCACCGGGTGAGCGGAACGTTATAGATGGTCGGTTCGCTCACTCTTCAACCTTGTCAGCAGTCCACCCGTCGCCGGAGCCGTCGCCGTAGCCGGAGCCGTAGCCGTCGCCGTAGCCGTAGCCGGAGCCGTAGCTGTCGCCGTAGCTGTCGCCGTAGCCGTAGCCGTCGCCGTAGCCATAGCCGTAGCTGTCGCCGTAGCCGTAGCCGTCGCCGTAGCCGTAGCCGGAGCCATAGCCGTAGCTGTCTAGCTCCAGGGTCGCGCTGCCCACGCCTTCACTGCCTCGTTCGTGGCGTCCATGACCGCTGTCACTGCCTGCACTGTGAGCTTTGGTACAGCGGGAGTCACACGACAAGTCTTGCTCGGCCCCGTTGCCGCGAGCCCGAGGATTCCCTTCACATCGGCCGACCAGTAGACGCACATCTGCGCGTCGGTCAATGTCAGCGTCTTGGCCGTGTCGTCTTGGCTGTTGAGGTCGCCGAAGAACACCCCTCGGTGCTCTGTCGTGATCACTACGGGTCGTTTGGTTCTTGTTGCCACTTCACCCTCCTTATAGATGGTCGGTTCGCGCACTCTTCAACCTTGTCAACAGTCCGCCCGTTCCCAAGGCCACCACACCTACGGCAAGCAGTTCGATCACGTCAAGACCCGTGAAAGGTAACGGTGCCGAAGGTGCTGGACGAGGAGCCGGTGTCGTCAGTACCGGTTGCGTCTGTTGGGTGACCGGTGAAGGTGTGCAACCTACGTAGCATGTCGAGTCTGCGAACGCAGGACCAGCCAGTCCGAGACTCAGCGTCAACAGGAGTCCACCGAACATCAGTCTGGTTTTCATGTCGTCTCCTCTTTCACAAAGAACAGCAGGTGCGTTCCGTCCTTCATGTGCTTGCGCACCATCTCGGTTCTCTCGTCCACTCCGAGGGCCACCGACGCTGATTCGATCATTGAGCGCAGCATGAGGTCCGGGACCGCTGCCATCATGGCACCGAACGGCGGTTCCCACACCATGACGCCCTTGGTCCCACGAGGAGCGTTGAGTTGGACGATCAAGGGCCAGTCGTCAGTCGGTCCATAAGCCTTTATCCCTGGTGGAAGCTGGTCGATCTCACTTGGAATGGTCATGGTCCAACGTTAGCGCTATCCTGGGACTTGTGCCCAGACTGTCCACAGAACAACGAGAGTCCTTGCCGGAGACTGCTTTCGCACTGCCCGAGCAGCGCAAATACCCCTACCGGCAGCTACCGGGTGGTCCGAAGACGAACCGGGCTCATGCGATCGACGCCCTGTCTCGGGTCTCGGCAGAGGGGGACGACGAAGAGAAACGACGGGTCGCCATGGCTGTGAACGCCGAGTATCCCGACATGCGGGGGAAGTTGCGTGCAATGGCCGGAAAGGGCTGATATGGTAGACGATCTCAAACCACCGGAACCGGTCGAGACCGAAGAGGAGTTCGGATCTCTCGGTGAGTTGATCGACAGCATCGTGGAGAAGACACAGAAGTCTTTCGCCAAGACGCTGGCCGATCTCCTTGATCTCGGAGCGGACGGGAGTCAAGTCACCGATCCTGCCAAGCCACCGGAGAACAAGCCGAAGCCGGCAGTCGAACCGGTCACCGCTAAGCGCAAGATCAGTTTCCTGTAACCGATGCCCTGGCCCAAGGGACCGCAGACCTGCAAACAGTGTAGCGAGGGGTTCGAGAACGTCCAACAACTCGCGGTGCATTCTCGTCGTGAGCATCCACGGGCCAAGAGACCAGACGACACGTCCAATGTCTCGGTAAGTGCACCAGCGACCGCGACGACCGAGCCCGGTGAGGTCCACGACGAACCACCGCCGCAACCGGTCATCAAGAAGCCGAAGATCGCGGGTGGTCTCGTCCCTTGGATCAGTCTCCTCGGTCTAGGTGTCTATTCACGCAACGCTTATGACGGTTCAGTCATCCAACAAGGCACTCCGGCGTTCATCGAAGCGTTGGACGAGGTTGCGCAGGAGAACGAGACGGTCTACAAGTTCCTGGCTGCGATCGCTCTCGCCGACTCACCGACCGCCAAGTTGATCATCGCCTCTCTCGCGATCATGGTCCCGATTCTTGCGAACCATCGTCCTGACTCGAAGGCACTGCGAACCGTGACGGGCGGTCTGCGTTTTATGCCGGGTACGAACATTCCGCGTCTTCCGGTCGTTACCGAGGACGAGGAGGAGCGGGCACAGGCAGAAGCAGTGGACGATTTCGTGGACGCAGCACGTACGACACTCGAAGGTCTCTCCGAGGAGGACCAACAGAAGATCGCGACCGCCATGCAGGGGGTCCCCGAGGACGTGATGGCGAAGATGATGGCGAGCGCTCCGATCTTCGCAGGAGGTATGGCGCACCCTGAGGCTGAGACACCCGATGCCGATACCGGATGAGTGGGAGGGTGCGGTAGATGAGTTCAGCTGGCCGACCTTCTACCAGTGGTGGAAGTGGGGACCGAAGGAATCGGTCGCTATTGTTGGTGCGATCGGGAGCGGCAAGTCCACACTTGAGGTGGCGATCCTCCCGAAGCAGCCCTCGATTGCATTCCTGGCGACTAAACCGAGGGACCCTCTCTATACCTATCTGACCGAGCACGGGTACCGCCGGCTCCAGGCGTGGCCGAAGTCCACACCCATCGACCGGTTCCCGAACCCCGGAGATCGGGTCATCGTCTGGCCCCAGATCAAGAACCTGGGTGAGGACGTGACTCGCCAACGCAGGGTCCTTCAGGATGCCATCGAGCGCATATTCCTGACCGGTGCGGAGGATCGCGGGCGGCGGGTGGTGGTCATGGACGAGGCCCGGTACCTGACTCAGACGCTCGGGCTCGGCAAAGAGGTGGTGATGCTCGTCCTCCAGGGGCGTGCGCTCGACATTCCTACGGTGGTGGGAGCTCAGCGGGTGTCCTGGGTCCCTCGCGAGGTGTGGTCCGAGGTGCACCATATTTTCATTTTCGGGGTCAGGGACCGCCGGGAGATCCTGATCCTCCGGGACCTCGGAGGCAAGATCGACCCGGACCTGATCGCAGCGGCGGTGATGAGCCTGGAGGAGTTCGAGTGCCTGTACGTGAACCGGATCTCCGGTCGGATGGCTATCACCACGGCCCCTTACGTGGTATAAGAGAGTATGCCGAAGCTCGGACCCGTGAAGCTCCCGGAGGTCTCGGTTGCGGGTTTCGAGGGCTGGGTCGTCTACTGGGCGTTGTTCTTTGTCCTGGTGGTGGTAGCTGTTTTCTTGTGGCAGCATCTCCACAAGACGGGGTGATACTGTACTAATCAGTACGAGGTAGTCGAGCGCCTGTCAGGGGCCTGGAAACGAGGACCTGGCAGTTGAGAGTTCCTACCGAAAGCGAGGCGAGGCTGTGAGCCCCTTCGTCAAGTATCTGTGGTTCCTGGTCTTCTACGTCTTCACTCGGGCGTGGATGCACATCCTGTTCGCTCACTACGGAGACCGGGCCGGCGTGTTCGGTGTCCTTGCCTAGAAAGGGCTAGCTCATGCCTATTCCCACGATCACAAACCCACCGGGTGGACAAGAGACCGGGAGAGGTGCCGGACAGTCCGCGATGGCACTCCCTTACGTCCAGTCTTCCAGCGACTTGCTCCAGCAGTACGGGGGGGTCCAGACCATCCCCTTCGCCAACTGGGCGGGCGTTACCCCGATCGGGCCGCTGGACATCCTCTCTCTCGGGTATCTGCGTGGTATCTGGTGCGAGGTCAGTGCTACAGGCGGTGCGAAGGGTATGGCTACCGTCGCCTACAACGGCGACGCCCCGTGGAACGTCATTCAATCCGGGCAGCTTGCCGACTCGGTGAACGCTCCGTTTGTGGGACCGCACACCGGGTTCAGCCTGTACCTGCTCTCCAAGTATGGGGGATACAGCCACATCGACCCGAAGCTGGACTGGGACTACAACGGTGGTGACGCGAACGGTGACTTCCACTTCCGGGTGTTCCTGCCCGCAGAGGTGGTGCGCCGGATCGGGCTCGGTAGCCTGCCGAACCAGAACAGCGCCGCGACGAACAAGGTGTCTCTCTACATCGGAGACCCGAGCGTCGTCTACTCGGTGCCACCGGACACCCTGCCGTCGCTCACGTTCCGGTTCTTCCTGGACGCCTGGAACGCTGTTCCTTTGCACGACGTGGCAGGGAACATGCTCACGCAGACGCCTCCGGGTGGGAAGCTGCGCCAGTATTGGACCGAGACCTCGATCGAAGCGATCCCGACCGGTGCATACGAGCTCCAGCTGGTGCGGAAGGGCTACTACTTCCGGAACCTGATCTTCAACTGCTATAACAGTTCGGGAGTCCGTGACGACGGCGTGTTCCCGGCTCCGGCGCAGTGGACGATCGACGGCAACACTCGGACGTTCATCTACCCGAACATGTTGCGCAAGTTCATGCAGGACAAGTACGAACTTGCCGGCACGTTGTCAGCGACCGGAACGGACTATGTCGGGTCCTTGGACGTAGGTGTCTATGTCGTACCGTTCGATGACGACCTGGACGGCAACGCCTGGCGGGGGAACGAGCTGCGGACCAAGTGGATGGCTTCGCTCAAGGCTTCTAACTACTGGTTCCAAGGCACCTGGGGCGGCGGATCTTGTGTCGTGGTCACGAACGACATCGCACCGGACCCGAGCTCCAGCGTGTGGCTCCCCGAGCCTCTGCTCCTCTGACAGTTGGGAAAGGACGACAGATGGACGTACCGGCCAGCGGCACGCAAGCCGCACACGGCAAGATGGGACCGTTCCGCTGGGACACCTCCACGCAACTCGCGTTGATGGTAGGTCTGGCGCTCTTGATCGCCATCCTGCTACACGTCAAATTCGGCATCCGAGGCACCGCCTCGATAGGCAAGTGAAAGGCAGACCATGAAGATCGACTGGATGTGGCTCATCATCGGACTGGCACTCGGCTGGCTGGTCCTTCCGATGCTCCTCTCGAAGTTCGGAGGCTCGAAGGCGAAGGGAGCCACCGCTACCCGGTGAACCAGGACCTCGCGATCATGGTGGGTTTTCTCCTGGCGACGTGTCTGCTGTTCGCGGTTGTCGCCTGGGTCGCTATGAACTACGTCGAGAGCGACATGGAAAGGTTCCAGAGCTGGGTCCACGGACTACCGGAAAGGTGAGACGACATGTTGTTGACGGGATGGTTGGCCTTGGGGTTGGCGCTCCTGTTCGCAGAGGCGGCACTGCTCACCTTCATCACGGACATGTCCTCGGGGCAGTACGTCTCACCGTTCGGAGCTCTGCGTTACGACCTCTTAGGGAAACCCTTGAAACCTTCGACGTGGCCTTGGGCGCAGGAGTCGGTCGGTAGCATCCTCGTCACTGCCGGCGAGGACATCGCCAAGGACACGGTTACCGCTCCGGTGAGTTTCATCGAGGGCATAGCCAAGGCGCTGGGTCTGTGATGGCGAAAGCTTCCGAACCGCTCACCGATATCCAGAAGCGGTTCAATGCAACTGCTCCCTCATCCCCGGTCAACCGTCCAGCACCTCCGAAGACGAAGCGCCAGACCACGGTCGGAGCAGCACGGGTACCGGGTCTGAAGGATCTCTCCGGATGGCGCAACGACCTGGCAAGTCTCAGCCCTCCTAAGTTCACCTCCGGCACCGGGGCAACCACGTCTCTTCTGTTCCTGAACCTCGCATGGTCCCTGTGGCGCACAATCGTCGGGGGTGCGGATCGCAAGACGCTGGTCAGAAACGTAGCCGGGATATGGGTCGTAGGGATCGGTATCCTGATCCTGGCCGAGTTCCAGCCACAACTCGCTCTTGCCTTCGCCGTTCTGTTCACGATCGGCAATATCGTGAGCAACGTCCAGGGGAACAGCAAGGCGGTAAAGACACTCTCTACAATCTTCACGAAAGGTGGTTAGCAGATGCCCCAAGGTATGCAGTCCATAACGGAGCCGACCTCGGTCCTCTCGATCGTCGGAGGGATCACCTTCCTGGCGATCATCTACGCCCTGGTCTCGAACGCCAACGGGACAGCCTCGATCATCAACTCACTGGCTACTGGTTACTCCCAGGCGATCGGTGCAGCGAAGTAGTCCATGCCCTTCACCGCTTCCGCCTCCGACTGTGTAGTCGATCTCCATAGCGACGAGTTCAAGCCGCCACAGCCGAGATTCCTGGTCGATTGGGATCAGGGGCCTGTAGCGGTCAACGACCGGACCCGGTACCCAGACCCGAACGTCAACCCGCAGGAGATACAACCTACTGGCGACGGTCGGGACGACTACCCAGCGAACCCGGTCCTCGCATGGCATAACTGGACCGTCCGTGATCCTTCGCAATCTCTCAAGGTTCCGAACATCGGGGCGACCAACATCGTGCCGAGAGCTCTGCTGGACCAGCAGATGGGACGGCAGTCACCACCGCTGCTCTACCCGAACATGGTCACGCAGTCCCCGATGGACTGGGACGACCCGATCGAGATAACGCCCGCCGACGCTCCCAGCTACGGGATCACCGCAGAGGCCGCCTATCTCGCAGCTGCCGCTAAGTATCAAGCGCTGCCTGTAAACATCGTGAGCTGAGATGCCAGACACCTCCGCACTCCCCCGCACTCCGAAGACTTCAACACCGGCACCCTCCGGTGGTGGATCGTTCCTGAACCAGAAGATCGCAGGCGTCCCGCTGTGGATCGTGTTCGCCGTCGCAGGGGTGGCGATCTTCGTCTATCTCCAGAAAAAGAAGTCCACGACGACCACCGGTAAGACCGCTACAGCGACCGGGACCCAGGCAGGCTACGGGGAGGCCGGGCAGGGTGCGGCAGGTGGGATCGGACCCGCCGGTATCTCGGGACCGGTCAACTACCTGGAACAGGCACTCAATGCGAACGCACAAGCGGCGACGACGAACCCGCAGTGGGAGGCGAACGCCGAAGCAGTCCTGAACGGTTACGGGTATCCGTTCGTACAGGTACAGGCTGCTCTCAACCAGTACCTCGCAGGCGGTGTGCTTTCCTCGGTGCAGCAGGAGATCGTGAACGCAGCGATCGAGGCCGTGGGCGCTCCTCCGAGTGCGCCGACGCAAGCTCCAGTAGGAACCGCCACCCCTGTCACAACCGGGACCCAGGACACCGGAGCCGAAGGGCTCCAGGGGTCCGGGTTCGGGTACCTGGGAGGTACGCACACGACCTCCACTGTGGACATCGGAGGGGTCACCTACGAACCGATCTCCACCGCTCCACAACTTGCAGCAGCACAAGCGAACAAGCTCCAACTCTCCTACCAGCCGGTGGAAGGTGAGATGATCACCGGTCCTGCTCCGGGCGAGTACCCGACCGGTCTGGCTCCGAATACCCCTCTCTTCACCCAGGTACCTGCACCAGCGACGGTCTGACATGGCGAAAGCGACCCCCGCACAGGTCGGTCTCGCACTGGCGGCAACCGGGCTGGTCTACGAGGTCTACTCGTCGCTCATGTCCTCCCCCTGGACTGCTGAGAACTTCGGAGCAGACCCCGAGAAGGCTGCCAGTGCCCGGAAATATATGTGGATCTCGACGGCCAACGCCTTCGCATTGGGGATCGGGTTCAGCCTCCTGGCAGGTCAACCCTGGCCCCTGTACGGGGTGATTGCCGTCTCGATCTTCTTCATCCTGATCTATACGCACGCACTAAGGAAAGGGACCGTAAGTGGCTCGGTGGGCTGGGCTAAGATGCCGAAGGACGAAGCAGGACCGATCAAGTTCCGACCTACAGAAGGATGATGACATGCAACCGCAACCGACAGGACAAGCACAACCGAGCGAAAAGACGAAAGCGTCGGCAGAAGTTGTGACTGCACCGGCACCGACCGCACCGACTACGACTACGCCGGTACAGGCTCCTCCGATTCCGGCTCCCGTAGGTGTTGTAGGCACCGTCGAGAGCGATGTGACTAAAACCTGGTCTGAGGTCGAGCAGTTCCTACACAAGGCGATCTCCGAAGTGGCGACCAACGCCCACGGGTTCACCTCTTCGGTTGCGGACAAGGTGACCGAGCTCGAAGCTGAGATCGTGAAACTCAAGACCGAGGCTGAGAATGTGGCGAAGGTGGCGGCTCCGGTTGTGGCGGCAGCGGAAGCGGACCCCACTGTCAAGAGCGCTCTGACGGACGTGGTCACTCACGTTGCAGGGATCGAAGGCCGTCTGGTCCGGATCGAGACCGTAGCTAAGCCTTTCGTCCAGGCGATAGCGAACATCCTCAGTGCGGTCGGAGGTATCGGGGCCTGACAATGAAATGGCGCAATCGAGCTCGGGTGGCAAGCCTCATAACGCTCTACCACCTCGTCCAGATTCGGGCGGCGTGGCGGGAGGTCCTGACCGGGAATCGTCGTCAATCGGTTGCCGCTCCTGTCACGCCGTCCCCTGAAACGAAAAGCGCTGACGAATGAGGTTTTCATCTGATACTGCTACAGCCACGAAGAAGACCGACGACTCCTGGAAAGCGCTCGACACCGCTGCCAACTCTGTAGGACTGAACGGTAACGAGGTGGTGACGATCTCCGAGTCCTTCGATCTCTCACCTTCGCAAGTGATCCCGAAAGTTGCGCAGATCGAGGCGACGAAGCTGGCGACTCCCGGAGCGTCATTGGCCGACGTGATGTCCGAGGTTCTTCTGTCCGGTGAGCAGAACCCTGGTGAGAAGACCACGAAGGCGAAAAAGAATGTCAAAGCCAAGTCCAGCGGTAGCGGATCACCAGGTCTCTTCACCGATATCGTAGGAGACATCTTCGAGGTCATGTATCCGTGGATCATGCTCACCTTGAGCGCTATCTGCGGGATCATCGGGCTCGTTATCCTGCTGGCCGGAATAGCGAAATCTCCGCTCGGGAACGTGGCGGTGGGCGCTGCGACGAAGGCGATCAAATGACGAAAGACGAAGGATGGACATGTCCTAAATGCAAACGTCATTACCCTTACAAACCGTCAAAGTGTTACTACTGCTTAGCAGATAAAGAAAAAGCTGCACGTCGATTAGCGACAACACGTCGAGAATCGAGGACCTTAAGAGTCGAGACTTCAAGCGAACGCAGACGACGGAAAATGAGGTGGTTCTAATGGCTGACGATCCTTGGGCAGAGTACCGGCAACCCGTGTCGCTCATCCCTCCTATCCCCGTACAGGAGGC
>Ga0116131_1001777_pt1 | contig 12032 bp, 23 predicted proteins | sample June2015DPH_17_1_FD_89734 | JGI IMG/M metagenome (GOLD analysis project Ga0116131, IMG submission 89734) | Peatland microbial communities from SPRUCE experiment site at the Marcell Experimental Forest, Minnesota, USA - June2015DPH_17_100 | ecosystem: Environmental > Terrestrial > Soil > Wetlands...
AAATTTAAAAACCTTCAAACGAACGAAGATTTTGTTGGAACTAAATGTTCTTTTAGAAGAAAATACAATCTAGTAAAGTGTAGTGTGGGTGCTTTAGTAAAAGGCAGAATACAATCACTTAAAGGATGGGTTTTGGTCAACGCTTGACAACCTCTATTTCTATGATAGATTCATATTATGAAATTTCTAATCGTTCGACATTTGAATAATGGTTATTCATGCTCTTGTTGTAAACAAGAATGGACGGAAACCGAAGAAATTGACATAACAGGCGACGACTTTTCTCCAACTGAAATTGAAGAAATTAAACAAAAAATTTTAAAAGAAAATCCTACGGGAGACGTTTATCTTGTTTCGGAAAAAATACGTTAAAATTTATGATACAAAAAGACGATGTTGATTTGGTGAAGGCAATCAAAAAGGTTTGTGACCGAGCGGATGCGTTTGATGTGTTCCTCTTTGTGGCTTTCCTTGTGATATTTCCTCCGCTTCCTATCATCTGGTTCGCCGTTCGTGTAGTTCAAGAACTCGACTAAAAAACAATTTTATGGACGAATACGCATTTGAAATTCAATCACCTGACGCCAAGGGCAATTGGATTGCCGTTGACACCAATCAAACAGTCAAGGCCTACGACGAGCGTGAGGCCGAAGAAAAAGCCAGAGTCTTTGCCAATGACCATTACGAACAATGTCGCATCAGAAACATTCGTCTGATTAAGAAACATATCAACCCTGACGGAGAAATCTGATTTATGAAACTAAAGTCAATCCTAATTTTCATTCTGATTCTTATTTTGTTGGCAATGATATTGCCTGTAATCATCCTCGGTGTTCAATTGATGGATGAAAGTTTTGAAGACACTTGGTTAGGTAAGATGATTGCTCAAATGTGATTTATGAAATGTAAAATCTTTACAGGCAAAGACGGTTATCTTGTTCAAGGCATTGCTGCAACGCCTGTGAAGATGGAAGACGCCATTAACAAGTTTCTTGAACAATTTGAGGGCGAGACTGAACATTTGAGAATTTTCCAAAGTCAGTCAGGTGAACAAGGCAATTTTGTGACCATCACAATCTTTTACATTCAGGGAGTCAGAAAGCCCCTTCGGCTTTAGCCAGGGGGGATGAATGACGACCATATTACGGAAACAGAAATAAAATACGAGGCATTTTGTGTAATTCTTGTAATAATGGAATTGGAAGATTTCATGATGATATTAATAAATTAAATAATGCTGTTCGATATCTAAAACACCCAACCGTTACCGACGCTTGACTTTATTTTTTGAAGTGATAATATATTCGTATGGTCAATTTTAAGATTACTCTATCAAAAGAGAAAGCATTACTTATACAAAATAGAATTGTTGAATGTGTTACCAAGACCTCACAAACACATCCTTTATACGGGAAACTTTCGGTTTGGCGTGGTGCTCTTGAAAATGAATATTGTGAGATAATGTTTCTTGGTGGAGTAGTTGTGGTATCGGTTGAAGAACGTGAAATGGAACTGGGAAAACGTTCTGTTACCTACGCCGAATCTCAATCCCTACTCGACAGCGCCGAGTTAGTCAAGGGCGCTTCGCCTGAATTACAAGGTTCTATTCAGGCCGAATACACAAATGTTATATCAAAACGTGAACAGAATGAAATAACATTTGCCGATATTATGTTTATTCTCAATTGGCAGTTTTGTAATAATGCGAAAGTTGATGAATCTGATATATTAGACGATTAATATATTTAAAAATTAATCGGTTTTGGCGTTGTCAACATATTTATTTGTATGATGACAATGAATTGTAAAATATGTAAACTGGACTTACCACTTGATAAATTTAGAAAACAACCCAAAAATAAATCTGGGTATAGACATTCTTGTAAACGATGTGATTCCATAAGACGTTGTGAGAAAAATCGTGAAAATCGGATAAACAAAGGATTGACTATACGATTTCCAACATTAGCCAATAGAATGTTGATGGAAGAAGGTAAGAAGTATTGCCCAACTTGTAAACAAATTTTAAATATTAACGAGTTTTCTACAACAAAAAAAGGAACAGGTATCGGTTCACATTGTAAAGAATGTTGTAAAATTTGGAGAGAAAAACTTAAAAAAGACCATCCAGATTGGCAACAAAAAAGACAAAAAAAGTATAACAGTCAAAAACTGGCATGGATTAGAAGTGGATTAAAAAGAAACTTCGGCTTATCATACGAAGAATATTTAAAAATATTAAATTTTCAAAAAAATAAATGTGCGATTTGTGGTAAAACTCAAAAAGAAAATAAAAGAATGTTATCGGTTGACCACGACCACAAAACATTAAAATTACGAGGGATTGTTTGTGCTAACTGTAATCATGGTTTAGGAAATTTTAAAGACGATATAACCGTCTTAACCAACGCAATAAAATATTTAAGTTCTCCCCCATACGACGAATATTTGAACGCTTGACTTGTTCTAAATCTCTGATAATCTTTTTAAGACGTGAAAACTTCAAAAAAACCTTTAATGACCGGCTACATGGCAGTGTGGCCTACGCAAAAACTTGTCAAGGTAAAGATTGAACCTTGTCAGCACGTTTTCCCATTCGTCGTTTCGCCGGTTGACCCACTCGAAAAAAACTTTGAGTCATTCCCAATCGCCGACCTTTCATTCGTCAAACTGTATAAGACGGAGAAGGAAGCGGAAAAGGGAGAACTGGCCAAACTCCACAAACAATACGCAGCAGAACGTCGGGCGTTGCGTGTTCAACAACAACGATACAAGTGGGCGCTTCGTCAAATCGAAGACTACAAACATTTTGGTTCACTTCAAAATCCAATTTTTACAATGAAATAACTTTATGAAAAGTTACCTTGACAACTGGGATTCAATCTTTAACCGCAAAAAGAAATCATCATTTAGAAATATGGCATTATCTGACGGTATTAATCGTCATCAAAAGACTATTATTGAAGGTAATGGAGTTGTCAGTATTATTACCGTCAATAACTCAAGAAAAAAAAACAATTCAAAAAAAGAACTTTGCCCACACTGTGCAACTGTTAATCTTAAACGTATTGATACATGGACAGTAAAATGTTCCAGATGTGGCTTTGAAAGATAATTAAATTTTTCACGATAGTTACGATGGAATGTTGTTCACTCATATACTTATTAGTATATGAAACCATCAATATACAAAGTAACAAACAAAATCAATAGTAAAATTTATGTAGGACAAACTCACCGTTCATTGGAAACTCGGTTTGATGCTCATGTGGCAATGAGATTATTTGCAAGAAAATATGGAGTTCGTCTTTTATCATTGGCAATTTCAAAATATGGAAAAGAAAACTTCTCCATAGAATTAATCGAAGAATTACCAGAAGGAACGTCGCAATCGGTTATAGATGAAAGAGAAATTTATTGGGGGAATTATTACAACAGTCTTTCACCAAATGGATATAACTTAAAATTGGGATTTGGTTTAAGAAGTCAGTGGTCTGATGAAGTCAAAAAGAAAATTGGAGACGCACACAGAAATAAAATTGTCTCAAAAGAAACAAGACGGAAACTTTCAGAAATTTTCAAAGGAAGAATAATTTCACAGAAAACCAAGGATTTAATTTCTAAAAACAATTGTAAATATTGGTTAGGCAAAAAACACAGTAAAGAAACATTATTAAAGATATCAAAGTCTTTCAACGCTTTAAAAGAAAGTGGTTGGATATCTCCATTGTCAAAATCTGTGGACGCAATTTGTGATGGTAAAGTCAAATATACATTCAATTCTATGCACGAAGCAGAATCATCGGAATGTTTTGATAAAAAAGTTTCTGCTACGGCAATATGTAGTTGTATAAAAGGAAAAATAAAAAGTTGTGGCAAACTCAACGGAAAACGTGTTCAGTGGAGATATTCTAACAACGCTTGACATTCTATATCTCCGTGGTAAACTTGGATTATGAAAAAATTATTTCAAAAGTGGTGCCTGAAAAAATCGTGGATGTTGGCATATTCTAAAGGTCAATATCGTCTTGGAAATCAACTCAAAGACCTTTATTGTTCTCTTTGATTTCTATATGAAATCTATCGCCGAAAGAAAAAAGGAACGTGAGGAAAGGGAGCACCGACAACGAATGAAACGTTCGGCCGGTGCTTCCGGCGTATATCGTCGTTTTGGTATTCCGGCCTATCGGTTGGGTTGGTCTGCGACACAAGGCGACTTGGCTTTCTTGAAGAAAAAGGCAGAAAATTTGTTGAAGGCGTGTAGGGATTGGGCGCCACATCAATTCTCACGATATATCAAAGAAATCATTCTTGAAGAAGAATGGATAAGACTTGAGGAACAGAAAAAGAGGGATGAAATGTGGAACGCCGCACATCCTAAAACACCGGCGGTTGCCCCTGTAACGGTTGTTCCGATTGTTCCGGCCACAACGCCGGCGCCTGTTACTGTCAGTGGTGAAGGTTCTACCCAAGTTGTCACCAACGCAATTCCGGCGCCTTCGCCTGTTGAAGATACTGACGATTGGGTGCCCGACCCTGATTTTAGTAATCTTGTATTTTCACAAGCATCGTTGGGAACGAGAAATCGGCCATACTCAATTGACCATATACTTCCTTTGAATAATAGGACACGGCCACGTCGCCGCAGGAGAAATTAATTTATGATACCAAAATTTTACAAAAGGTTGGCATTGGGAATGTCTTTTCGTCGTTTGTTGAAACAATTCCCCAACACTTCATTCAAAGATTTCTTTACACAAATCGGAATAGGAATCGTCATGGCAATCCTATTTGTGGTAACTATCTTGTCAATCGCCTTGGTGTGGGCTGGTGTGTTGTTATACTCGGCCTTTCAATGGTTGGTCACACACGATGGATATACTCATAACAAATGTAAGTGTGGTTGTGGCGGCAATACAAACAAACCACTTGACCCAAAGTTGGAAGAAGAATTCGACAGGGTTTTCTCAAAGAAACCTTTTCCGAAACCTTATTCACCGACTGACAATCCCTTGTATCAGTTGGAACAGAATTACGCCGAGTGGAAAGCCAAGTTACCGCCCTTTGACCGTGAAAAGGTTTTCAAGGCCGTGGACGAATCAAACGTCAGAATGTCCAAGATGACACGGAAGGAAAGGCATAATCTCCGTGGTGAGAAAGGGCGATTCATCAAACGTAGTCAGGCAGAAACGCCTATCACACGTTACGGAGTTCCGACGAGCGAGCGTTTTGGAAACCAATGAGACGTAATGTAGCAATAAGAATCAGTGGCGCCGAGGAACTTGAAAAAGTTCTGAACATTCTCTTTTCGGTTGGATTTGTTTTCAATAATGAAAAGCGAATCAATAACTTTGATAAATTCTGTAAAATCTATGCCGACCACAAATATAACCGTTGGGTAGGTTGGAGTTGGGTTGCTTTGGGCAAAGACCGTGAATGTAAAATGGTTCTTGATGCTTACACAGTTCAACCTTTGGGTTCGGCTCGTATAACCGTCGAGGAAGTGGTGGAATTAGTCAAACAAAACAATTGGTAAAATATGGCAGCAGGCGATTACATTCCAAAATACAAGACAGGCTATACCTTGTTGTGCGAAGGTGAGGATACGAATTACATTGTAATTTCTACCTATCGTGGACTTGGCGAATACAGTCACGACTTTTCTAGGGGACATCCTGACTACGATGAACGTGACGCCGACCATGTGCTTTACGCTCTCTATGACCCCGCCAGTCGTTCTACAAGTTGGCGTTGGGAACACGTCGTATCTCTTTATTGTTGTAATGCCAACCGAGGCAAAAAGATTCTGTTGGAGCCTGACAACCTCAAACGAATTAGTAATTGTTATTCAATGGATGTTCAAGGATTACATAGGATGACAATGATGTTTATGCATCAACCACCTGAAACATGAAAAAGTATAAAATACTCATAGGTAAGAATGTTTCTGAATTTGAACGGATAGCCAGAATTCTTTTGGCTAATCACCATGTCTTTACAAGACTCCGCCGAGTGAAGACTTATGAAGGAATTGTCGAACTAATGGGCCAAGACGGAGTATCGAAGGCACAATGGTTTGTGATTGGTTACGACAAAGTTTGTAAAAATGTCGTAGGCACAATGAGACTGGCAGAGGATGAAGCCGACAGATACCAATTACGAGTAAAAAGAGGCGGTTTGTTTAGAAAAGTTCCCCGTATTCTTGGTATGCCTGACGATTACGAAGACGTTACTATTGACCAATATCTTAAAATAAGGGAGGAAATAGGATGAAAAGAATTTGGTATAAAATACTGGTTGACCAAAGCGTTTCTGAAATAAAACGTGTGGTGGAAACTCTGTTCAAGTATGGTTATGTCTATCATCCAAGCGAACGGATGAAAGACTATCTGACACTTTGTAGAAGATATTCTCCCGCCCATCAATCTGAATGGGAATATATCAGAATTGGACATGACCCCGAATGTAATCATGTAATGTTTCATCTGTGCTTTTGGGAATATCGTTCAACCAAGGCGGATTATGTTACCATCACACTTGAGGACTTTCTTAAAGTAAATGGTTATGAGACACCAAAAGAGGAAAAGAAACTCATAATGACGCTTGAGGAATTCAACGAAGAATTTGAATTAAAGAGAAAACTTGAAAAAGTCTTTGACGCCATGGATATGGAAGAAATGCTTACAAGGTGTGCTTGATTGTGAAAAACAAATATAAAATACAAATAATGTCCACACAAGACGTTGACAACGCCTTTGAGGTATTGTTTGGCTTTGGTTTTGTATTTACGACAGGCGAAAGGATTAAGGATTACAAAACAGTCAAGGCAAAGTATTCGTCTTTGGAACGTGGCGATTGGATGTGGGTTATTTCTGGCTATGATGAAGAATGTCAACGAGTCTTTGGCGTATCACGCCCATCCGATTCAAGTGTTTATGACTTCACAGAGATAACACTTGATGATTTTCTTTGGGAAATGGTTGAAGAAATAAGAGAGACGCCCCTACCCATAGGAGAGGGTAGCACCCCCAGCGAGTATTTTAAGTTCACACCGATAATTTGAAATTATCTTGTGGTATGTTAGCCGCGGTAACAATTAACTTACATAAAGATAAGAATTCATCGTCGGTCATATTACTTCTAGCTACATTTACAGATTTGAGAGTAAGTCTAATATTAGAAGGAATGTTAAGGCCGCCTTTTGATTTTGGTATGATGTGGTCAACTGACATATTATCAATGGTTAATCTTTGACCTGTAAACGAACATAGTAATTTTTGTTTCTTGGCAATCTTCCACAAGTCAAAAGCAGTAATGAAATTTAGTTTGTAGTGCTTATTGGAATTCTTTGCCAATCTTCTAAATACTTGTCTTCGTGTTCTGTGGTATCCATTTTTCAACCAGTCGGCTTTGTAACGTTCTTTTCGTTTCTGATTTAAAATTTCATCCCCTTTAATTTTCAATTGATATTGTTTATTGTATTCTCTTAATTCATTAAACTTATTTACGTTTGAACGTATTTCTTTATGATAATAGTTCAAGGCATTAACTCTATTTTTCTCAAGGTATATTTCAAGTTTTTCTGGCTCGTTAAGAAGATTTTCACGCTTCTTTTTATATTTCATTTTGGCCTTCTCCAAGTATTGTTTATATCGTTCTGGGTCGGCTTTGATACGTTCCATTCGTCTTTGATATTTTGTTTTAACTGGGGATGTTGTGGAGTCATTCATATAAGAAATAAGTATATGATAATAAATTAAAGAGATTAATTTATTCGACATTTATTATGACATACTCCCTATGGGTGTGGAGGGTAGCACCAGTGATAATAGGTTGGATACCAGCCCAGTGTGGGCGAGGGGGTACCCCCAGCGGCTTTACTTTTTGGAGGGGTGTCCACTGTATTTTAGAGACAGGTGGACAGTCAACAAGATAGGGAACGTTAAAGAGCCTGATTATTATCGTTAAACCTATGACGCAAATAGTTAAAACATTGTAAAAATTCCTGGCTTGGAGCACGTTTCCCATGTAATACTTATACAAATGTCAGGCTCGTAAGACGGTCATTTATCCAAGTAATACAACGTTGACGTGCCAAGAGCCCGGAGGGATGTACTAAATCTTTTTACTTTGTCGCTGTGTCGCTTGGCCGTCGGGCCATAAAATTTAACTATGTAAGAAGGTACAAATAATTATTTATTATAAAATTGAAAAGTTATTTTTATTTCAAAAATTTTAAGTGCTAAGAGCCTGGCTTGGTGAACTGATTAGTCGAAAAAAAATTAGTGAATAGTCAAAAAAAATTTAAGGGCTCAGCGAAAAAAGAGTTAATTAGTTAAAACAATCAGGCTGAATAGTTCAATTTTAACGATAACGTAGCCAGACCACAATAGGTGGTATATGTTAAAACATCAGCACACAATTAGTGGTAGTTTTAAGAAATGATTGTCAAAACATTGAAGAAATGCAGGAAAGATTTTTCTATAACGTTAAAGGCATCAGCGCCCTGGTAGTATCGACCTTCCGCTTGTTCAGCTCTCTTCGGGCTCCGTATGTCTTACATAAAGAGATTATCATAGTTTTTATATTGGTCAAGCCTTGCGATTGTGGTTCACTACGTCTTCACATAATTTGATAAAATTTTCATCTGACTGTGTATGTCTGGCTATGTTGGCTTCTTTCACTGTGAGCCTGATATTTTCAATGTGACTTGAACCGTTATTAGTTAAATGTTCTATGTGGTCAGCCGATATATTTTCATTGGATAACCTGCGGCCGGTTAATGGACAAATCATCTTCTGTTTCTTGGCCAGTCGCCATATATCTTTGGCGCAGACCTTTGAAGTCTTATCCTTTCTTCTAATTAGTTTCGCTATTCTGATACAGGGATGAGCCCAGTAATACCGTACCCAGTTCGCCTTTTCTTTGATTTTGTCTTTGTATGCCATAGGATAATAAATAGGAGTGGGAACACCGTTCCTATTCTTTATTTGATGAAAAGTTTACCACGCTTGACAATTCCAAAATAATTGATAAATTGTTTTTATGAGTAATACAACATTGAAATTGCCCGCCGGAAGTTTCTCACATACTGATTTGGCGGTTGCAAACGGTAAAACAAATCAACAGATTTGGGTCGAATACAGTCGTCTTCGTAAAGAAGGAATAATCATTTCGGCGGGAACTCGTTCAAATGGAAAGGGTAAACCAACCTCATTGTGGAAAGTCGCCGACGGTGTTCCGGTTCCACTTGTGGACAAGGTTGAAGTGGTAAAGGTTGAAGCTCCGAAGCCCGAGCCTACCTTGGTTGTCGTTACCGAAACGGCTACTGTGGTTGAACCTTTGCCGTCTGTGGTTCCTACCACGGCGCCGGTTGAAGCCGAAACGGTTGAAGTGGTTGAAGTCATCGCTCCGCCGGTTGTCCGCAATCTCACCTGTCAAGTGGTTGAAATTGAGGAAAAATGTCCTTTCTGTCAAACCAAACTTCTTTCAGTCGAAACCTCGGGCGGCATCAAAGTTTGGTGTCCCGTGAACGATTTGAAGGTTTGCTCATGCTCGGAAAATCCCTATGGTGTCAGCAATAATGTCAAGAATGCCGTTGAAATTCTCCATGACAAGTTTTTCAAACACCGTTCACCGGTTAAGGCTTGACTTCTATAAGTAATCAACTAAACTTTTTATATGAAAACAATTGGATTTGTAAGTATTGAAGAAACCCGCACCAACATTGGTGGCGAACTTTATTATGGTGAAGAATATGTTTGGGATACCGACATTTCCGATTCTTGCCAATCTTTACACGTTTATCATTCGGTGAGAGACGCAATTAAAGATGCTTGGGGAAATGGATTTTCCGTTTTCAAAGTTTCAGTAAAACTTGTGAAAAACAAAACTTTTTCTCACATTGAATTGGAAAAACTTGACAAGGTTGAATTCAATATGAACGTTGAATATGATGAAATGATTAAAAATTTACCAAAATCAAATAAGGATGTCAAATTTGAGGGAATTTAATGATTTTCCATCCTAATGTTGATTTGCCGGTTAAGGCTTGACTTACTATAAGTAACCAACTAAACTTTTTATATGAAATTTTCAAAACAATATACCGATGAAGAATGGTTTTCGTTATCGCTTGAACAACGAAAAAGATATCCGACATATAAAATGATGTTTCTTCTTCTTGAAGATGTTGGTAGAATTGAACGGGTTGTTTGTCAACTTATCCGATTACCCAAAGGAGTTTGGTCTGAATTGTATTATATTTCCACGGTGTCTAAACATCATACATTGCCGGGATTCAGTAGGTCAAAAGATGAACTGGGCCGTAGCGTGTTCACATCTACATTAACCGATTCAAACTTGTTTGATACTCATTATTTAGCTCACATTGAACTCGTTAAACGTCATAATACACATATTAACAATTACAAAAAATCCATTTCTTCTTTACAAAAAATGCTAAATAGTTCTTTGAAAATATCAAAACGTCTTAAAAAGATAAAAGTGGATAACAAATACAAAAATACATACCGTAAAACTCGTTACGGATATTACGCAATTATTTAATGATGTTTCGATTGTGGTAAAGTCAAAAGAATCCATTCTTTTTTCTTGCCAACATGAGGTCTTATTCCTCTAACTAATCGTCTTATACCAGCATAAGATATGTGTGGATTTTGAACACCAAAATTAAAACTTGTTCCTTCAAATCTTTCATTAGTGAATCTATTCCAAAAAATATGAATTGTTTGGTCTATAAATTCATCTTTAATTGATTCCATTGCCTTTTTAGTGGCAATGCTTATTCTTTTCCTCGTTTCTTCCGATACCACTTTTCCTTTAAGTTTATCTGATATTTTCTTTCTAATTTCAGGAGTAAATACTTGCCTACCGGCAAGAAAGTTTTGGTTGTAACACTTATTTTGTTCTGTCTTGGCAATGTCAAGATATTTTTGTTCTACCAAAATTAGTTTGTTTATTGGAACTTTCTCAATCACTTGGAATATAAAGTTTTCTTCTCCATACTTGTTCCAAGATGATTGTAAATGTGGATTGGTATGTCGGTTTTCTGTCAACATCATTTGGTGTTGTCTCCTTCTATTCCAAAAGTAATTGGTAGAACCAACATAATACTTTCCATTAATTTTGTTTATTATCTTGTATATCCCTGACACATTCCTTCCTTTTGTAGTATCGTTCAAGCGATTCTTTTCGCATACGTTCGATGTTTTTGTCATAGAATCGTTTGCCACGAAGTCTGTTTTGTTCTCGGATTTGTTCAATAGTGAGTTTGTTATTTCGTTTTGGCATACCATAAAGTTCCTTTCAGATAATACATATAACGTTGAATCTCTAAACGTTAAGAAATCTTTATGGTTTGTTTTTATATTGACGCTTGACTTCTTAAAACAATGGTATAGAATTTTGTCATAGTTAAAAACAACTACAACAACAAACAAAAACAAATAACAAACTATGAAAAATAACAAACAAAACAAAAACAAGTCTGGTCGCAAGTCAATGAAGGGTCGTTGGGGGAAAGTCGGGGCCCCGCCGAAGGCCACCAAGTTCCCCCGTGGTGCTTTTACGATGGAATCTCTGTTCAACATGAACAAGAATCAATGCGAACTTTCACTCCGGAATAAGGTTGATGACAAGTTGGCCGATGGTTCGCTCATCGCTTTGAAGGCCCGCAAACAGGCCGGCGGCAAGGTTGGTCGTCCGAAAGCGGTGTTCGTGCTGAAGGACAATTTCAACAAGGACAAGCACGAGCGGGCGGATGTCAAGGCGAAGACTCCGAAGACTCGCACGGTTGTGACCGTCTCCCCGACTCCGGTTGCTCCGACGGCGCCGCCGGTGCCCGAAGCGACTCCGGTTGCCGCGTCAAGCGTGGCGACGGTGGAAGCGCCCGTCTCGACCCCGGCAAGCGAGCCTGTGGTTGGTTAATCATTCAAACCATCATCATTCCATATCCCGAAAATATGAATCCAATTAATACTTTGTCGGATGACATTTCATCCACAAATGGA
>Ga0116131_1001781_pt1 | contig 12020 bp, 2 predicted proteins | sample June2015DPH_17_1_FD_89734 | JGI IMG/M metagenome (GOLD analysis project Ga0116131, IMG submission 89734) | Peatland microbial communities from SPRUCE experiment site at the Marcell Experimental Forest, Minnesota, USA - June2015DPH_17_100 | ecosystem: Environmental > Terrestrial > Soil > Wetlands...
AACGCTCGGCGGCCTCTCGGTTCTCAACGAGGGCCAAGTGCGCATGAACTACACCACGGCAAACTCCGGGCTAAAAGCTAACTGGATTACTGCGCTGGCGCAGGTCGGCGACGAGTGGTTTGTAGGAAGCTATGGTGGCGGGATTTTCCGCCTCGACGCCACCGGGCGCTGCGAGACGTTTCCCGACGCCACCGGGGCGTTCGTAGTGAATCCCAATGCCATGCTCGCCAGCGGCCAGCGCGTCTACGCCGGAACCCTGGAAAGAGGATTGTACGTTTACGACCACGCGCTGGGACGCTGGAGCGACGTCACCGCGGCCCTGCCCTCGCCCAACGTCACGGCTCTCGCGGTCCACAACGGCTACCTGTACATCGGCACGGACAACGGCTTGATTCGCATTCTCGAGCAGAACTTGAGTAACCTATGAAGCCCACCCACCGCTTACTGTTCCTCCTCCTTTTCCTGTTCACCGCCTCCTGGGGTTTTGGCGATGCCGGCGTCATCATTCCCACCGGGCAGGAACGGCCAGACCCTTCAATCCTATCGCTGGAGGAGATGCGCATAACCGTCTACATCGACAACGGCGAGGCGCGCGTCTTCATCCAGCAGATTTACGGCAGCCATCAGGGCGGCGTCTTGGAAGGCAATTACATTTTTGCCTTGCCCAGCCGCGCCGCGATCTCCGACTTTGCTGTGTGGGACGGCGTAACGCGCATTCCCGGCGTCATTCTGGAGCGGAAGCGCGCCGAGGAGATTTATAACGCGCTGAAGTGGCAGGCGATCGATCCCGGCCTATTACAGATGGGGGAGCGCGGGGCGGAGGAGGCGCGGCGCAGTCAAGTGTTCAGCGCGCACATCGTTCCCATTCCGGCCTTCGGCACGAAACGCCTCGAGATCGAGTATCACGAGACCCTTCCGGTTGAAAATCTCGAGTCGCTCTTCGCCGTGCCTTTGCACCCGGATGCCTACCAGGCTCAAACAGCGGCTCACCTCGACATCAACTTTGAGCTGCATACTCAACACGCTATTCGGGACTTCCAGGTGATTGGCCAGACCTTTCCGCTGAAAATCACGGAACGCGGACCCAACCTGGTGAAGGCAACGGTCGAAGCCAGCAATGTTCTGTTCAAGGAAGACTTTGCCTTGCGGTACGCATTTGACGAGGCAAAGGCCGATTCGCTCGAGGTCCTTACCTATCGCAACCCGCGCCCCAAACAGCCCGATGCCGCGGACACGGCGCCTACTCCGCCTAATGCCAGCGAACCGGGGTTTTTCGAGGCCTCGGCATTGTTCGCCTCTCGTGGCCATGCGCCCTCGACTGGCGGCGCAGCTCCTGCCGGGCCATCGCGAACTATCCTGGTATTGTTCGACACCTCGCTTTCCATGCAATGGGAAAAGCTGGAGCGCAGCTACCTGGCTATGGAAACACTGCTTCGCTCGCTGCGGCCCGCCGACCGCTTCAATCTTCTCCTCTTCAATACGGAGCTGAGTTGGTTTGAAAAGCAGCCCGTGATTGCGGACAAACCCGCGGTGGAGCGCGCTCTAGAATTTGTGCGGGCAAGCGGATTGCGCGGCGGAACCAATCTTCAGCAGGCGCTGGATGCCGCGCTCACGCAGGCAAAAAGCTCAACGGGTGAGAGTTACGTCGTCCTTCTGGGCGATGGAGACGCCACGCGCGGCCTCATCGGCACGGGCCGGCTGGCCGCCTGGTATTCCCGAGAGTGGAAGTCCTTACCGGAGGCCTCACGCCCCCGAACTTACACCTTCGGCGTGGGCGATGACGCGAACCAGGTTCTCCTCCGCCTGCTCGGCCAGAACCGCGGCCTGATGGAATGGGTCCGGTCGACGGAGCCGATGGATTTCAAGCTGAATGCATTCATCAGCAAGATTGGGCGTGATCCCCTCTCGCGACTCAAACTCACCTCGACGCCAGCGGCGAACTTCGATCTTGTTTATCCGCTCGATGACACCGTCTTCCCCGGCTCCGTCGCCGCCTGGGTTGGGCAATACAAGAGGCCGTTGCCTTCCGCACAATTTGACGTTCAGGCCATCCGCGAAGGCGCTGCCGCGAAGATGCATTCGAGCGTGCCACTCCCAGAGGAGAACCTGGAGCACCCGGACCTACCGCGCACCTGGGCCAAAGCTCGCGTCGATGCGCTGCTGGCGAAAATCGAGCGCGAGGGTGAGGACCGCGCTTCCGTAGATGAAATCATCCGTCTGGCTCGCAAGTACAAGTTCGTCACGCCCTACACTTCGTTCTTAGCTGCGCCACGCGCTCTGCTGCGCCCGCGGGTTATTCGGCCCGGCGATCCGGTCATTCGCGTGAAGACAGACCCCTCCATCACTTCCGTCGTGGCGCTCTTCCCCTTTGGCCTGATCAAAAAGCTGCGTTACCTGCCGGGCGAGGACATGTGGCAAACCCGTTTCCTTGCTCCCCAGGACATGACCGATGGGACATACATGGTCCGCCTTATTCTGCGCGACCGCGAAGGGCACGTCTATCGCGAGTCGAAGACTTTCGTCATGGTGACGCAGCCGCCTATAGTGCGGGTTCGCCTCGACAAGAAACAATTCCGGCGCGGCGAGTCCATTCCCTTGCGCGTCAGCGCTTCAGCGCGGACCCGCACCGTGGTGGCGCGGATCTATGGAGCCGAACCCGCTTATCTGACCTGGAACCAGGAGGCAGGCGCTAACACCGGCAATCTGCTGGTCCCGGCGGACCTCCCCGCCGGCCGCTACACGCTGACGGTAACGGCGGAAGATATTGCCCACAACATCGGCAGCCAGGAGGTGACCATTGAAGTCCTACCGTAGCCTCCGTTCACGAATTCTGATGGCCCTCCCGGTCGCCGGCCTATTCATCGCCGGATTGACGGCGCGTGGCAACCTCGTTGAATGGCTACAGAACCTCGAGGGGAGCGGCCGCTTTGAGGCGGTCTTCTTCCGCACCGTTTCACTGCTCGGCGGTCCCGTGACCGTTCGCCGCGTGCCAGCCGAGGCGCGCAACGCCTTGAACGACCTCGTCTCGAAATCCCCCAACGACGCCGAACTCTACCGCATGCGCGCTCGCGCCGACGAGGCGCAATTGGATTTCCCTGCCGCGGAGGCGGACTGGCAAAGGTACGCCCAACTCGCCCCCGATAAGGTCGATGGCCAACTCCAGCTTGCCGACTTCTACCACCGGCGCCTGCGCCCGCTGGACGAGATCAAGGCACTGGCCGCCGCGGCGCAGGCGCCTTCTTCGCCCGCGGATAAACTGCTGGCTTCCAATCAGCAGCGGGCCTGGCAAACCTTCGAGCGCATCTTCCAGGTGATCCGCCTGCAAGCTTTGCCCGACACGCTTTCCATCGAGCAATACAACGCCTGGCTGGCGCGCTATCCGAAGGAGGCGGCCGCCTATTCGCGCTTCTTTGATTTTCTAGTCAGCCGGAAGAATGAAGTCGAGGGGTCGGGAAGTGGGGGAGTCAAGGGTCAACTGGCTTTCGACTCCTCGACTTCTCGACTTTCGACTTCTCGACTTTTCGTGGAGGCGGAGCGGCTCATCGGCCGGTACGCGAAGGGGTTTCCGCGAGACAAGGTGTTTCCCATCGAAGCCCGCGCCACCCTGGCCTATAAGCGCGGCTCCACGGATGAGGCGCTGGCCCTCTACGACCGCAGTTTCCAGCCGCTCTGGCCGCCCGAACTCGTCCAGGACTATTTCAATCTGCTGAAGGAAACCCATCGCTTGCGCGAATTCCTCAGTCGCGCCCGCGCTGCCGCCACAGCCGATCCGAGCGACGTGACCGCCGCCGCGCGCCTCTTCTATTACTACCACCAACAGAGCAATCTCGGCGAGGCACAGCGCGCACTGGTGGAGTATCGGCTGCGCATGGAGAAGACGAACGCTCCCTGGAATGGTGACCAACTCTGGACGCTCTCCCGCCTCTTCGATGGCATCCACGCGTATAACGACGCGGCGCGCGGCTATTACGCCCTCTACAGCCTGCCGGGCGTGGACCCGGCGCTTCAGGAGAAGGCTCTGGCCGGAATCGCGAATCTTCTCTTGGCCGCCCCCGAACAGCCGATTGGCTTCGGCAGCAACTCGATTTCTTTCCTCCGCGACATCGGCGCCATGGATCCTTACCCGGGGTTCCTGAACGGCATCGCTTCGCTGCTGCTCAACTCCCAGTCGCCCGCCTTTCAATACTCGCAGGCGGAGGGGACTGCCGTCGCATATTTCCATCGCGCAAGGGCAGCGGACTTGATCGCACTGTTCGATGAGCGCTTTCCGAAGTCGGGGGAGCGCAGCGAACTCCACGCCAGGCTGCTCGACGCCTATGCCGTCTACGCGGCTGATGACGCCGTCCTGCGCGGGGGCCGCCAGTTCCTTGATTCCTTCCCGAGGGCAAGCCACCGCGTTCACGTGGCCATGTTGATGGCCGATTCTTTCGCGCGCAAGAACATGGAGAAGGAGGAACTCGCGCTCTACGACCAGCTTCTGAATGAGCTGGCCGCGCGCGCCGATCACGTGCCGCTGGGCGAGGGCGCCCGTGCGGACACCTCCCTTGTGCAACAGCTTCCGCCCTCGGCGCAACCGGAAGGCGAGGAGGCTGCCCCTGAAGAAGCATCCGAAGCCACGAGCGAGCCTTTCGTTGTGGCGGGCGGCAGCGGCGCGGGAGAACAACCGGTTCGTCGGCCCATCCGCCGCCCGTCCTTCCAGGCGCGGGTTCGGGCAGCAGGCAGGCAGGCGGAGCCGCCGGGCCAGCCGCGTTCTCCGGAGTACTCCCAAGTGCTCGAACGCTACATTTCCCGCTTGGTCGCCCTGCGGAGACCGCTCCAGGTGCTCGAGCTTTTCCGGCGCGAGATGGATCACAATCCCAACGATCCCGGCCTCTACGAGCGCCTGGCCACTTTCCTCGCGCAGAACCGCATGGACCAGCGCATTGAGGCCGTCTACAAAAAGGCCATCCAGCAGTTTTCCGAGCGCTCCTGGTACCAGAAGTTGGCCCGCTGGTATTTGCGGCGGCACGAGCGCCAGCAATTTGAAGAACTGACCCGACAGGTGATCCAGACCTTTTCCGGCACGGAGCTTGAGGAATACTTCCGGTCGGTCATGTGGAGCGGACCGGTCATACCCCAGATGTATGTGCAATTGAACCTTTATGCCCGCCAGCGGTTTCCTCACAATCTCACGTTCGTAAGAAATCTGCTGGCCGCTTTTCACGCTCAGGCAACATACAACCAGCAAGCCTGGGAAGCCTTAATCCGCCAGAGCTGGTTCTATGACGACAACCTGCGCTCGGAGTACTTTGCTTATTTGTCGGGCGAAGGCCGCCTCGATTCCGAGGTTCGGGCGGTGCGCGCCACAAATCCCCAGGCTCGTGGGGGGAAATGGAACGAGCTTACCCAGGCCAACCCCGCCGCCGCACAGTTCATCGCCGAAGCGGAGCTGTGGCGCTCGCACTTTGAAGACGCCGCGCCCGTGATCAAGGCACTCGCGGAGGTCTATCCAGCGGACCAGGACATAGGCCGGCGCGCCTCCTCCGTCTTCCGCTCGCTGGCGCCCTTCAATCCTCAATACACGGAGGTCGCTGCGGGGATTGAAAACACGCTGTCGAAGTCCAGCCCGGGGGACCGTGACCTCCTCATCCGCATCGGCGACATCTACGCCGACCGCGAGATGTTCGCCAAAGCACGTCCGTATTGGAAGCGAGTGCCGGGACTCGAGCCTGGCAACCCCGACGCTTTCCTGCAATCGGCGACGGTCTTCTGGGACTACTTCCTGTTTGGCGACACGTTGCGAGTGATCAATGACGCGCGCAAGAAATTCTCGAATCCCGCCCTGTTCGCCTACGAGGCGGGAGCCGTTTACGAAGGCCAGCGGGACTTTCCCCGGGCGGTCGATGAATACCTGAAGGCTGCGCTGGCTTCCGCGGAGGACTCCGCCGCCCGTAACCGCCTGTTGCGACTGGTCAAGCGCCCGAGCTTGCGTGGGGCCATCGACCAGGCAACTGAGAAGGCCGCGAGCCGCGCCAACCCGGATTGGAATGCCGTCTCCCTGCGCATTGCGGTGCTGGAGGCGCTCAACCGCCGCGCCGATCTCGAAAGCTTTCTGACCCATCTGGCGCAGGACACTTCTTCGCTGGAACTTCTCGCGCAAATCGAGCCGCTGGCGGACCGTTATGGCTTCGACAACGTTCGCATCCTCACCCTCGAGCGGCAGATCGCTCTCATGACCGACCCGGTGGAGAAGTTGCAGCTCCGCCTGCAACTGGCTCGCTTCTATGAGTCGAAAAATCAGATGGAGCAAGCTCGCACGCTGATGGAGAGCCTCTATAGCGAGAACCCGCTGCTTCTCGGCGTGGTGCGTTCCACCGTCGATTTCTACTGGCGTAACAAGATGTGGGACCCCGCCATGGACACTCTGCTGAAGGCGGCCAAGTCCGCCTACCCCGCCCTCGGCGAGCAGTTCACCTTCGAGGCGGCGCGCAAGGCGACCGAAGCCAAGGAATACGCGCGCGCCCGCGAATTGCTCACGCCGCTGCTCCAGAATCAGCCCTACAACGCCGAATATCTGGCGGCGGTGGCGGACACCTACGCTCGCGAAGGCGACGACAAATCTCTGCGCGGCTTTTACCTTGCCAAGATCCACGAGTTCAGCGACTCCAATCTGCCTGCCGATGAGAAGACGGCCCGCATCGCCGCACTTCGCCGCGGCCTCATTCCGGCGCTCGCCCGACTGAAAGATTTCGCCGGGGCGGTCGACCAGTACATCGAAATCCTCAACAAGTATGCGGAGGACGAAGGGATGGCGCAGGAGGCCGCAGCCTTCGCGGACCGCAACGGCCGGCGCAAGCAACTGCTCGAATACTACACCAAGGCCACCGCCGATTCGCCCAAGGACTTCCGCTGGCCCATGGTCCTGGCACGAACCGAGACTTACTTGGAGGACTATTCCGGGGCAATCGCCTGGTACGCTCGAGCGCGCACTGTCCGGCCCGACCGCACAGACTTGCTGACGGCGCAGGCTAACCTGGAAGAGCGCTTGATGCGCTTCGATGACGCTCTGAAGAGCTACTCGCGCCTCTACGAGTTGAATTACGAGAATCCGGCGTGGATGGAGAAGATCGCGGAGCTAAAGGCACGTCAGGGCCTTACCGACGCGGCAGTCGCAGCGCTGAAGAAGGCCTTGGTGGAAGGCCGGCCCGAAAAACCCGAGCCGTACTTCGCCGCCGCGGACCGCCTTACACGCTGGAATATGCTCGAACAGGCCCGGCAATTCGCGGAGCGCGGCGTCGCTCTTGCGGGCAAGGATCTGTTGATCCACCCCGTGGATACTAATGGCATGCTCACCTACGTGACGGTCCTGACGCGCCTGCGTGATTACAGCACGGCCTACGCGCGCCTCAGGGAGGCCGCGAAGGCGGCGCGGGACGCCCAAGTCCAACCGAACCTGAATCCGTTCCTCTCCGCCATGGGCCGCGTGGTGAAGGAATATTACACGCCTGAAGAAAACAGCGCCTTCGCCAAGTTCCTTCTCAAACAGAAGGAAGGGATGGAAACGAACGATTTCATCGAGACGGCCATCCCCCTGGCGCAAGAGGCGGGCCTAACGGATCTCGAGGCGCGTTGGCGGCATGAGGTGATGATGGCCAGCCCCGGCTCGCCCCAGGCCCAGACCATGGAAACGCGCCTGGATGAGCTGCAAAGGCAGCGCATGCGCTTCAACGAACACGGAGCGCAACTCGAAGCCTACTGGAACGTTTTCCCTCAGAGGCCGGGCAAGGACTACATCCTCCAAAGGGCTGCGGACAGCTACGGTTTGGCAGGAAACACTGCTGCGGAACTACGAGTGCTTCAGGAGGCCTTCGATCGGGAGGGATTGGATGGTCAGCATCTCGGCCGCTACCTCGAGCTGGTCTCGATGACCTCCCCTAAGCAGCTCGTAACCATCGCGGGAGGAGCGCAGAGAAATCCAGTGCGCGACGCCGCAGCGACCACGGCCCTCGCGACGGGAAAGGTTGATCTGGCGCTTGGGGCCATCGCCGCGCGCGGAAGCGGCCTGCCGCCCGTTTGGACGCGCGCCTACACGGGCTTGGTGGGCCTCTATTATTCCGAGGCCTCACCCGTCGTGAACTCTGCCTATCAGCAAGCTCTCGATACGCGAACGATTGGCGACCGCGTCGCGAAGCCGGCGAACCGAGACGAAATGCTGGCCGGCAATATTTGGTTTTATTACGGCTCGCGATACGGGGAGTACCTTTCGATTACGCGCCAGGGCAACCCCGAAGATTACCTGCCGGCCATGCTGGAAGGGACTCCAGCCCGCTCGGACGCTTATTTTACGCTCGCTGATTATTACCGTGACGCGGGCCAGCTTGACGCCGCGCTGGAGGATTTCGCACACGCCTTGGAACTGAATTCCAGGCGTGCCGATGCCCACGACCGCAGGGCGCAGATCCTTTGGCAGCAGGGCAAGCAGGATAGCGCCGTCAAGGAATGGTCGTTGGCGCTCGCGGCCTTGCGTGCCCAGGAAGACAACAGCAAGGTTCCGCCCACTTTTTGGACGAATCTTCGCGCCATACTCGAAAACGTCGGCGAACGCAAGCTGCTCCCACAGTTGCGTGACGACGCCGAGCGCGTCGTCCGGACCTACGTCCGCCGCAACGGCAGCTACCGCGCCGCTCCCATCCTGCGGGGCGCGCTGGCTGCGGCGGGAGATCCGGCGCAGGGGGCGGATTGGCTCGTGGACCTTTCTCGCGCCGCCCCATCCCCCATCGCTTTCCTCTCGGAGCTTGTCTCCGCCCCGTGGTTTCCCGCAGGCCAGAAGGCGCCTGTCTATCAGAAGATCCTGGCCCTGGCGCAAGATCAAGTGACCAAGACCTTCGGAGCGGAGCACTCCACTGCGCTCGAGACCTTGCACGACTGGCAGCTTCGTTGGCTCGATTTCCTGCTGGACAATCGCCGGGTTGCGGACGCACAGACCGCGTTCAACAATCTCCCGGAGGATTTCCGTGACCCGCACCAGTCTGGAATCGCCTCCATCATGGTTCGCCTCGCGGCCCAGTCGAACAAGCTCGAGGAGCTTCTCCAGCAGTTTCAACAAGCCCCCGAGAAGGCTCCTGCCCTCGATGTCCTGCGGAATGCTGCGCTTAGTTGGGAGGAAAAAGATCCCCCCAACGCGCGCCGGCTCCTCGAATACGTTTACACGCGCCAAATCGACGAACACGATTTCGCTCCCGCAAATTTCCTGGGGCTTGCAGAAGTGCGACTACAACAGGGCGATCTCGCGCAGGCCGTGGCGCTGCTGCGGCGCATGAATCGCGTGGCGGGTCAGCCTTTTGAAAACCTGGCGGCTGCCGGGGACCTGCTCGTGAAGATGGCACACCCCGCAGAAGCAACGGAGTTTTACGCCCTGCGCGTGAAGGCTGTTCCCTGGGATGACGACGCCCGCCTGAAACTCGCCCAGGCGGAAGCGGCTGCGAATACGCAACGGAACGACGCAATCCAATTGCTCATCTCTGTGGCGTCCTCGCCGAACGCCAACTATGCGAAGCGTGCAGCGGCTGCCGAATTCCTTGCGGCCCTCAAGGCTCCTGCGCCAAGCCTGGGCAGCGCCGAGCTCGAATGGTTGATTCGAGGCGGTCCAGTGGCTGCCGCTGAGTCGCCGGGCTTTTTCTATGCCCGCCTACGAGCCGCCAGGGAAACCGCCGACGCGGCAACCCAAATCCGCCTCCTGCTCGAGGCGATCGCCCTTCGTCCCGAGGACTTCTCGCAGCGTTTCGGGGCGTCGCCACCTGCCGCCAATCCCAAGAACGTGTCGCCGCGCATTCTGCTTTTTCGGGCGGCGGCTGCGGCCAACCAGAACGAGCTCGCCGTTTCAGCCCTAACGCCGCTGGTGGATCAGAGCATCATGGCAAGTCCACCGCCTGAATCGCCGGAGAGCGAAGCCGCTGGGGAAGAAATGGAGCAGCCGGGATATCGTAGCCACCTGTGGAAATCATTTCTTGCCGGTCAGGACTTGAGCGCCAGCCAAAAATCGGTGATTGCCGCCCAAATGGCAAGCTCCTTCCAGAAGCTCGAGCGGCTCCGGGAAGCCGCGCAACTCTTGGAGGTGGCAATCTTTTTAGCCACAGATGATTCCCTTCGCTCACAGGCAACCCATGAACTCGAACAAGTGCAGGCCCAAATGAAGCTCGAGCAGGCCGACCGAGAACGACGGCCGGTGATCAGCGAGCATCTCGAGCAGAACGGTCTGGTCAGGCCACGCCTTGTACCGCTCAAAGGAGAGGCTAGCCCTCTCCCCCTTGGGGGAGAGGGTGGCCCGCCGCCGGCGTTTTCTTCAGCCGGGGCGGGCCGGGTGAGGGGGTCGCGAGCCTGGGTCGCTGAAGGTGCAGCAGGAGGTGCAGGGCAATGAGGAAACTCACGCTTTCGATTCTCTGCTTCCTAAGTATCTCCCTCGCCATGGCGCCACCCGGCCGGGGACCCAAGCCGTCTTCCTCCAGCCTCGCCGCCTTCATGCCGACGGGTTCGCTGCTCTTTGTGGAGTCAGTCAACTTCGCCCCGCTGGTCCACGACTGGAAAAACTCGAAGGAAAAACAGAAGTGGCTCGCCAGCGACAATTACCAGGTCTTCTCGCGCTCACGTCTCTTTCTGCGCCTCCAGGAAGCGCAGCGGCAATTCGCCGTCGCCGCGGGCGCCCCGCCGGACATGGCCTTGCTGGATGCGGTGGCGGGCGCACAATCGGCGCTGGCGCTTTATGACATCGGCAACCTGGAATTCCTCTACATCACTCGGATGCCGTCAGCACGCGCCATGCAGAATGTTCTATGGACGAACCGGGAAAAGTTTGAGCCTCGCAAGGCGGCGGACATTCCTTATTACGTTCGGACTGAACCGGAGAAGAACCGCTTGGTGGCCTTTGCTACCGCGGGCGACTGCCTGCTGCTGGCCACCCGCGAGGACCTGATGGCCGGCGCGCTCGGGCTGCTTTCCGGCAAGTCCCAACCGACGCTCCAGGATGAGAATTGGTATAAGAGCGCGGTTGCGGCGGCGGGGCCGGCAGGAGATCTTCGCCTGGTTTTGAACCTGCCGCTGTTAGTGAAGTCGCCGCACTTCCGCAGCTACTGGATTCAACGCAACATTGCGGCACTGAAGCAATACTCAGCCGAAGTCGCGGACATCCATCGCTCGGAGACGGAAATTCGGGAAGAGCGCGTCCTGCTCAAAGCTAACCCACCCGGAGACACAGAGCCGCGCGCCACCGCAAGCACCGCCGCCATTGCCGAACTTCTCGGCATGCTCCCGGCACAGGAAGGCATTTACCTCGCTTGGCGAGCTCCCTCTGCCGACACGGTGCTTGACCTCGTGCAGCAAAAGGTCCTGATGCCCCACGCAGGACCGGGCGTGGCTTCCCAGATCGCGCCGGGCGTCGCCTTGACGCAAGGTCAAACCGGCAGCGAGAGCGACCTCGAGACGCGCATTGACGTTCCCCCGCTCCAGGGAACGACGGGAGCCCCAGGCGCCGAAGTCCTCAAGAAACTTCTGAATGCGGTTCCGCTCGAGGCCGTGCTGGAGTTTCATTCGCTCCAGAATGTCAGGCAGTCGGCCTTTATCGAACCTCACTCCGCCGTCCTCATTCGCAGCTCAGCGAACTGGGATTCGGAGGCCACGCGCAACGCCCTCCGCGCGGCGATCAGAGATCTTTGGACAACTTCACAAATCGGCGTGAGCTGGGTGGCGAGGCACGAGGGCAATGCCGACTACTATCAACTCGATGGATTGGCTCCACTCGCCACCGCCACCAAGGGGCCGATTCTCCTGCTGGCAAACTCCGGCGAAACGCTGAAGTCCCTGCTGGCGAACTCTCCGGGTAGCGAGGTGGGTCCGAACGTGGTTTACGCCGCGGGCTTTCGCCATTCTTCCGAGCGCCACAACATCGTGAAGATGATGCGGCTGATTGAAATGCCGCTGCCACAACAGTACGGAGGCATGGCGGGCGAGGAGGGGCGCACGCCATCCTTCTTTTCCGAGAACCTCGC
>Ga0116131_1001784_pt1 | contig 12008 bp, 9 predicted proteins | sample June2015DPH_17_1_FD_89734 | JGI IMG/M metagenome (GOLD analysis project Ga0116131, IMG submission 89734) | Peatland microbial communities from SPRUCE experiment site at the Marcell Experimental Forest, Minnesota, USA - June2015DPH_17_100 | ecosystem: Environmental > Terrestrial > Soil > Wetlands...
CGGCGGCGGAATCCTGCGGAAGTGCGAGGCTCACTGGTGGGGCCCCCGGACTTCAAATCCGGTGTACCTTCTGAATAAGGGGGTAGGTGGGTTCGATTCCCATGCACTTCCGCCAATGATTTGTGGGGCTGGAGGCCAATATGATTGGCCTCCTTTTTCTTTGGGTGTGCACATAGTGTGAGAATCTTAAGGGTCAAGGCCCATTTCCCTGGCCTAAATCGCCTTGAAATTACCATTGAGATCACCCTACCCCTCCATCACCCCCCTAGCAATATCATCCTCTCCCCTCACTGATTCCTGCCCCGCATTTTTCTGGTTTGCCTTCACTAAAAAATTTCCCATTCTTCAGATATTAAAAATATTTTCTATAATCTGCGCAGGGAAGAATTTATTGTCACCAAGAGAGCCGTGTGGGGGTGATTTTTGGATCTCGGGTGAGTCAAGGAAGGGTAAACCATTTGGTCGGGGAAAATCGTTCAGCCTGGGGCTTTAGATGCAGTCGGATTTTTGGCAAGAGTTTGAGCTGGAGTGGTTGGTGGGATTTTGGTTTGGGAATGCACGACAGGTTCATGCTACCCAAAAACCAAAAGGTCTGTCCATTCCTGACTCGCCCCGCCTGCTTCTGTCTTACTGAAAATTTTCCAAAACCGGAAATGGGGGATGATTCTGAATTGGGAGGGTAGGTTTCATTATCTTGGAAAACTGGAAGGTAGGTTTGTTAATCGGGCTAATGTTTTCAAAAAATATTGTCCATCGCTACGGCGGCCGCAGTCCATGAACTCCGTGAAATTGTATATTGTATTGAGGTTAGCTCTGAAGCTGTACACCGTCCATATGGATTGGGAACCCAGAAAATCACATTCTGTCCCAATGGGTTGAAGTTTTCGATAATCGCTAAGATATAATTATCTCCATGAGTTCTCGCTTGTTGCCATTCACGAGAAGTTAGTGTCGGACTGCAATAATTTATCGAACTCTTAGCGTCAATATAGCGCGTTTCCCTCCCCCTTTGCACTAATAAATCATAACCGACTTTCTGTCGTGAAACATCATGCACCGTCCATCTGGCGTTCCTCAGGGTTTCAGCGACGAATGCTTCTGCATCCCAGCCTGTGTTAATCCCCGGTGGGACAGTGGGAGTTCCTGTTAAAACAGGAGTTGGCATTGCTCCTGGAAGACGCTGGATTCTGCCTCCTGCTCGAGGACGAGCTCTTCGAGGCAAAATGGCTGGAGGAGTTGGTGAGATGAGAGTCGAAAAACGACTATAAGTAATCTGGGGGAATAAGTTCAGAATGGTCTGATTCTGTCTGTTTTGAGGATTGTCGTCGAAATATGCCTCTAACTCTGCTCTGTTAAAATGAAAATCATCTGCGAAATGTATTATGTCTACCTCACGACGGTCAGATATGGATAGGCCAGGAAGAGCGTCGAAATAGAGGGCAACAATTAGTGGTATGATAGGGATTTTTTGCCCTCCTGGAACAATATATGGAATAAAATTTGAGATGTTCATTAGATCAACAACTGCATACCCTGATCCACCTGGGTCAATGCGGAGCCATTTCCTGTGGTCTTCATTCCTATACCTTGCACCGGTTTGACATAACTCACATGTACCTCCTGCCAATCCACCTTCTTGCCCAGGAATTAAATGCCTACAAGTTGAGCGAGACTGATCTAAAAATGTTTGGCTGGATAGTTCTTGCGGGGGAGCGTAACAGGGAATCCCTTTTTGTAAATGTAGATTATTCCTCCATGTATTCTGGGCGGTAGTATTTCCAGGGGCGATTAATCCAGTCCTTGCGTGATAGCTGTTCTCAAAAAGCATTAATACGCATTCAGTTAGCTGGTGCGATGCTTTGGCATAGAGATCATCAAGTAGAGTCTGAAGCACCTCAGTACTGATGAACTGGTTTGAAAACATACTTGGCATCTCATCTTGATAAAATTTCAAGGCCAAAAACAATTGAACGAATCGCCCACGAAGTCTGCGACCTACTAGACGCCTAAAATCAGCCAATTCATTGCACGATGCTTGATAGAGATTTGGGTCATTTAGGTTTATCATGTACGCTATCCTTCCCAATAAATTAAATTAAAGCATCTGGTGAAAGGCAGCCCCTCATGAAAGATTGATATATATTGGAAGGTGGTTTGATGTAATCTCTGAAACTCCCATCCTCCCCCGGTTGAAGAGGGGGCAAGTCATCCAAGGCTTCTTTGACAGTGAAACATGGTGATAGTGGGGCGAAATGCCCTTGCCGAGAAACCATTGCTGTAATTGGCGTAGGTGGTGAAATAGAAATAGAGTTTGGTCTTAGACCAAGAATAAAGATGCGAAATCGTCTTTGAGGAATAGCATACTCTTCTGCATGGAGTTTCCAAATATACGTTTTGAACCCTTTAGATTTAAGCTCATTATTAATCATTTGGAAGACCTCGCCATGATTCATATTAAGGATTCCGGGGACATTTTCAAATATGAATCCTGCTGGACCAAGCATCGCGAGAATTTCTACAAAAGCCTCATATAATTTATTCCGATTATCACACATTGAACGACTGTTCCCTGCTGTAGAAAAACCTTGACAAGGGGGACCTCCGAGAACGAAAAGCCTGCGGGAACGCTTTCTGGCATGAGCTTCTTCCACAGAGGAGAGTAAATGTGAAAAAACGGCACTATTTCGAATATCTCCAAGGATAATATTGTTGTGAATATTTCCCTTGTATGTTTCAAGAGACTTTTCATCGATATCGTTGGCTACAAGCGGTTCCCATCCAGCCCACGCAAAGCCGAGAGAAAGCCCTCCTGCACCGCAGAATAGATCAACGAAGTTTCCAGGTTCCCCTAATTGTTTTGCTATTTGGTACGCAACAAGAGGTGGCACTGCATTTCCGATCTGATTATTTACAGAACCCCGATTGCCATAGAAGACAAAATTATCGGGAAAGCTCTGTAGGCGAGCGGCTTCACGTTGAGAAATAACTCGGTGTTGTCCTCCTTCATAATCATAATGAATATGACAACCATTCCCGGGTCGGTTAAAATTTGTGTTTATCGTATAGGAGGGGGCATCTGGCCGAAGGCGTCCGTAGTAAGTTGAACGACTACCTCCTCCAGCAGCATAACTCTTCCGGATTTGATCCAAACGTTTTGAGGGAATACTCTCTGGAATTTTCTTCCAGTTTCCCCCTGGGGGAACCGAACGAACCATCCTGAGATCTAATTCGCTGAGGGAGGCAGAATAGTGGTTTGGAATGCGTATAACCATGAAATCTTAATACCCTATTTTTTATCAATAACCGTCAATGTCTATAATAGGGGCAGGTTCAAATCCCATGCTGGACTGGAGAGTAACTCGCTTATTTCTTCCTCTTCGAGCTTGTCAAAACCAGAAAGAAGGAGTTTAAATTCATTTCGCGAAAGATTATACAACTTGGCAACGCACACCTCTAAATCGGTTAAAGACTTATCCTGACCCAAGAGACATTGGTCGGTAAGATCTGCTAATATTTTTATTAACAGTTTATTATTTATTGGAGGAATCTTAACTTTTCTGACGCTTCCAAGAGAAATATGACTTGTTGATAGATAGGCTCGTACTTGTATCTCGAAAATAAGAGAACTGAATATGGCAAGAAGTGCCTTTAGGCGATCAAAGTCATCATTCTTGAAGTATGCAACATTCAAGGAGTTACCACAGACCCATCCTGGGGGTATCAACATGCCCTGTAATCTTCGCTTTTGGCTCGGCCTGGAAACGTCGCGCCAGACAAGGCGCCAGTAGTTGGCCGATACTGGAATTCTCGGGCCACCTCGTTTTACAAATTTCGTGGGTTCTTCAATGACCCCAAATCGTTTTATCATCCTGCCTTTGATAAATAAATAATCGCCGTCGTCTGCTAAGAATCTTTTATAACCTGTCTCATCTAATTCCCTGCCAGCCCAAAAACCATGCAAATCATCTTTCTCAAGATCTGCCAAAGTTGGAAATTTACGCCATTTCAAAAATAATTTTATTATATCAGGGCCAAATTGGATGGGAATCACAAACCCACTTTCCTTAAGTTGCTTGCTATTGATATGAAATACCCTCTTCGACCGTATTTTTTGCTCTTTATTATAAATGACCAATGTCGGAGAGAGTTCTCTAACATGGCCAGGGGTGGCAACCAAGGTAATGCTGGGCTGATCAACATAATCAAATAATCGCGCCTCTGATGGATAATATGCTAGGTCGTGGATGGTGTAATTTGAAAAAATCCAGCTTCTTAACTGTTCTGAGGATTGGTCGGCCAAGAGCGAGGCAGGCGAAACTAAGCCGCAGACACCATTTGAGGAAGTAATACGGAGTGCCACCTCGGTTCCGCATCTTGCCAAGTTTGTTCCCCATCCGGAAAACTTCAATCGAGGTTTTGAAATTGGATATAATGCCATAAGAATTTCATCTAACTCCCTCAAGCCTTCGATATATTTTAATTTATCATTACTATTAAGATTTTTGAGCTCTCTCTGGTCTGGTTTAAGAATTTCCCAAGGTGGGTTTGTAATTACTATATGATATTGGCCTAAGTGTTGTTGGGCAAGAATAAAAGTATTGGCTTTTATAGCTTTTATATAAATTTTCAATCTGAATTTATTAGCCACTTGTCCCACATGATTCTTCGCCCTTTTCAGAGCGTTCTCGTCACAATCCCACAGTGTGACATTTATACGTTGGTACCTACGTAGTTCATTTTCAGCAAAACCTTGAATCAGCCAAACTATAAGCCGCCCGTCTCCACAAAATGGATCTATAATATTAATTTCTGGAATAGTGTTATTTTTAAAAACTGACAGCAGCGAGTTTACTAAATGCTTTCCGACAAGTTCATGAGTATAAAAACGCCCTGTTGCGCGAGAAATTAAGCTTTTCGGCCCCTCTTTTTCAAGGCCGCTGTTATTTTTATGCAGAATCTTTAAATGCTCCATGATCTACCAAAAAGTCAAAATATTACTCGGAATTATTTGCCTTCCCAAGCGGTAATATATTGTTTATCAAAATATTTTCTTTTCACGATCACCAAATAATAGCGTATCCGATGCCAATTTTTCTTTCAAAATATGGTAGCACAAAATCCATTGGGAAATCAATTCCGATCAGATTTTAGACACGATGCTGGGTAGTGGGGGGAGATCAGCCTGATACCGGTAAAGCGGCTCATGGGCTGGCCATCATAAGGCCGAATCCGTTAAATATAAAATTCTATACAGGGATTGTCCCAATTTTCACTCTGATGCTCCTATGTCGTCGTCTGGTAAGGGCAGCGTCGCAATATCCTCTAATTGAGGAAGTGATTCCTGCGCAATCGCTTGTAGCTCCCCGCACATACCTATCATATTGAGAGTCACCCGCTCGATCTGCTGCTCACGTTTTTTCCAGATTCTTGCCATGGCCGCCCTCTCGGAGTCCAAGTCACGCCTCAGAGTAATATTTTTTCTAGTGGCATTCAATGTGAATATGGTTTTTATGAAATTCTTCACCCCTAGAAACCGTATTTATCCCTTCTGAGTTTAAAAGCTTTTTCGCCACCCTCCATCACCTTTGTGATCTCTGTTCGAATGTCAGGGATATCGATTGCACCTTCCTTTTTGACCTCGCCTTTCGACTGGTCACCCGTAACCTTGTAGTCACAACAGACAACAAGTTCCCCATCGCCATTCACAACGATGTTCGCGTTATGGCTAGTGAATATCACTTGACGGTTCTTTTTGGCTTTGCAAACGAGTGCAGCTATTTCTGATATCATCTGATTATCCAAGTCTTCTTCAGGCTGATCTATTATCAACGGTGGCCCTTCCTGATTTAGTAAAACATGCATAAGAGCAGTTGCCTGCTGGCCTGCTGAAGCATCATTAAAATCAATATATTCGCCCTCACGCGTCCTATACTCAAATAGAGGTAGATCGTCGAGCTCAATAAGAAAGAGGTCTATCCAGTTTCCCGCATTAATTTTATCTATGATTTTCTGAATATCATTAGGCATAAATCCTGCTGATGTCAGGAAAGGAGTTGATGGGAGCTTGTTGCCTTTCACACCTTTAGAATCGAGGTAAGCAACCACCTCAAACTCAAGTAATATGTCATGCCATGCATGTATAGCATCTGGAGATTTTACCACCAAATCACAAACAGCTTGAATTTTGTCTTTACGGATATTTGAGCCGTATAACATTGTTCTAAGGGTTTCCTCAAGTTCTGCAATGCCCTTGCCCCTCCCAAGCGTTGCTCGAAGATTGTTGTCAGAGAGACGCTCTAGCTGGGCGCATTGGGACGCAAGAAGGTCGGCACGTTCTCTATGGGCCGAAATCCATTCTTGTTTGAGGGTTTCAAACTTCGTCTCCGGATCACCAGCCTTAGCGACTTGTTGCTTCTTCCCTGCAAGTGACTTTCTAACTTCCCTGCTTCTTTCCTCCAATTTTCGAATCTGATTAAGCGTGGTTTCTTGCGAAGAGGATTTTTCCTTCGCTAATTCATATTGCTGATCGTGCTGTGTTGTCATCACGTGCCAAGAGTCAGTAAGAGTGTAGAATTTATCCAAAGCTCCACTTTCACCATTTAGTTTCTTGCTCAGACCCTCCAAAGAGGATTTGACGTCTGAGAATACTCTGCTGACTTCACCATAAATTTGCTTAACTAAGGCTTGTTCAGCATCAGGAAGCTTTGATTCCATAGGCAAAGGTGTAGGAAAACTGGCCAACTCTTGGACGACACTGTCGATAGATTCGCTCGCAGAGATCATCTCGGAGTTCCAGCCTTCAAGGAGTTGTTGAAACACCTCAAAGTCTTCATGAATCGCTATCGTTTTGCTGTCCTCTTCAGATATTCCCTTGAGTTCTTTCCGTAACTTTTCAACCTGCTCAGTCAAAGATTCTAATTCAAGATCATTTTTCTCTATATCTGTATTCATTAGCTTTTTTTGTAAGCGTTTCTCGTAACAAGCCTTAATGTCTATCCCTGTTTTTTCATATTGTGCGTCGTATTCAGCCAGTTTTTGTCTAACTGGACTGTATATGAGCCTTTTAAGTTCCTCAATACTGACTCCAACGCTGCTAAGCTGCTTCTGGCTGTAAGCCTGAATGGGAAGCAGGTTACGAGCGTTCTCTTCGGTACATGGCTGAAATTCCCCCGAACCTATTTTGAGAATAAGCTCATTTGTGCTGGCCTTTCGACGTATAACGTGCGGAATATCATTCTTGATGAAGGAAACCTGCACAATGGCATCGTATGGAAGGAGGGTTTTTTCTATTAGTTTTTTGCGCCGCTCTTGATAGCGTGGAAGACCTTCCTCTTCCTGAGCTATATCCGGGAATTGGTCACACAAGCCCCAGCGCAAGTACTCAAGAATGGTCGATTTTCCCGTTCCCCTGCCACCGATGATTGCGTTGTACTGTTGATTGAACTCTAAGTAGACTTGGCCGAGAAATTTGCTGTTTGAAACATCAATGGACGTAATGCATATTGGGGGCAAGACAGGAATTACCTGAGAAATTCTTGAGTCCTGGGCTAGACAAGCCTGCCGAAGAGCTTCGGCGGTGGGTTCTGACCATTTAACCCATGTACAAAATTTTCCAAGGTCTTCGTGTGTTTCTTTTCTGTTATCGGAAGTTTGCAAAATAGCTATTGGCTTATAACCATAATCACGGTTCTTTCCCGCAACGATGGTTTGATTGCCAGTTCCTAGTTTTTCTATTGAGCCGTCAAGGTAGCCGCCAACACACGGCATTGACTTATAGAAGTCTGCAAAGCCACTTCTCAAGAGAGTTTTATGACCCCCATCGCTTACAAGGGGAAATACGATAAACCGAGTCTGCAAATACTGAAGACTGTCAAGTCGTTCGTAGAGTTCCTTAAAATTTCCCGAAACTGTGTGAGGAATCGGGACGACTTCCGCTGTCTTTGCTTCGTTTGCAGGGCGCGGATGAATACCGAGTGAAGTAAGCACCCCTTCAAGCAAATTCTCTGGGAAATTGCTGTCTAAAATCAAAAGAGCTTGGCAAGGGGGGGCAGCTAAGGTCAATTCTAGACCGGCAAATACGACAAGCCTTTCTACAAGGTCTACCGGGGTACCATCAGGTGCAAGTTCACGCTCAGCCGCCCGCTTCACGTATGGAAAAAAGACAAAATCGTGATGATCCGTGATGGCTATAGCATTAATGCCCTTTTCGCGACATGCCAGCACAAGCTTTTCTGCGTATGCCTTACGCTCCTCATTTGTGACAGCATTTGCACCCAACCAGCCGATGTCTCTAGGTGTATGAACCTGAAAATCACATTTGAAGAAGTGTGCACCTTTGTCCATGGGGTTATTCTCCTCTCTGACAATAGGCCATGCTTTACCATCGCATACTGGACAAAATACACCATTTTTTAGAACCTGCGCGATTTTTTAACTGTGTTGGGGTAAATATGCCGCCCTCTTCTTGCGCCACAGGCCCGCTGCCTTGAAGATTAGGTAATCCTCCCAATTTCGACGGTCATGCGGTCTATCGATCCGATCAGCGGCGGTGGCTTTTGGCCGAAGAGTTATACTGATAAAGGCCCACCGGACCAGGACACAAAAACAAAGCTCTTTTCGATAGCTTTTTGTATTTATGCTCGTTCAGACAGTTCCAAAATTCGGATTGACACAAGGAAGTGGGATTGTCCAGAAAGGGAACCTTTAGTCAAGGGTCCTTGCTCTCATTAACTTTTATGAAGAAGTTAAAAAAAATATAGGCCTCCTCAAGAAATTTATCATCCGGAGGCCCCATTCTCGTTCACTTCACCATAGCCAAAATCTGCCCTCCCACCTTCTGCATTTTATAGATTCCGCCCCTTGATCCATTCCAGCAGGGCGCGGCCTTCCTCCAGGTCCATGGCCCCCCGGCGATTTTTTGGGGGTGCAGGGTGATCCACTTGCCGTCCGACAGCTTAAGCGGCAGCACCCGATTTGTCGCATCAAAGTCCCAGCCGCCTAACTCGCCATTCACCTAGGGGAAGGTTGGGGAGAGGTCCGCCTGGAACGCGGCGATGGCGTGCAGAACTTTCCTGGAGGAGTCACACTTGGGACGGAAGATTTCAAAGTCTTCCATCCGGTCCAGTAACCTGGCGATCGCTCCTACTGCCGAGACGCCCGAAAAGCTCCTTAAAGCGATCTAACCAGGCTTTACCGTAAATCCAGATGGCTGCGAAGAAGCCGCCCATTATCCCGGCGGCCCCCACACCCACCGGACAGCCGGGTTGCCCGCAAAAGGGACAGACGGAAGAGCTGGCATAGATGCCGAAAAAAACCAGCCACCAGGAGAAAAAACGTAATAAACCGCCGATTACCGGATTTTGATAAATCTTCCGGGTGCGAGGCTGCCCTGGTAGCTGTTCCGGAACCTCGTCCCTGAGACAAGTTGGGTCGGGGCACGTAGGCGCCGATTCTTCCCGATCAGCCATGTAGTCCTTGAACTCTATTAAATCCGGCCGCGGGGCATCCCGGATTTAGTGAGCGCGGCGCGCTTTAGCCTTCTCTCGCAGCAGCGGGATCATCTTAGCCCGCAAGGCGTCCCGCACCTGCCGGAAAGCGGCCATGATTTCTTCTTCCGTGCCGGCAGCCTTAGCCGGGTCCGGGAAGCCGGCGTGCCTGACCTCGGTTTCCCCGGGAAACAGGGGACATTGTGCCTGGGCCTGGTCGCAGAGCGTCACGACCAGGTCAAACCTTTCGCCGGCCAGATCGTCCACCGGCTTGGACCGCTGGTGGCGGATATCGATGCCCAACTCCGCCATGGCCCGGACCGCCCGGGGGTTGACCCGGCTGGGCCGCACCCCCGCGGAAAATGCCTGCGCCTCACCGGCCAGATCATGGTTGACCAGACCTTCGGCCATCTGGCTGCGGCAGGCGTTCTCGGTGCAGAGAAACAAGACCTTCAGCATGAGTGAGCGACCCTTATCCCCGTTAGCCGATAATTTTAAGATCAAGTAACTCTGCAGGCCGTCATTAATCCTTAATGGCGCGCACCTTCACGCTGATGATTTTCCCGGACAAACGCTCCTCCATCCCCGGACCTTCATAGGAAGACTCAGAAACTACAGCCACTTCCGCAAAGCCGGCGCGCCGGATGGTTTCCAGATAAACCTCTTTTTCCAGGGCCCCGGCCAGGCAGTCGGCCCAGGCCGCGGCGCTGGCCCGCACATCCGGCGGCAGTTCGCCGACGGTGGTCAGGTCGGCAACCAGCATGCGCCCGCCTGGCCTCAAGACCCGATGAACTTCTTTGAAGCTCGCCAGTTTATCCAGGGTCAAGTTTATCACGCAATTGCTGATGACGACATCCACGCTTGCCGAATCCACGGGCAGATGCTCGATATCGCCCTGGCGGAACTCCACGTTGCCGAAGCCGTGCTCCTGGGCCAGCTGCCGCCCGCGGGCCACCATATCCTCGGTCAGGTCCACGCCGATGACCCGGCCGCGCTCTCCGACCTTTTTGGCCGCCAGAAAGACGTCGATCCCGGCGCCGGAGCCCAAGTCCAGGACGGTCTCTCCCTCCTCGAGGTCCGCCAGTGCGGTGGGGTTGCCGCACCCCACTCCCAGAATTGCCATCTCCGGCACCAGGCGCAGGTCCTCGGCGCTATAGCCCACGGCCAGGCAGTGGTCGGTGGTCGTGGGCCCGCAGGTGGAGCAACAGAACTTGACCTCCCCCCGGGCAATCTTGCCGTAACGATCCTTGATGACATCCTTCAATTCCTGGACGCTCACACCCTTGCTTTTCCAATCCTCTTTGAACATGGTACCTACCTCCCTTATTATACGAAACCTCTTGAAGATTAATCAGCCCGAGGGGGCGTATTGGCATGGGCGCAGTCAGGGCAGACGTACAAGTCTTGATCGCCGCGCCGCCCCTTCAGAATGATACCACGGCCAGCCTCCTGGCCGCAGCCCGCGCACACCAGGGGCGTAAAATATTTTTCCCTGAACCGCAAGGCCACGTTCACCAGGCTGATGAGCACCGGCACCTCCACCAGGGGGCCGATGACCGCGGCGAAGGCCTCCCCCGACCGGAGGCCGAAGACCGCCACCGCCACCGCAATGGCCAGCTCAAAGTTGTTGCTGGCGGCGGTAAAGGACAGGGTGGCGGAAATCCGATAGCCCGCCCCGGCTTTGGCCGACATATAAAACGTCACAAAGAACATGACGAAGAAATAAATGGTCAGGGGGATGGCGATGCGCACCACGTCCAGGGGGAGTTCCACAATATACTCGCCCTTGAGGGAGAACATCACCACGATGGTGAACAAGAGGGCGATGAGGGTAATGGGGCTGATTTTGGGCAGGAATTTTTCTTCATACCACTTGAGCCCCTGGCGCCTGACCAGGAAGAACCGGGTGAACATGCCGCCGAAGAAGGGGAGGCCCAGGTAGATCATCACGCTTTCCGCCACCTGGAGGATGGTGACCCGGACTTCCATGCCCGGGGCGATCCCCAGCCAGGCGGGCAGCACCGTTACAAAAATATAGGCGTACACGGAAAAGAACAGCATCTGGAAGATGGAGTTGAAGGCCACCAGCCCGGCGCAGTATTCGGTATCGCCCTGGGCCAGGTCGTTCCAGACGATGACCATGGCGATACAGCGGGCCAGGCCGATGATGATCAGACCCACCATGTAATCCGGGTAACCCCGGAGAAAAGCGATGGCCAGCAGGAACATGAGGATGGGGCCGATCACCCAGTTCTGGATTAACGACAGGGCCAGGACCTTGATATTTTTGAAGACCTGGGGCAGTTCCTCGTAACGCACCTTGGCCAACGGCGGATACATCATCAAAATGAGGCCGATGGCGATGGGAATATTAGTGGTGCCCACCTGGAAGAAGGTCAGAACCCTGGTAAATCCGGGCAGGAAATAGCCGAGGAAAACCCCGGCGGCCATGGTCAGGAAAATCCACAGGGTCAGCAAGCGCTCCACGAAACCCAGGCGTTTGGCAACGGTGGCGGCCATAAG
>Ga0116131_1001786_pt1 | contig 12003 bp, 10 predicted proteins | sample June2015DPH_17_1_FD_89734 | JGI IMG/M metagenome (GOLD analysis project Ga0116131, IMG submission 89734) | Peatland microbial communities from SPRUCE experiment site at the Marcell Experimental Forest, Minnesota, USA - June2015DPH_17_100 | ecosystem: Environmental > Terrestrial > Soil > Wetlands...
CGAACTGCCGGGCCGCGTGCTGGTGCAGACGTTTTACCCGGAGCACTACGCCATCCAAGATGCCGCGCGGCAGGATTACCCCAGCTTCTTCGAGCGAGAATTGCATTTCCGGAAAATGATGGCCTATCCGCCGCTGACGGCGCTCGCGAACGTGCTGGTTCGCGACACTGCATTGGAGAAGGCCATTCGTTGGGCCAGGCAGATCGGCGAGTATCTCGCGCCGTTCGATGGAAAAGAGCTCAAAGTGCTGGGACCGGCTGCCGCACCGCTGGCTCGGCTGAAACGCGAGTACCGGTTCCAGTTTCTTTTGAAGGCGGTGAAGAGAGCGGTGCTGGCGAAGACCCTCGCAGGAGCGATGGAGTTCTGCGAGAAGAACGACATTCCGGAGCGGGCCGTGCTGGCGGACATGGACCCGGTCAGCTTGATGTAGAAGGGCAGAGGGGGCAGAGGAAGCGGGGACGGACAAGTCGTCCCAGGTTCGGGACGGCGCATCCCAAGAGCGGACATCGTGCGACACACTTAGGGGCCCTAGTCCTGTTATCCTCTGATTATTCAAGGAATTGGCGCGAATGCACGTGGAGGAGGAATTGCGCTGGGATACTCGTAGGAGTGGATGGATGCAAACCCTGCTGCAAGACTTGCGCTACGGCCTGCGGATGCTGGTCAGGAACCCGGGCTTCACGATGATTGCCGTGCTGACCCTCGCGCTCGGCATCGGCGCGAACAGCACAATCTTCAGTTGGATCAACTCGACACTGCTCGACCCTATCCCCGGCGCAACGCGTTCGGGCGAACTTGTCTCCTTATTGAGGGGAGAGAGGACTTCAAGCCCCAGTCCGCCCCTCTCCTATGCAGATTATCGAGACCTGTGCGAGAGGAGCCGGAGTTTCTCCGGCATCCTGGGTTTCACAATGAAGCCATGGGCCTCACCGGCGCCGGCAAGCCGCAGCGCGTCTGGGGCACGCTGGTCTCCGCGAATTTCTTCGGCGTGCTCGGCGCGCGGCCCGTCCTCGGCCGCGGTTTTCTGCCGGTGGAAGAGCAGAAGCCCGAAGGCTCGCCAGTCGCGGTGCTCAGCTACGGTCTGTGGCAGACGCGTTTCGGCGGGAACACCTCTGTCATCGGCAAGACGATCCACATCAACCAACATCCGCTCACGATTGTCGGGGTGACTGCTTGGAATTTTCAAGGAGCCATGCCCGGTTTGCGTTCGGACCTCTACATTCCTCTGGTCATGGATCCAGTCATTTCCGGCTGGCATCGGCTCTACAATCGCGACACTCCCTGGCTCAATGTGTTTGGGCGGCTCAAGTCCGGAGTCACTCGGAGGCAAGCGCAGGAGGAGATGAACCTCCTGATGCAGCAGATTGTCGAACAGTATCCCGACTCGCACCGGGGCCCTAATGAGATCACGCTGGATCCGCTCTGGCGCTCGCCCTTTGGAGCGAACTCTTACCTCCACACGTTCCTGCCCATGTTGCTGGCCATTGCGGGAGTGGTGTTGCTGCTGGCCTGCGCGAATGTGGCGAACCTGCTGCTAGTGCGCTCGGTGGCGCGGCGGCGGGAGATCGCCATTCGCTTGTCCATGGGCGCGAGCCGCTGGCGCCTCGTGCGTCAGCTTTTGGTGGAGAGCGTGCTGCTCGCCCTGACGGGCGGCGGCATCGCCATGCTGCTCACCCTCTGGACCGCCGCGTCGTTGGCCAGCTTCATACCGCCCACAAGTATCCCGATCGCGACCCACGTCAGCGGTGGCCGCACTGTGCTCCTGGCAACGCTCGTCATCTCAGTTCTCACCGGCATCGTTTTCGGCATCCTGCCGGCGCTGCGCGCTTCGAGCCTCGCTCCCGCTGCAGTTTTGAAGGAAGAGGTGGGCAGCGTATCCGGCGGACTCCACAAGTCGCGGCTCTCCAGCGCGCTGGTCGTGGCGCAAATCTCCCTTTCGCTGTTTCTATTGGTTTGCGCCGGACTTTTCATCCGTAGTTTCCAGGAAGCACAACGATTCGATCCGGGCTTCGACCGGAACCACGTGCTGCTCGCATCCTACGATCTGAAAGCCGCCGGCTACTCGGAAGCGCAAGGCATCGAATTCGACCAGCAACTGCTCGCCAAGCTCGAAGCCCTGCCCCGCATTGAGTCCGTGACTTTGACCGATTGGGTGCCGCTCCGATTCGATACAAGGACCACAACGGTAGACTTCGGAGGTTATGTATCGCAATCCCATGAATCGACGGAGACTGCGCAAGCGGACATCGGTCCAAGCTACTTCCGCACGATGCGGATTCCGCTCGTCGCCGGGCGGGAGTTCACATTCCAAGACACCGAGCAGTCGCAGCACGTGGCCATCGTCAATCAGGCGCTGGTGGACCGCTACTGGCCGGGTCAGGACGCGCTCGGCAAACGGCTACAGGCCCACGGTCGATGGTTCACCGTCGTCGGCGTGGCGCGGAACAGCAAATACCATTTCTTGAATGAGAGTCCGCAACCCGCCGTTTATCTGCCGCTGTTTCAAGACTACTATCACGACACGATCATTCAGGCCCGAGTTGCAGGCGATCCCGCAGCCTTCGCCCCGGCTGTCGAAAAGACGGTCCATCAATTGAACCCTGACCTGCCGGTATTCGAGGTGACGACGCTCGAGTCGCAGACGCAGATCGCCAGCACATTCGGGCGCATCGCCGGAGCCTTCGTGGGCGCGTTTGGACTGCTTGCGCTGGTGCTCGCGGCAGTGGGAATCTACGGAGTCGTCGCCTATTCCACGCGCCAGCGGACGCATGAAATCGGCATTCGCATGGCGCTCGGAGCGGAACGACGCAACGTATTCCGGATGGTGTTGCGCCAGGGTCTCCGGTTGACACTCATCGGTTTGGCTCTCGGCCTCGTGCTATCGTTGGTGCTGACGCGATTCCTCAGGAGCGAGCTTTTCGGCGTAACGGCGACGGACGCGCTGACGTACGGGGGCGTGGCGATTTTGCTGTCCTTCGTGGCGCTCCTGGCCTGCTATATCCCAGCGCGCCGCGCGGCGAATGTGGAGCCGATGGCGGCCCTGCGCTACGAGTGATGCTCGTCGGAATCAGGCGAATCACACCTGCCCGTAGGGGGATTCCCCAGCAGAGAGACCACTCCCGATAGGCGCACCGGAGCCGCAACTCACGGATACAATGGCACCTGAAATCATGAACCACCCCGAGACGATTTCGCCGCAAATCCTCATTGCGGATGACCAGCCGGAAATCCTCGAGGCGTTGCGTCTGCTCCTGAAAGGCCGCGGCTACAAGACCGAAGCGGTGAGGTCGCCTGCCGCGCTGCTCGAAGCGATGGGGCGCCGGGATTTCGACCTCATTCTGATGGACCTGAATTACGCCCGCGACACAACCTCGGGCCGCGAAGGCCTCGACCTGCTCGCACATCTGAGGACCATCGAGAACGTGCCGCCGATCGTGGTGATGACCGGATGGGCCACAGTCGGTCTCGCCGTAGAAGCCATGCAGCGCGGCGTCGGCGATTTCGTGGAGAAGCCGTGGGAAAACGCGCGCTTGTTGGAGATTTTGCAGAAGCAGCTCGAACAGGGCCGGGCACGGCGCGAGGCGCGCCGCCGGGCGGCCCAAGTGAGCCTGGCGCAGAACGAAATCGTCCACCAGCTTCACGAGCGGGAGAAGGAGGTCGAGGAGGCGCGAGCGATCCAAGAAGGCTTCCTCCCGAAAGAAATTCCGCAGATTTCCGGGTTCGAGATTGCAGCGGCCTGGCAGCCGGCCCGCATCGTGGGAGGGGACTATTTCGACGTGCTCTCGTTTGGCGGGGATAGGCTGGGGCTTTGCATTGCGGATGTGGCCGGGAAAGGCTTGCCAGCAGCGCTGCTGATGTCGAACTTGCAGGCGGCCGTTCGCGGACTGGCGATGCCGTCGCTGCCGCCGGACGGCCTGTGCGAGCGGCTGAATTCTCTCGTTTGCCAGAACATCGCGAGCGATCGCTTTATCACCTTCTTCTATGCGGAACTGGACGGCCGAGGGCGCCGATTGCGATATGCGAACGCGGGACACAATGCGCCGATTCTCCTCCGCCGTGACGGATCCCGCGACCGTTTGCGGGAAGGCGGCGCCGTGCTCGGCGTCTTCCCCAACCAAGGGTTTGCCGCCCGTACGATGGAACTGGCGCCGGGCGATCGCTTGGTTCTTTTTACCGACGGTGTGACCGAAGCGGGCAATTCCGCCGGCGAGGAATTCGGCGAGGAGCGCCTACTCCGGCTGCTCGAAGAAAACCGTGCCGCGACGGCCGGCGGTTTGCAGAAGAAGATTTTGGCGGCCGCGGGCGAGTTCTGCCGCGGGATTTGGGAAGACGACGCGACTTTGATTGTCCTCGGTGTTGACGACTAGCCAGTCCGCTGGTTCCCTGGAAGACAAACGCAAGAAAGAAGCAGAGAAGAGGCGTTGCGGCGGGCCCTAGTGCAAAGCGGCTTCGTGCACGGGCATGGGCATGAAACAGAGGAGGAAGATGAGGAGAGCCACGGCGGCCCAGGCGAGCCGTGAATGGCCGAGCGGCCGCCAGTCGTAAAGGGGTGGCGTGCGGCGGAACGCGATGACGGCGAGCAGCACGGACCATAGCAGCCAGCCGTGCCAGAGGAAGAAGCCTAGGGGAAGAAGAAGGAATGGTAGCGCGAGGGTGATGCGGCGGTGCCAGCGCGCACTGGCGGCGCGGAGAATATGGCCGCCATCGAGCTGGCCGGCCGGCAGGAGATTGAGCGCCGTGGCCAGGAGGCCAACCCACGCGGCGCGGGCAATGGGATGGAGAAGCAGTTCATGGGGAGAGATCCCGGGGCGGAGAATGGGAACCAGAAAACTCACGAGAAGGGGCGTGCCGAAAAGAGGACCGGAGCCGGCCGCGAGCCCGGGGACAACCTTCGAGTGAAGGATGCCCACGATCAGCGCGGGAATGGCCAAAATGAATCCGACCAGCGGCCCGGAGAAGCCCACGTCAAAAAGCGCGCGGCGGCTGCGTATGGGCGAACGAATGAGGATGAAGGCGCCGAGCGTGCCGATGAGCGTAGGCGCGGGAATGAAGAAAGGCAACGTGGCGCGGATACGGTGATGCCGGCAGGCAAACCAGTGGCCGAGTTCGTGAGCGAGGAGAATGGCCATGAGCGTGACCGCGAAATCGAGACCGGGGAGAAGAAGCCTCGGCGCGGTAAACAGAGCGACGAGATCGCGAGCGTAGTCATCCAGAGAGACTGCTTGGTTGCGGGCGAAGGCCGCCGCGAACTGCGCGCCGACGGCGAGAGTGGTCATGAGCGTGGCACAGAAGAGAGCGGCGGCGAGAACCAGAGAGAACAGCGGCGGGCGGGGCGGCTGGGGCGGCGGGAGATGCGCCGGGAATGGCTCGGGATCGAGAACTTCGATGGGAAGTTCGCCATGGCCGTTGCCATCCGGCGAGGTCATACGATGTCAGATGCGTGAGGAGGGGCGGAGGACACGCCGGGGCAAGAAGGCACAGATGCGAGGAGGCAGGGGATGTAAGCGAGGCGCGGAACAAAGAATCGCCTCGACCGCGCGGAAGGGCAACGCGTCCTCCGCATCCCGGCAATTGACGAGGACTAGAGAAACTGAAGTTCCTTGCCGGGCTTGAACCGCACCGCCTTGCCCGGAGGAATGCTGACTTCTTCGCCGGTCTTGGGATTGCGACCGATGCCGGTCTTGCGCGGCTTGACGCTGAAGACGCCGAATCGGCGGAGCTCGATGCGCTGGCCCCGGCCGAGGGCGTTCTTGATCATTTGGAAGACGGTTTCGACGGCCTGCTCCGCCTTGGTGCGGCTGATGTTCGTACTGGCGACCACGGCGTTGACGATATCGAGCTTGATCACGCGAGCCTCCGCTTCACGGATGGGACACGATGCTAGATAGCCTGTGCGAGGTTGTCAAGATGCGTCGCGTATACTACACTGCGCTGCCTTTTGGTAGCGAAACTTTTTCTGGGGAGCACGGGAGGACGGAATGTCCGTAAAACCAGACCGCTGGATCCGCCGCATGGCTCTCGAGCAGAAGATGATCGAGCCATTCGAGGACCGTCAGGTGAGGCAAGGCGTGATCAGCTACGGGGTGTCGTCCTACGGCTACGACCTCCGCGTGGCAGACGAATTCCGGATCTTCACGAACGTGAACACCACGATCGTCGATCCGAAGCACTTCGACCTGAAGTCCTTGGTGGACTTCAAGGGAGAGGTGTGCATCATTCCGCCGAATTCGTTCGCGCTGGGTCGCTCGGTGGAGTACTTCCGCATCCCCCGGAACGTGCTGACGCTCTGCGTGGGGAAGAGCACCTACGCGCGTTGCGGCATCATCGTCAACGTGACTCCGTTCGAGCCGGAATGGGAAGGTCACGTGACCATCGAGATCAGCAACACCACGCCCCTCCCCGCAAAGATCTATGCGAACGAGGGGCTATGTCAGGTGGTCTTCTTCCTGTCGGATGAGGAGTGCGAGGTTTCCTACAAGGACAAGAAGGGGAAATACCAGGCGCAACATGGAATTGTCCTGCCCCGGTTGTGAAAAAAGACCAGGTCGCCGCAAAGGCGCAGCGCTCGCAGCGGCAGACAAATGGATTAGAGACGAGCCCTTCTCCCGGAATCACGCCCCCTGGCATACGATCCCATCGTCGCATTGACCAAGCTTCCTGAATGCTGCCGTCCAGCGGCCGGTCAGGGCTTTTGCGTTGGACGGAGCTGGACCTCGCTGATGAACGATTGTGGCGCCTGGGTAACCAGCATGGCGACCGCATGGGCCACGTCTTCGGGCTGGAGCATCTTGGAAGTATCCTTGGCGCTGTGGGGCGAAAACTCGGTGGCGACGCTTCCGGGGCAGACCAAGCTGACGCGGATGCCGTGCTGGCGAAGGTCTTCGGCCATGCATCCAGAGAGGCCCTGGACCCCCCATTTGGATGCGCAGTAGATGCCGCCGCCGGCGAAGGTGTTCTTTCCGGCGAGAGAGCTGATGTTGATGATGTGGCCGGTGTGCCGGCGAATCATCGAGGGGACGACGGCACGGGAAACCAGGAAGACTCCCTTGAGGTTGGTGTCCAAGACGGTGTCCCACTCCTCTTCCGAGCGCTGATGGGAGGGCCCGAAAAGGCCGACTCCTGCGTTGTTGACGAGGATGTCCGCCGGGCCAAGAGCCGATTCGGCTTGGGACACGAACGCGGCGACATCGGCGGCACGGGAGACGTCGGCAACGGCAGCGACGACCCTGACGCCAGCGCCGCGGAGGGTGCTGGCCGCGGTTTCGAGGGCCTTCCCATCGCGACCGCAGATGGCCACGGCCGCTCCCAAGCGGGCAAGCCGGCGCGCGATGGCCAGGCCGATTCCCCGGCTCCCCCCAGTGATGCGAGCGACCTGCCCGGACAGAGGCTCCCCGGCCGAGGACGGGGGAAAAGAAGGCGGATGACTCATGGAGCAACTCCCGGCCGGGCCACCGAATGTCCGGCCTGGCTCATCTTATCATTGGAGGATACACGGACCTGGCTGGGTCTTTGGCGTTCAGGACGCAGCCTAAAGTGTGTCCGAACCGGACGGCCAAGGCGAAGACAAACGCCAGCAGGTAGGAGAAAGCGTCAAGCTCGCCGCGAATGTGAGTCGCGGGGGTCACTTGGTAGACAATTGTTGCGGACTCAGGGGCCGCGAGGGGAAGATGGTTCAGATAGGAACAGGCTTGCGGCATATGGCGGGATTCCATATAATCCGAGTCTTTCCAGGATTCGGCCGGGACCCGAGAATCGCTAGCGGACACACTCACGGTGAGCTTGATCCGTGAGATTCGTCGAGGAGAGGTCATGATGAACGCGACCAGAGTATGGGCTGCCGGTATTGCGGCTGCTATGTTGTTGGCGGCGGGAGCGACGGCTGCGTTGGCACAGGATACCGGCGCCGCGGGGGGTGCCGCCGGTGGCAAGCAACCCTACACTCCCGCGGAATACAATTCCTACATCGTCTGCACGCAGGAAAAGGCTCCGGCGGCGCAGGTGAAATGCCTGGACAACTTTTTGACGACGTACCCAAACTCGACATTGGTTCTGTACGCCTATCCCCTTTACTACCAGGCGTACGCGCAGCAGCGAAATTACGCGAAGGTCATCGAGTACGTAGACAAGCTCCTGGCGCTGGGCGACAAGGTGGATCCAGGCGCCCGATACCAGGCGCTCTATGCGCGTGCATTTGCCTACAACAACCTCAACTCGAACGACCCGGGTCAGGCCGTGAAAGCCCGCCAAGCGGCGCTCGATGGGCTCAAGGCGCTCACTGATCTAAAGAAGCCGGACAATATCGATGACCCAACCTTTGCAGGAGAGAAAAAGAAGGTCGCCCTCTACTTCAACGGGACTGCCGGTGCGGCGGCCATGACGATGAAGGATTACCCGGGCGCGGTGGGGTCGTTCAAAGCCGTGCTGGCGCAGAACCCCGACGATCCAATCACGAATTATCAGCTTGGCCGAGCCTATATCGCGATGAATCCGCCGCAGCAGATGGACGGGTTCTGGGCGATTGCCCGGGCCGTGGGTTCGAAGAGCGCAAGCGAACAGCAAGTGAAATCAGTGAAAACCTATCTGCGGAATCTTCTGGTGAACTACCAGCAGCCGGGTTGCGAGAACTTGATTGATTCGCAGATGAGCGAGTTGGTTCAGCTCGCCACCAGCTCGTCGGAACGCCCGTCGAGCTACAAGTTCCCCAGCTCAGCGGATCTGGATGCCGCACGGAAAGACATGACCATCGCCTCGGTGATCACGGATCTGAAGGCCGGCGGAGACAAGGCCAAACTTACCTGGCTCGCCGCCTGCGGCCTGGAATTCCCGAACGTGCCTGGTAAAGCGATCGGAGTGACAGCGGGCACTGATTTCGTCGACCTGAAGGTGGCCTTTGCGACCAACGACGCGCAATTCGAGGCCGCGAAGATGCCGGACATGGACGTGAAAGTAGTGGGCCAGCCGGAAGCATCGCGGGTCGAGAAGGACGGTTTGGTGCAATTCACCGCGACACTTTCTTCCTACGATCCCGATCCTTTCATGCTCCATTGGGACAAGGGCAAGGTAAACGCGGAGAACATCCCGGCCGAAAAGAAGAAGCCGACCCCGCCGCGGCATCCTCCCACCCACCACCCGAAACCGAGCCAGTAAGAAGCCGGCGGATCAGGACGGCATTCCTGAAAACGGCTCCGGCATAGCCGGGGCCGTTTTTCTTTGTGGAAGTGTTGGAGAGCGATCGTCCCATGGCCGCGCCGGGGCGTTTCGAGGTGAGGCGGCGAGCGCTGTGAACCTCGGCACTAGCGGGAACGGGAGCGGCGCGCGCGGTGGTCGAGCTTGTATTGGCTGATCTTGCGGCTGAGTGTGTTGCGGTGGATGCCGAGCAACTTGGCGGCGCGGGATTGGTTTCCCTCGGAGTGGTCCAACACGCGCTTGATGAAGCGCTTCTCGAATTCGCCGACGGCTTCGTCGAAGAGGATGCCGCGCTCGACCATTTGTCCCACCAGGGCTTCGATTTGCTCTTTCACGATGGCACGCTCCGCACGAAGATCCCGCTAACCAGGAGAAACACTCACTCGAGCTCCCGGCCAGCGAGGAGGCGATAGGCCTCGCGGTACTTGGCGCGAGTCGCAGCGACGACCTCGGACGGGAGCTCGGGTCCCGGTGGCTGTTTGTTCCAGCCGATCCGCTCAAGGTAGTCGCGGACGTATTGCTTGTCGAACGAAGGCTGCGGCCTGCCGGGCTGATAACCGGCCGCAGGCCAGAAACGGGATGAGTCGGGAGTCATGGCTTCATCGATCCAAATCAGCTCGCCGCCGAGCAAGCCAAACTCGAACTTAGTGTCGGCCAGGATGATGCCGCGAGGCTCGGCGTGCGCAACAGCGCGGCGGTAGATCTCGATGGACTTGGCGCGGACGCGTTCGGCCAGCGGTCCGCCGACGCGCGCGACTGCCTCGTCGAACGAAATGTTCTCGTCGTGACCGGACGTGGCCTTGGTGGCCGGCGTGAAGATGGGCTCGGGGAGACGGTCAGACTCGCGCAGCCCGGGAGGAAGCGCGATCCCGCAAATCTTGCCGGTGGCACGATAGTCCTTCCAGCCGGAACCGGAGAGATACCCGCGCGCCACGCATTCGATGGGAAGAGGTTTGGTCTTGCGAACGAGCATCGAGCGGCCCTCGAGTTCGTCGCGGAAACCGTCGAGCGGCGCGGGAAAATCAGCCGCGCTCAGCACGTGATGGGGAATGACGTCGCCGAGAAGGTTGAACCAAAAGAGAGAAAGCTGCGTGAGCACCCGGCCTTTGTCGGGAATCGGCGTCGGGAGGACGACGTCGAAAGCGGAAAGGCGGTCCGTCGCCACGATGAGCAGGCGATCGCCGAGATCGTAAATGTCCCGGACCTTCCCACGCCCGGACAGCGTGAGGTTGGGAAAATGAGTCTCCCAGACAATGCGATGCGCAGGTGACGAAGCCATCGGAACGATCCCCTAAATGAGAGGCGGATATTCTAGCGCAGGGTGGGTCGAAGTCAAAGGCGCGGGCGACAAGACAGACGCTGGACTTCTATAACTTTGGAGGCGAACGACAGAAACAGAATCGCAGAAAAGGTATTGCCCTGCGAAAGGGATCAGGCGGCTGTGGCAGTCGCAGCCCGCGTCTTGCGCACAACGCCTCCCGCACTTGCCGGGGCCTGCTGTTCCTCCCATCGAACGGAGACAAGCTTTGACACGCCGGGCTCCTGCATCGTGACGCCGTAGAGGACCGAGGCCATCTCCATGGTGCAGCGATTGTGCGTGACCACGATGAACTGCGTCTGCGCGCTCATCTCGCCCAGCATGCGGGTGAATCGGCCGACGTTGGCTTCATCGAGCGGGGCGTCCACCTCGTCCAGAATGCAGAAGGGGCTCGGCTGGTAGCGGAATATGGCGATGAGCAGGGCCAGCGCGGTCATGGCCTTCTCGCCGCCCGAGAGTAGCAAGACGTTTTGCAGGCGTTTGCCCGGAGGCTGCACGATCACATCAATGCCCGCATCGCCTGAGCTGTCGGGCTCAGTGAGGCGCATTTCGCCCGTGCCTCCGCCGAACAAAGTGCGGAAGGCTTCGGCAAAGCTCGTGTTGATGGCGGCGAAAGCGGCCTCGAAACGCTCGCGGGAGACCTGATCGAGTTCGGCGATCACTTGCTGAGTATCGGCGATGGACTTGAGAAGGTCGTCGCGCTCGCGGGTGAGGAAGCTGTAGCGCTGCTCGCACTCGGTGAATTCGTCGAGCGCCATCATGTTGACCGGCCCCATGGATTCGATGCGCGACTTCATCTCATGAAAGGAAGTCTCGGCGGCAGCAAGGGCCTCGCCGGTCAAGAGCGCCGGCTCCTGGGCGATGAGGTCCTCCGGATGGGCGTTGAGTTCGGCGAGGCAAGTCTCACGCAGGTGCTGGCGGTCGGAATCGTTGCGCGCGCGCTCAATCTCAAACCGGCCGCGCTCGTCGCGAAGCTCGCTGAGGGACTGGCGGGCGCTGCGGAGACCCTCCTCGAGGAGAGCGACCCCTTTGCGAGCGGTGTTCCATTCGGCGTCGAGTTCCACTTGGCGGGCTTCGAGGCGCACCTTTTCGGAGCGGAGCCCTTCGAGTTGCTGCGCGAGTTCGGCGGATTGCGCCTGGGTCGAGGAGTGTTCGGCTGAGAGCGCGGCCATCTGCTCGCGGAAGGAATTTTCGCGGGCTTCCGCATCGCGCAGTTCGCCGGCAAAGCGCTCGGCGGTGACTTCGGCGCTGGAAAGGCGCTCGGCCAAGGCAGCCTGCTCGGCGCGGCGCCCGGCAAGCTCTTCCTGAACCGACTGGACCGACTGCCGCAACGAGGAAAGCGCCTCGGCCAATCGCTTGGCTTCCGTCTCAACGTCCGAGTGGAAGGCGGACGCCAAGGCATGTTGCCCCCGCGCGCGCAGCGCGCTCACGGCGGCGGCTTCCACCTCGCGGCGCACGCGGTCGAGATCGGCCTGGCAGGCGTGAAGCTCGACGCCGAG
>Ga0116131_1001796_pt1 | contig 11972 bp, 14 predicted proteins | sample June2015DPH_17_1_FD_89734 | JGI IMG/M metagenome (GOLD analysis project Ga0116131, IMG submission 89734) | Peatland microbial communities from SPRUCE experiment site at the Marcell Experimental Forest, Minnesota, USA - June2015DPH_17_100 | ecosystem: Environmental > Terrestrial > Soil > Wetlands...
AAATTAGAAATCAGAAGGCAGAAGGCAGAAGGCAGAAGGCAGAAGGCAGAAGGCAGAAGGCAGAAGGCAGAAGGCAGAAGGCAGAAGGCAGAAGGCAGAAGGCAGAGCAGAGCTCGATGGTTGATTGTTTCTGATTTCTAATTTCCAATTTCGGGTTTCCAATCAGGGAGATATCATGCGCAAAGTGATTCGTTCTCTCCATGCTCCGCGGCCGCGGGGCCCCTATTCCCAGGCCATCGTCGCTGACGACTTCGTATTTGTTGCCGGACAGATTCCGGTGAACCCCGAGACCAACGAGCTGGAACTTGGAGACATTCGCTCTGAGACGCGCCGCACTTTGGAAAACGTGCGCCTGGTCCTCGAGGCAGCGGGTAGTTCGTTGCGCGACGTGGTGCGCGTCGGCGTCTTTCTTGCCGACCTCAATGATTTCGCCGCCATGAATGAAGTTTATGAAGAGTTTTTTCCTGGCGATCCTCCGGCCCGGTCCACGGTCGGCGCGCAGTTGCCGAAGATCAAGATCGAAATCGACTGCATCGCCCAGTTGAGCAGAAGCGAGAAGAAATTATGAATTATAAATTATGAATTATGAATGAAGAGCAGAAGGGCTTGGGTAGGTTTTGCCCGGCCATTTATAATTTAGAATTTATAATTCATAATTCTACTTATGCATTACACCGAACTCTCGACTCCCGCACTGACTCTCGACCTTGACATTGTCGAGCGCAACCTTGACCGCATGGCGCGTTTGTGCCGCGAGCAGGGCGTCGGCCTGCGCCCGCACACCAAGACTCACAAAACGCCTGAAGTCGCGCGCCTTCAGGTCGAACGGGGCGCCGTGGGTTTGACCGTCGCCAAGGTCGGCGAAGCGGAAGTGATGGCGGCTGCCGGGTTGGACGATATTTTGGTGGCCTATCCAATTTTTGGGAGCGAGAAGCTCGATCGGCTGGCCGCTCTTGCGACGTCAAAAAACATTCTGGTCTCGCTCGATGATGAGCGCACCGCGCAGGAGCTGTCGCGTGCGGCGAGTGCGAAGAGAACGGAAGTGGGCGTCCTGGTGGAATTCGACGTGGGATTTCGCCGCTGCGGCCTTCAGCCCGGGCCCCGGTGTGTGGAGCTGGCGCGAAAAGTCGAAAAGCTGCCCGGTCTCAAATTTCGCGGTCTGATGACCTATTTCGGAAATGTGTGGGGAACCGAGGAAGAGCGCAGAAAGGAAGCCCAGCAGGTGGCGGAATGCGTGCACAGGGCGCTCGATGCTTTTGAAGAAGCGCGTGTGCCGGTGGAGATTGTCTCCGGGGGGTCAACCCCTTCCGCCGAGTTGTCCCGCGATATTCCGGGGCTGACGGAAATTCGGCCGGGAACGTACGTCTACAACGATCTCAATACCCTCTATCAAGGAGCGTGCTCACTCGAGGACTGTGCCGCGCGCGTGGTCACGACGGTAGTTTCGACTGCTGTGCGGGGGCGCGCCATCGTGGATGCCGGCTCGAAGACACTGTCGTCCGACACGCTCAATGCCGGACCGCGTGTGGGCTATGGCCTTGCCGTCGAGGCGCCGGACGCGCCGATCATCAAACTCAACGAAGAGCACGGGCACTTGGACATCACCAAATCTTCGCACGCCTTCCGCGTGGGCGAAGTGCTGACCGTGGTGCCAAACCACGTTTGCACCTGCGTCAACATGCACGACGAGGCGTTTCTCTTGAGGCGCGGGGAAGTGGTTGGATGCTGGCGCATTGCGGCGCGCGGGAAGATTCGCTAAGCCGTTCCAACTTGATTCTCCGTATTGCCAACGGGCGTGTTGCACGGAAGCGCAGTCGAGAGGTCAGCTAGGGTTGGTTGGAACGGCACCGGGCGCGACAGGACCTATTCGGGCTTCCACCTTACGAAGATGCTTGCCTTGCGCGTGCGAGACGGGTACAATACAACTTCTCGTCTAAACGCACAGCTGGTATCCGAGAGATATTCCTACTGGGTTTCTTCCAAGAGAAAGCGATAGACTTCAGTAACCATTCAAGACAAGGTCGTTTGAGCGACTGACTTTTCCCGCAGTCTGATAACGGAGCCGTATGAAGGCCAAAGAGCCAGAACAGAATCGCATGGGTCCGGTTAATCCTTTCGGTTTGGGCAACGTGTTCATCGAAGCGGCCAAGAAGCTGGGTTGGATTGAGGAAGAGCAGGTGGACCGCCAACGGCGCTACTTCATCACCTCCAAAGGATTCGCTGAGATGGAGAAACTGGGGATGGATTTGCAACGCGTCGTCCACTACCGGCCCATGACAACGCCGTCTGAGGGCGTGCCTCTGCGTCACGTTCAGCAGATGCCGCGCCCCGAGATTTCTCTATCTCATCACCAGCGCCCTCAGCCTCGTTCGCAACATTTCAATCCGCGCCACGAGCGTCCTCGGCGCGATGACCGCCACGAACAGCGTAGGCCCCGCGATCGGCAACACGACCGCAACAATGATCGTCACCGCTACTAGCGCGCTGCTGGAGCGGCGCGTTCATCGCGTCACAACGAGACACAAGGGTGGCGGCGTAAAGTCGCGGCCGTATACCGTATAATAGGCTCGAGCGAAAGTGGCGGAATTGGCAGACGCGCCAGACTTAGGATCTGGTCCCGCAAGGGGTGGGGGTTCGAGTCCCCCCTTTCGCACCAAGACTATCACGGGTCAGGGATCGTGTCGCGTGATCTCGACGGCGCTGGGCGGATATGCTTTATTTTCAACAGGCGCGCTTCAATGTGGTTCAGGGTTAATGTCGCAAGCGTGCGCAAGGTCACAAAGCATCCGACTAGCCTCTATTGAAACGAAAAGACTTAGGCTTAAGCTCGGCGGTCACAAACTGTGACCGGCTCTAGAAACTGCGGCGCGTGAACCGCAACATACTGAAAGTACAACTTTTAGGTTTGTGACCTAAGTCAAAATGGCTGCCGAAAATGGAAAAAGTTTGTGACCCGATGGGCAAAAAGGCTGTGACCTGAAATTTGAAAGTGGCTGGGGCTGCCCGAATTAGGCATCTGAAATGACGCTACGGAATGGGACAGCAGAATGACGCACAGATAGGATACCTGAAATCACACTCTCGAAAGGAGCATACGAAACAGACGCGCAAAACGCAGGCGAAATCAGACTGCCAAGACGAAGCGCCAAAATGAAAGCCTAAAATTAAGGCCTGGGGCGCGGGCAGACGCTCATGCTCGGACCGGGTTCACCTTTTGCTTCGTCGTCGCGAACTGGTCGGCGAGTTCAGCAGCGCGGAAGGATAGAAGACGAAGCTCCTCTGACGCAGCCACGTTGCCAGAGGTAGCCGCCTCATAGAGCAAGTCCATGGCGGCTACCATGCTATTGTAGTCACCGAGCAACCCGGCTTTCTCATCTATCTTGGTCTGGAATTTTGGAATGGCTGGAGGCCGAGGACCGCAGAAGTTCGGGCCAATTAAAATTTGCTGTGTTATGAGGAGATTCTCAGCTAGCTTCCCTTTAGCCTTCATGGGATAATTCCTCCTTTATGGGTCACGGGGCGGTCGAGATTGTACCTCGGCCGGGTTCCGTCTTACTTCTGAAAAGTCGGAAAATATCGCACCGCGCCCTCAAGGGCTTCGATGCCGCGCTTCACGCCATGCGAGGCCGCGATTTCGTTGGCGTTTTCGAGCAGAGCCTCAGCGAAGCCGGGCGAGCCGCCAACCAGTTTCCAAAGCAGGGCGAACTCCTCATCGGCCATTTCATAGCCCATGAATTCGAGCACCTTACGCAGGTCGGCCTCGCACAGCGGACGCTGCTCGCGGCGGACACGGATGCGGCGAAACAATCGCTCGTGCTGGCGATTTATTTTCTCGGTCAGCACCTCATTGCCGACCAGCAGGAGCGGCAGCCGGGCGTCATCCCAGCAGTCCCGCAGCATTTCGAAACAGTCCGGGCGCAGCCGGTCCGCTTCGTCGATGATGAGAAGGAACGGGCGTTCACTGACGCTTTTCACGATGCGCTTGTAAAGGTCAGATGCGCGTTCCCAGTTGCGGCCATGTTTCTTCCGCTTTTCGCCCGGATTCAGGGCCATTCGTTCAAGCAGCTCATATCGCGTGGTGATGCTCTTGCACTGAATCACCCGATGATCAAAGGTGAGGGTTCGATCCAGATAATCGATAGCGGTAGTCTTGCCGACTCCGGTCGGGGCAGTAAAAGTGGTAATCCAGCGCTTCTTCCAGGACCGCACGGCCAGGCCCCCGAGGTTTTTGACCACGGAATTTACAAGGACGTTTTGACCGGCCTGGACGGCCTCATCGGCGACTGCGGACATTTCCTTTTCTCCCTTCCATCGCACGCTCGACAGCGCGAGCCAACTCCTCGCGCTTGTCACTCCGCTTCGCGAGTCCTAACAGCCGGTCGAGCCAGCGCAGCTCCTCATGATTCAGGACACCGCGCAGCACGGCCCGCGCGGCGAACTGCGCATCGGCCTGAGCGAGCAAGGTTGCGAATTGCACCGGGCCGAGCCGCAGCGAGGCCACTTTGTTTTGCTCGGGGAATTCCGCTTTCTCTTCCCGGCGAAACATGCCGCGTCTGTAAAGCTCGGCGGTCAATTCAGGACGCGCTTGAAGAGCGCGGCGCACAGTCTCTCGCACGGTCAATCCTCCAGGTCCGCAAAGTCCATCGGCTTTCGCTTTTTGTAGCGGTCATAATCCATCCGAAATTCCGCCTCGGAAATTTCTTGCTCGGGCGTCGGCGGCGCCGCTTCTTGTGCGGCGAAAAATTCTGAGGGATGAATCACCATCGCTGCCTTTGGCGCTTCCGGCTCGGGGCTCGCGTCTTGGAACTCCGGGCCGTAATCGAGCGGCTTTACCATCTGGCCCGCCAGCTTGCGCAGGCGCTTTTGCAACTCCATCTCACGCGCCAGTTGGTCAGGATCGTTTACGCCCACGCGCGCCCGGCGCTTGGCGATGATGGCCTCTTGGCCTTTTGCCGAGGGCAGCACGGAGATTTGCTCATGATCGCTGCGGAGTCGCACCGCTTCTCTGCGCTCGCCCTGCATGAGCAGTAGCTGCGGGTCGGAGTAGCGCTTTCCGTCGCGGAGTTGCACGATGCCGCCCTTGGCAATCGTCACCTGAAAATGTTCTGCCGTCTGCCAGTCCAATTCCGCGTCTGAGATGCGGCGGAAACCGCCAGCCGGGGCGCTCTGGCGAAACACTACCTCCGGCGCGAAGCCGTCCATATCGTTTCCATCTGAGGGGCGCTGGCGGAATTCCGCCATAAACTGATTGAGGCGATCAAGGAGCTGGTCGCGGGAGAGCAGCGGCGGCTCGCCCTGGCCCGTGCGCACCCATTGCTTGTGAGCCGCTACCCGCGCGTCGGCTTCGGTCATGCGGCGCTGCTTCGTGTCACTCCCGCACCAGCCGGGCACCGTCCGCGCCCAATTCGCAAGCTCTAAATGAAAGCGCTCAAGGCGAGAGCCGCGCGGATTATGCTCGCGAGGCAGGTTGCGCTTGATGCCGAGCCGGTCAAGGATTCCGTCCCGCTCCTGATACATTTCGGCGCGGTCATGGTTCAGAAATCTTCCGCCGAAAGTCCGGCCGCGAAGACGCCCACGGTCAGAGTTAATCAGGCCGGGAACTCCATACTCGCGGATGAGGTGGCAGAGCAGATCAATCTCCTCTTGCTCGTTTGGCTGCTCGACCAGCGACCACACCAACGGAAAGGTCGCGCGCTCATCCAGGAAGGTCAGCACATAGAATCGACCGACCCTTGAAGCGTGCCTAGTGTCGTAGGCTAGAACGTCGGCAATCCATTCGTCCACGTCCACTCGGCCAAGTGAATGCAGGCCGCGATACGTCCGGTCAATCTGACCACACGCGGCCTTCAGCGCGTCCGGGCCTTGCCGCGCCGCATCATCGAGGGCGCTCAGGGAGCGAAGGAATCGCTCTACTGTAGGGCGGGAAGGAATGTGATAATGGTAATCAACTTTGCAGCCCGGCGAGCGCTGCTTGTCCTCAAGGTAGTTGAGCAGAGAGCGATAGCACTGCCGAAGGCGGAGTTTCTCGATTGTCCAGCAGCGAATCAGGTGACAGCGCATATCCGCATCGAGCATCGTGCCTGTACCCGGCTCCGGGCCACGGCGTTCGCGGGCCAGCTCCAGCGGCTCCTCGCCCTGATTCCATGCCCACACCCAGCGCTGAATCGAACGCTTGGTGGTTTGATTGCGCCGGGCGAGGGCTGACATGAACTCGCCTTTCGAGACGTAACCTTCCTTTTTCCAATTGTGATTCAGACAGAGGTCAACGATGCGGTAGCGCCGGACCATAAGGTCGTACTCTGAGCGCGGTAGCGTGAGAGCGGCGGCAGCGAACTTGCGGTCAACGTCGGTTTGCGGCAGAAGGCCGATCTGCGCAGGCTTGGCGCTGGGCGTCGCAGCGTGCTTCAACACTTCCTGCCGCCATCGGTCCTGCGCGTCGGGGCTCATCGAGCGGGGATTCACCAACGCGCCGGGCTTGCCGCCTGTCTCTCGCCGGTCGCTCGAAATCAAAAAATTAGGATCACCCGGCCGCATCCGGCGATAGACTTCCCTGCGCGTGACTCTCTCGAATGCCGCGACCTGAGCGGGAGCGAGCCAAGTTTCGGAATGTTCCGAGCTGGTCATGTTATGGCTTCCGGGGCTACTTCCCTTTCGCCTTGCTTCCACGGTGTCGCCGGTCAGGCTTCAGCAATTCGTCGCGTAGTGACTTCGCGAGCCAACTCACCTGCTCCTCGCGCAATTCGACAACGCCCCGCAGCCGCACGCCCATAGCCCAGCGCCGTAGCCTATCGTCGCCGGTGGCCTCACAGAAGCTCGGAAGGAGGAATGCAGGGAACCTTGTGTCTGCGTGGGCGACGGTCGTCCAATGGTCAAGCATGGCCTTTGAAATCGTGACGCCCGCGTGTACACTCATCTCTGTCGCGACTTGCTCCCGCTTTTTGCCGGAGCACCAGCATTGGTGAAGCGAGGCCGTCAACAGTTGCCGTAGCTCTTTATCTATGGCCGCGATTTTTCGGTCATCCTTCGCTGTAGACATACAATAGCTAAAGGATATAAATTAAATGAATGAAAGTCAAGATAAATCTTTCAAGCCTCAGAGGAGCGCGAAAGTGAAGAGACTGCGCACACTTGGCAGCCGCGTTAGCAAACTGCGCGAGGCTCTCGGTCAGACGCAGGCTGAGTTTGCCAAGACTCTTGAGGTGACTCAGCCGATGGTGTCGGCATGGGAAGGCGCCCGCGACAGTCCCTCTGCGGGTGCTTATCTGCGCCTCGCTAAACTGGCGTCTCACCCGGACAGGCTTTGGTTTTTGGAGCAGGCCGGGGTGGACGAGCAGTTGATACTTTCCGCCGCTGACCAGCTATCAGAAGAGCGTGTTGCTTTGCCCTCCAAAGGAGAGATCGTTCGCGTCCCGCGATACCGCTTCACTGAGCAGGGCCGACAAGAGGCCGGGCCGCCTGTGCCTTTCGCCGCTGAGTTCGTTCCTAATCCGAGAATCACAATATGCGTCCTCGTGGATGAGCGCTCAACCGCATTTGTGGATTCTCCACGAGGCAACATCCTGCTTGACCGGTCATGTGAAGGAGCCGAGGACCTCCATGAATTGTGGGAACAGGTCGTGATGCTTTACTTAGCTCCAAAGGACATCGAGACCATTGGCGAGCAGGAAGGTATTTACGTCGGCAGACTACACCTGGAGGGTCACGGGTCCAGCTTCGGGAAGCCAGAGTCAGCACGAATGAAAGCAGGCCTCTTCTCCCTGACGACGCCGGCATGGGCGTTACACAATCTGGGCTATTACCATGAGCCCGAGGCCATGCGGGGCCTCGCGCTAGATGACACGCAGGGCAGGTTGCTGCGGTGGCCCGAGATTAGAGAGCGAGGGCGCTCAGCGTTCCGGTTGCCTAAAGGAACCAGGATTCTCGGGAAAGTCGTCGGCCGTCTGACAGGGCACCTTGAGGCATCAGCACAGGGTAAGAAATGAAGCGTGAAACAAATTCGCCTCGTGTTCCGGTGACAGTCGAGATGGCTCAGGAGGACCTCCTTCTGACCACCAAACAGACCGCCAAGGTTCTCGCGATGAGCGCAGACACGCTGAGAGACTGGCGCTATTCCAAGCCTCCGGTCGGGGCGGCTTTTATCAAGGTGGGTGGCGTGATTCGCTACCGACTGGGAGACCTTCTGGAGTATTTGGACAAACGAACGGTGCGGCCGGAGCGGTCGGCCCCGTTCTATCGGCGGACGCGGATCGAGGAGCTGGGCCTGAAGCATCCGGGCCTGTGCGAATTTGTCGAGAAGGAATTGCGGAAGCGTGTGTCGCAGCCGCGCGTCGCAGAGGCCGTCCTGAATCGATGGCACGAGCGGATTTCCGTCCAGGTGATTTCTAGTTTCTACCGGCTGCGCGTCGCGCCTAAGATCTGGGCCGAGGAAAAGGCGTGGGCAGAGACCAAGAAAATCCTGAATGAGGAGCGCTCTCAAGATTTGAGCAGATAATCACAGAGGGTTTTCGATGCGTGGAATCAACCACCGGACGATTCCAGTGCAGCCTCCTCCCCTCGTTGCTTCGCCTCGCTCCTAGGCCGTGATTATCTGCTCCAATCTTGAGATGGCTGGCGCGGGAATTACGAACACGCGAAGGCGGAGCGGCTGAACAGGCGCAAGAAAAGCTCGAAATGTGGGAGCGAAAATGCAGCCAGTGAGGGATCGGAAAACGGATGCTGACAGCCCGCGCTTTGTCTGGGCTGTACATTTGAGCGAGGGAGCCGCCACGGCGAGGATTCCTATCGCGGTGACGGGCTCGTGGGTAAAGGGCGCATCCGAGTTCGCTATCGATTTAGACGACCTGCGCAGCATGCGCGAAAATTTTGCCAGGCGGCAGAACGGCGAAATTAACGTGGACTATGACCACGCCTGCGAGCAGCCGCAAGTGGCGCTGGGCGGCCCGATTCCGAGCGCCGGGCGCGTGGTGCGGCTGGAGTCGTTGCAGCCGTTCACCAGCGGACGCCATATTCTCTACGGCGAATACCAGCCCACGGCGCGGGCGCGCGACCTCATCAAGAGCCGCGAGTACCGCTACATCTCGCCTGCTATCAACTGGGCGGCCAAAGACAAGGCCACAGGCAACGCGCAGGGCGCCACGCTCACCAGCATCGCTCTTACCAACCGCCCCTTCCTGGAGGAAATGCCGGAAATTTACCTGAGCGATCAGGGTTTCAAGTTCGTGAAAGGAGAGAGCATGAAAAAACTATCCCTGAAGTACGGCGCCGACGGCTCGCATCAGGTCTTTGACGGCGGCGATCTGATCGGTGAAATAGCGGGGGCGCACTTGAAGGAGTACGCCGCGACTCGTCTCGGCATCGCCGGGGGAGGCTCTCCCAATTCGATCGGTGAAATAGCGAGGGTGCATTCGAGCTCCAGCCCCAATCCAAAATTGGCTGAAATGGCGGAAACGCTGGCGAGCGAAAGGCACATTCCCTATAGTCAGGCGCTTTCGGAAGTGGCGCGGGAGCATCCTGACCTGGCGCGGGAAGCGCGGGCAGAGGTGCTTGGCCGCGAACCGTGAAACGCAAGATGAGCGGTTTAAACTCCAGAGTCGCGAACGGCGCCGCAGTCTGAAGTGAAGTCCTCATGGCAAAGCATCACTACTTCCAAGACGTCCCGGCAAATATACCTGAACTATTCCTTAAATTGTGGATGGATGCCTTCGATTCCGCCTTTGTGAAGGCAAGAGACGCGGGCGCGTCGGTCGAGGAGGCAGACCAGAAAGCGGGCGAACAGGCGACTGCTGCCGTGAATCAGCAGATGGAACTGGAGAGGACCACCAGGGAACACCACGGGGGCCATCTGATAGCTGAGTCGGACGGAACGAAGCACCTTCCTACCACCTCACACGGAGCGCTCGACTGGGGGTTGCTCGATAGCGCGTACCAAGCCCTTTTTGCACCGGAAGAAGAGAGCCGCATCAAAGAGGGTCCGGGCAAGGAAAAGGCAAAGGCCAGGCTCAAGGAACTGTATGACAAAGAAGGTATCGCGTGGCCTGGAGAAGTTACTCAAGATATAAAGCCCAGCGCGCAGAAAGATTTGACGGCGAAGGTCGCGGCATTGTCGGAAGAAAAGCATGTCGACTATTCCGTGGCGCTCACTGAGGTCGCCCGCCAGCATCCAGAACTTGCGCACGCGGCCCGCGAAGAAGTGCTGGGGATAAAACTGGGAACGCCGGGCTCTGCGAGCGCAGAGCTGGCAGCAATGGCGGAAGCCGTGGAAAAGGGAAGGGGTATTTCGTATAGCGAGGCCTATTCACTTGTCTCGCGCGCGAATCCAGGGCTTGTGCGACTAGCGCGAACACAGGTGCTCGGCCTGAAGCCGCAGGTCTATGGGCTTTAGAAGTGTGACCCGGTAGGTGGTGGGAATTCGAGAATTGCGGATCGGAAGGAAGACATGAACGCGACGGAATCTGAAGCCGGTGCTCAGGCTACAATTGAGAAAGAGATCATTGAACGCGAAGCGGCGGCAACTGAGTTGCAAAAAAAGATCCAGCCCGCGCTCGCGCAGGTCACTCGGCGCAAGGACGAAACTGCTAAAGCGGCCGGCGAATTTGACCGCTGCCGCACGGCTTATCAAGATGAATGCCGAAAGCTCGCGGGCGGTCAGAAGGCAGCAGTGGACGCGGCGACGCGAGCGCTCAATGACGCTGAGGCCAGACTCGAGGGATCGCGCCTCTTGCTTTCCGACGAAGAGGGTGTGGCAGCCGCGCTTCAGCAGGAATCTCTGTCTATCGAAACGAGGCTCAAGGAACTCCGTGATCTCCGACAAGTCGAGATAGATCGCGCAGAGATCGGTGTCCTTGGAGAATCGGTTCAAAACGCGTTGGATAACTTTCGCAAGCGAGCCACGGAAGCGGATGAGAGGCTGAAAGCGCAATCGCTTAGGTGGACCGGAGAGCAAAATAACCGCAGGGCTGACAGGCTGCGGACCTCTATCGGCGGGATACTGCGCCACATTGGGGGGATAAACATACTCTGAGGGGCAGCTTTTTGACCAGTGGAATTCGTGGGCCAGGGGGGGCCAAGTCTGGCTAGTCTCAAACAATTCGCTGACGAACGGGCCAACTGACGGCGAAAATGGCCTCAGCAGTGGGCGGAATTGATCTTGCTCTCGCCCCTGACGGCCTGGATGAAGCCCGCTTCGCAAAACTTTTGAAGTCTCTGCCGGCCGAGCTGGCGGCATCGAGTGAGCAATGGGTAAATTGGTTCTTGGAACGGAGCGAGGACGCGGCGCCGTTCACGCCGTATGGCAAGTACTTTGCTCGCCCGGAGACGTTGGCGAATCACAACGCTTCCAAGTTGCGGTCCGGGGCTCGGACAGTGGAACAATCGGGCATGGGTACTGAGCCCCTTCCGACCGCCTCCGTTTGAAAGTTTGCGCTGCGCCTCATGCTCCGGACGCGGCGCACTATGCGCGGGCTGCACGGTCCCTGGCATTTTTGAAATCGCTTCTGGCCGCCGTGCAGCCCCGCCCTTGAGCTTTCCGCGAGGCCGAGAGACTCGCGGAACGGGCGAGGCTGGCCTTCACCCGGCTTCGCGTGTAACCGCCGCGCCTGTGGATCGGGCGTTTCTCCTTCCTGACCCAGGCGCGACGGCGAATTGGGACTGAGCGCGGCCAATGTCTATCTGTACATGGGCAACGGATACAGAATGCGCGCTGACAGTTGAATATTGAGGTGAACTATGGGCAGCCCGATTGGTTTGCTTTTCACGATTGATGCGGACCCCAGCCGCGCCGGCGCGGCCTTAGAAAGTTTTCAGTCTCAGGTTTCTTCTGCCGCCTCTACCGTCAACACTTCCTTCGCCACCAGCGCCGCTGGGCCGAAAGAACTCGAAGATAATATCCTCTCAGCGCGGGAATCCACCCGGCTGCTTTCCGAAGAATTCGGGATGCATCTGCCGCGAGCGGTCAGCTCCGCGATGGCAGAAAT
>Ga0116131_1001802_pt1 | contig 11947 bp, 12 predicted proteins | sample June2015DPH_17_1_FD_89734 | JGI IMG/M metagenome (GOLD analysis project Ga0116131, IMG submission 89734) | Peatland microbial communities from SPRUCE experiment site at the Marcell Experimental Forest, Minnesota, USA - June2015DPH_17_100 | ecosystem: Environmental > Terrestrial > Soil > Wetlands...
GTCCTCGATCAACAAAACGAAGACAACGACAGAGAGGAGAACCGCGAGCTCACCGCGGCCTAAACAGCCGACGATCTTGCCGACGAGTTACACCACATCCTGGGACTTGACTCGGCCGGTGGCCGCTCACCAGAGGGGTCCGATTTCAACCGGCACGAGGAGGGTCCGCTTTCGACCGGCCTTGACACTCGTGTGGCCGCCCCCGCCCAGCACCGAGAGCGGACGCCGACTCGCGCGCCGCTGACGCGTCACCGCTACGACAGACCGGCCACTGCCGACGCCGCCCGAGGGAGACGAAGACGATGGCACGACGCCTCTGCCACCGCCTCCCCCCGAGCAGGAGGCCAAGGTCCGGCGGCTCTTCGGCGTCAAGTCTCCGCCCTCAGGCCATAACCTGCTTGACGTGAGCTGGATGGCCTGCGAAGCTGCCTAAACGTATGGACGTTTATACGGGTCGAGCGACCGCTCCGACGCCGAAGTACTGGAAGGTGCGCGATGCGGTCGAGCAGATGATCCGGGCGAACGGCCTTCGCCCTGGCGACCGGTTGCCGACGGAATCCGAGTTCGGGGAGCGTTTTCTCGTCAGCCGGGGCACGGTTCGACGCGCGTTCGACGACCTCGAGCGTGAGGGGGTGGTCAGTCGGGAGTCAGGCCGCGGAACGTTCGTCGCGGAGCGGCGGTTGCTCCGGCCGCTCTCGGAGCTGACGAGCTTCACCGAGCACCTCGTCTCGCTCGGCCTTGAGCCGGGGGCACGGCTCATCAGCTATCGGCAGGCGAGCGACGACGATGGCGGTGACCACTTCCGTGAGGGAACACCGCTGGCGCGGATCGTGCGTGTTCGCACCGCCGACGGCGAGCCCGTCGGTATTCACACCCTGTACGTCCCGGTCGAGCTCGCCAGGAGCATCGGGTTCACGACTGAGGTGCTCCGGCGAACGCCCGAGCTGTCGCTCTACGGAGCGCTGGCGTCGGCCGGTGTGGAGATCGAAGTTGCTCGCGAGGATCTGACCGCTCGGCTCGCGAGGAGTCGCGAGCTCGAGCTGCTCTGCCTCGAGCCGTACGCACCCGTGCTCGAGGTCGTCCGACGCACCTTTGACCGGGCTGGGCGAGCGGTCGAGCTCGTGCGAGCGGTCTACAGGGCAGACCGTTACGACTACGTGATCTGGCTTCGTCGCGATCCGTCTGCGCGTGGGCAGGAGGAGGAGGAGGTGATCTGGGCCTGATTCACCGAAGGGTTGGCCCAACTCTCATTCGACGGAACGCTCAGGAGGTAGAGATGATTAGAACGACGACGGTTAGGTGGATCGGCAGCGTGGTGTTCGTTGTCGCTGCGGTGGCGCTCGCGGTGTTCGCGGGGCAGGCTCGGTCGGCGACGGCGGCCAAGCAGGCGAGCTGCCCGGCGGGGCTGAACTGCAAGGTTGCGTTGATCATCTCGGACGCCGGTCTCGGCGATAAGGGGTTCAACGACTTGGGCTACGCCGGATTGAAGAGTGCCGCCAGCCAGTACGGTGTCACCGGTTCGCCTGTGCAGGATCCGCAGATCGACACCCACTGCACGCAGGATCTGACCGCCGCGGCACAGGGTGGCTATGGGCTTATCATCAACCTCAACTATGGCTGTCAGACTGCGCTCGAGCAGGTTGCGCAGCAGTTTCCGAACGTCATGTTCGTCATGGTCGATAACGTCGCCACGGGCGCGAACGTCGCCAGCGAGATGTTCGACGTGCAGGACAGCTCGTTCCTCGCCGGGGTCGCCGCGGCGATGCTGAACAAGGACGGCAACGCGCCGCAGGCGAGGGGAAAGCACGTCCTCGGCGCGATCGGCGGTGTGAAGTCGCCGGGCATCGATCAGTTCCTGGTCGGCTACCAGCAGGGTGCGCAGTACATCGACAAGACCGAGAGGATCCTGATTGCGTACGCGAATAGCTTCGCCGACCCGTCGAAGGGCGCCGCGCTGACGAACTCGATGTTTTCGCAGGGCGCGACGGTCGTGTATCAGGTGGCCGGTGTGACGGGCCTCGGTGGCATCAAGGCGGCGAAGCAGAAGAACCTGTTCGCGATCGGCGTCGACTCGAACCAGGACTACCTCGCTCCCGGGCACGTGTTGACGAGTTCGCTCAAGCGCACCAACACGGCCGTCTACACGGCGGTCGCCGACTACGTGCAGGGGAAGCTGAAGGGCAATACGACGCTCACCTTCGGCCTCGCCAACAACGGGGTCGGGATCAGCCCGATGCGGTACACCAAGAAGCTCCTGCCGGCCGCCGACCTAAAGCGGCTCGCCCTGATCACGCGGCAGATCGAGACGGGCAAGATCAAGGTCTGGAACGTCCCGACCCAGGGCTATCCGTCCTGGTTTGCCGGAGGCAAGTGAGAGACCCGCGGCCCGCGTCACCGGTGGACACCCGACTTTCGGGTGTCCACCGGCGCGACCGCCCGGCGGGCGGGTTCGCCGTCACCGACATCTGGAAGCGCTTCGGGGCACTTCAGGTGCTGGAGGGGGTTTCGCTCGCAGCGGGGCCTGGTGAGGTGCACGCGCTGGTCGGAGAGAACGGAGCCGGTAAGACGACCCTGGTGCGGATCCTCTCGGGTCTCGAACAGGCCGATGCCGGCTCGATGGAGGTCGCCGGACAGCTGCTTCCGGCGCATCCGTCGCCGCGGAGGGCGCAGGAGGCGGGCGTCGGCCTCGTGCCGCAGCACTGCGAGGTGGCGCCCGGTCTGACCGTGCTCGAGAATCTCGCTCTGGGCTGGGAACGTGCCCGGCTTGGCGTCTTCCGGAAGGAGGAGTCCGAGTCGTTCGCGACCGCGACGGCCCGGCGGCTGGGTTTCTCGTTCGAGTGGGACGCGGCGGCGGAGTCGCTCGGTTTCGCCCAGCGCCAGCGGCTGGAACTGCTACGCCTTCTGTGGCGCGACTCGTCTGTGCTTGTCCTCGACGAGCCGACGACCGTCCTCACCGTGGGCGAGGTTGACGCGCTCTTCGGGGTGCTGCGCTCGCTCGCGGCCGAGGGGCGAACCGTCGTTCTGATCACCCACAAGCTCGAAGAGGTCAAGCAGATCGCGGATGCGGTGACGGTGCTCCGCCGGGGCGTTGTCGTTGGCCTGGTGTCGCGGGCCGAGCTTGACGTGCGCGAGCTCGCGCGGTTGATGGTCGGCGACGTCAGTACGCCGGCACAACGCGGTGCGTCGACGGAGGCGGGGGCGCCGCGTCTGCGCCTGGTCGGCATCGAGACGCGTGCGACGAGCGAGGGCGCCCGACCGCTCCACGGGATCGATCTCGAGGTGTGCGCCGGAGAGATCGTCGGTATCGCCGGCGTCGAGGGGAATGGGCAGAGGGAGCTGTGTGATGTCGTGCTCGGCTTGCGCCGGGCAACTGCCGGAACCGTCGAGCTCGACGACCAACCCGTCGATCGGCTGTCGGTCGCCGAGCGGCGCACACGCGGGGTCGCGTCGATTCCCGCCGACCGGATGACGGAGGGGGTCAATCGCGACGCGCGCGTGTGGGAAAACATCGCCGCACCGGCGATAGCGGGTGGGCGAGCGACGCGTCTCGGAACGATCCGCCGGCGTCCGCTTCGCGAGCGTGCGCGGCGCATCCTTGGCGAGATGGGCGTGCGCGCCGGGATTGACGCACCCGTGCGCACGCTATCGGGGGGCAACACTCAGCGGCTCGTCGTCGGGCGGGAGCTCGAAGAGGGGCCGCGGGTCCTGATCGCAGCGCACCCGACCCGCGGGGTCGACGTGCGCGGGATCGTCTTCATCCACGAGAAGCTGCTCGACCTGCGCCAGACCGGCTGCGCGATCCTCCTCGTCTCCGCGGACCTCGACGAGCTCTCGCAGCTCGCCGACCGTGTCCTCGTGATGTTCAACGGGAGGATCGTCGGCGGCTATACCCCGGGGGAGCTCGATCCCGCCGGGATCGGGATGCTGATGACGGGCGCCAGGGCGGCGTGAGCGGCGTGAGCGGCAGCGCGGTCGATGCTCCCGGCGCTTCTCTCGGCGATGCGGTTGGTCTGCCCGAACGGCGTCGCACCCCGGCGCAGGCAGCGAGAGGCGTGGTCGAGCACGCGGCGCGTGCTCTGGGCCCGCTCCTCCTGACACTCGCCGTCGGTGCCCTCGTCCTCGCGGCGACCGGCCGGAACCCCGTCAGCGTCTATCACCTGTACCTGCTGCAGGCGGCCGGGAGCTGGCCGCTGCTCGCGAACACGTTCTCAGCGGCGACGCCCCTCCTGCTGACCGGGGTGGGAACGGCGCTTGCCTTCCGCGCGGGGTTCTTCAACGTCGGGCTCGAGGGATCGGTTTACATCGGCGCGCTCGCCACCGCGTGGGTGGGGGCCGGATTGAGCGGCGTGAGCGGTCCCCTCGTCGCCTCAGGCGCACTCGTAGCCGGCCTCGCTGCCGGGGCCGCCTGGCTGCTGCTGCCGGCCCTGCTCCGCACCTACCTCGCGATCGACGAGGTGGTGACGACGCTGATGCTCAACTATGTCGCCATCGCACTCACGTCGTACATCGTCCTCTACCACCTCCTGTACCAGACGATCGGGAACGCCCAGACACGGCCGATCCCGCAGTCGGTCCAGCTGAGCCCGCTCGTTCCCGGCACGACGCTGACCGTCGCCGCACCGATCGCACTCGTACTCGTACTCTTGTACGGCTGGTTCCTGCGACACACACGACTCGGCGTCGAAGTGCGCATGGTTGGCGACAACGCGGGCTTCGCGGCCGCAGTCGGGTTCTCGATCCGACGCGCCGCCCTGCTAACGATGCTAGTGGGTGGCGCACTGGGAGGTCTGGCGGGCGGGTGCGTGGTCCTTGGTGTCACGCACAACTTCACGTCCGGCTTCTCGACGCAGCCCGGCTACGGGTACTCCGGTATCGCCATCGCCGTCCTCGGACGGAACTCGTGGTTCGGTGTGCTGCTCGCAGCGCTGTTCTTCGGCGGCCTGGCAAGTGCCGGCGGCGTCATCCAGCTGTTCGGCAACGTTCCGATTGCCCTGACGCAGATCCTCCAGGGAACGTTGATGATCTTCGCCGGCGTGCAGTTCGTCAGATTCCACCGGCGCAGGCGCACGCTCGCGCGCGGACAGGCCGTGCCGGCCATGAGGGAACAGGAGGTCTGATGCAGACGATCCTGGCGACCGGACTCCTGTTCACCACGCCGATTCTGCTCGCAGCGCTCGGCGGCGCGATCAACCGCGAAGCGGGAATCGTCAACATCGGCCTCGACGGGATGATGCTGGTCGGAGCGTTCATCGCAGTCTTCATCGACTGGAAGGCGCACAACGTCGCCGTCGCCTGCCTTGCTGCCGTGGCGGCAGGTGCGCTCGTCGGATGGCTCTTCGCGCTGCCGATCACGCGACTCGGCGCGAACGAGATCGTGGCAGGCCTCGGTCTCGCGCTGCTAATGCCCGGCTTGTTCGGCTACCTGCTGCCGATCTATTTCGGGCAGGCGAGCACGTTCGACCCGGGCAACGTTCAGGCGCTCGGTGTCTGGCACGTGCCCCTCCTCTCGTCGATCCCGGGGCTTGGGCCCGTCGTCTTCGCTCAGGACCCGATCACGTACTTCTCGTGGCTGGCGATCCCGCTCACGTGGTTCCTGCTGCGCCGAACGGTGCTTGGTATGCACCTGCGCGCGGCCGGCCACAACCCCGAGTTTGCTGTTGCCGCCGGGCTGCCGCTCGCTCGGCTGCGGGAGCTGTCGACGGCGATCGCGGGCCTGCTCGCTGGACTCGGCGGAGCGCAGCTCGCTCTCGCGACCGTTCAACTGTTCAACAAGGACATGACTGCGGGACGCGGCTTCATCGCGCTGGCCGCGTTCTATTTCGGGAACTCGCGGCCGTTCCTGACGGCGATCGCCGCCTTCACGTTCGGGATGGCCGACGCGCTCAGCATCCGCCTGCAGACAGCAGGGCTGCCGGACCAGATTCCCGAGATGCTGCCGTACCTCGCGGTGGTGGTGGCGCTAATCGTGGTCGCGCTTCGGCGGCGTGCGGCTGCCGGCCTGTCCGCCGTCGACGCCGTCCTTCCGACGAACTGAGCGTGAGCGCGTGAGCGAGGTCACGCGCACGGCACTCGTCGTCATCGACGGGATCAACGCTTTCTACGACCCCAGGGGGCCGAACTACTACCCCGAGGTCGCCGCGACTGTGGACCCGATCGTCACGCTGCTGCGGCACGCGCGCGAGCGAGGGACGCTGATTGTCCACGCGGTCGAGCGTCACCGCCCCGGCCTTGAGGACTTCGAATGGCGCGTTCTCCCGGAGCACTCCTTCATCGGCAGCTTCGAGAGCGAGATCTTCCCCCCGTTCACGCCCGCGACCGGCGATCGTGAGCTCCAGATCCCCAAACGTCGTTTCAGCGCATTCTTCGCCACCGATCTTGCGCTTGTGCTGCGCGAGCAGCGCGTCGACGCGGTCGTGCTGGCAGGGGTGAAGACGAATGTCTGCGTCCGTGCGACGGCGCAGGACGCCTTCGCGAACGGCTTCTCGGTTGTCATTGTCCGCGAGGCGACCAACTCGAATCGGCCACACCTTGCCGAGGCGTCGCTCGAGGACGTTTCCCGCTACATGGGTCGGGTCGTCACGCTGAGCGAGGCGGTCGACCTCCTTTGAGCCGCGTGGTCGTCCTCGGGTACGTCAACCTCGAGCACGTCGTCGCACTCAACCGCGACGTCGAACCGAACGTGACGGCGCTCGTCTGCCGTCGGCACACGCCCGAAGGAGGACGCCTCGGCGGCTGCGCCTCATACATCGCCACCGGGCTCGCCGAGCGTGGTCTCACGGTCGAAGTGGTCTCCTTCGTCGGCGTGGACGAAGGCGCCGACATCGTCGAGCGCGCACTGCTCTCGGCAGGCGTCGGGGTGGAGGGGCTCGAGCGTGGCCCGCAGCCGCGGACCGGCTCGGCGTGGCTCCCCTACGCGCCCTCCGGCAACAGCTACTGCGTCTACGATCCCGGCGGCGCGCTTCCGGCGACGCTGACGGAACGCCAGCAGGTCGTATGCCGGCAAGCGGCGTGGCTTGTCGCAGCGGTCGGCCCGCCCGGTCCATGCGCGGAGGCAGTCGCTCTCCTTCCTCGGACCGCATCCCTCTGCTGGCCCGTGAAGGCCGATCCCGTATCGTTTCCGCCTCCAGTGGCGCGGGATCTCGCCGACCGCGCCGATGTGGTGGTGTTCAGCGACGTCGAGGCTGACTTCCTGGCCCATACGCTCGGCAGCGGCTGGCGCGAGCGTCTCGCGCGGCCGGGGGCACTCGTGGTCGAGACGCGGGGCTCCCATGGGCTTCGCTACTGGGCCGACGGCGCCGAACACGCAATCGAGCCAGACGCGCCGCTCGAGGTCTTCGACACCATCGGCGCCGGCGACCGCTTCTGCGCCGGCCTCCTGTCCGCATGCATCGGCGCCGGCGAACCGGCAGCGGTCGCGGTCGCCGCCGGCATCGAGAGCGCGGCCGCGCTGCTCGCCGACCGTGTCGACCGCGACGCCATCCGTTCATGAGAAGAAGGGGAAGCTAGTGCAAGAGCAGGCGTGGTACTTGCGAGCGACGCCGTCGCAGGTGGCCGATCGGGCGCTGCTTGTCGGCGATCGCGGCCGGATCGACCGGATCGCTGTTCGGCTCGAGGACGCGAGGTTTCTCAACGACGACCGTGGCCTCTGGACAGTGACCGGCCTGTACGAGGGAACGCCGGTGACAGCCGCGGCGTTTGGGATGGGCGCGCCGATCGCGGCGATCGTTCTGCACGAGCTGTCGAGTATCGGCACGACAACGTTCTTGCGGCTCGGGACCGCCATGCGCCTGCCGCCAGGCGGGCTCGGTGAGTTCCTGCTCGCGGAGGCCGCGATTCGCGGCGAGTCGACGTCCGGCACCTACGTCCCAGACGGCTACCCCGCCGTCTCGGACTACCTCCTACAGTCAGCCGTGCGGCGCGAGCTCGCCTCCGCCGACGAGCCGTGGCAAGCCGGCATGTTCGCCTCCTACGACGGCTTCTACACACAGATGCTCGCCCTCCGCGAGAGAGAAAGGGCATCGATCGCGGAACGGGTTGACGAGCTGTGCTCGCTCGGCGTTCTCGCGATCGACATGGAGACCTCCGCCGTGCTTGCCGTCGCGAAGGCTCTGGGCGCGCGAGCGTCGTCGCTATGCCTGGCGACCGTCGCCTGGGAGGGCGCGCGGAAGTTGGACGAGGCCGAGCGCGAGCAGGGCGAGGACCGGCTCGTCGAGATCGGGCTCCGGTCGTTGAAGGCGCTCGGCGACACCGTCGTCGAGCTGGAGCGAACGCAGAGCGAGGAGAGGACATGAGCGCAGCCAACCGATACCTTGACAACACGCTCCAGCGCCTGGAGGAGTTGAGAGAGAGCCAGCTCGACGCGATCGCCGAGGCCGGTCGTGTGTGCGCGGACAGCATCGCGGCCGACAAGCTCGTCTTCACGTTCGGGACCGGCCACGGTGCGTTCGCCGCGCTCGAGACGTTTCCGCGGACAGGAACGCCGGTCGGGTTTCGGCCGATCGTCGAGACGCCGATCGCGCTCTTCCACCACGTGTTCGGTGACATGGGGTCGTACCAGTACCGCTTCCTACACACGCGCGAGGGCTACGGGAAGGCGATTCTTCGCGCCCATCGCCTCGACCCGGCCGACGCGATGATGCTCTTCTCGCACTCCGGCATCAATCCCGTCATCCTCGACATTGCAGTGGAGGCCAAGCAGCTCGGCATGGCGGTCGTTGGCGTCACCTCGATCCCGCACTCGTCCCAGGTCGAGTCGCGCCACAGCTGCGGCAAGCGCCTCTACGAGCTCGCTGACGTCGTCGTTGACACGCGCGTGCCGTTGCGCGATGCGGCCGTCGACATCGAAGGACTCGAGGATCCGGTGGGGCCGACGTCCACGATCGTCGCAGTAGCGGCCGCGCACGCGATCGTCGCGGCGACCGTCGAGGAGCTCGTCGCGCGTGGCAACCAGCCACGGATCATGGTCAGCCCGAACGTCCGTGAAGCTGCGGCGGCGCATGCCCACAACGACGAGAACTACGAGCAGCTCTGGCGGCTGCTTTCCTCACGCTGACGTGGCCGAGCCGCATCGACTCCTCTTCATCGACGGCCGCTGGCGGGAGCCGGCGGACGGCGCGACCGCGACCGTCCTCGACCCGGCAACCGGCGGCTCCGCCGGCACGACCGCGCTCGCGGGAGAGGCCGATCTCGAGTTGGCCGTCCGCGCCGGGCGTGCCCAAGGACGGGCATGGACCGAGGCGACGCCCGACGCGCGCGGCCGCGTTCTCGAACGGGCAGCCGACCTGATCGACGACCGGATCGAGGAGATCGCCGTCCAGCTCACCCGTGAGCAGGGGAAGCCGTTGCCGGACTCGATCAAGGAGATCCGCTTCGCAGCGGAGGTCTTCCGTTACTACGGCGAGGAGGGGAAGCGGATCTGGGGCTCGCTACGGCCCTCCGCGCGGGACGACGTCAAGAGCATCGTCAGCTACGCACCCGTCGGTCTGGTCGGCGCCATCGTCCCCTGGAACTACCCGGTCGACCTCTACGCCTGGAAGGTCGCTCCCGCGCTTGCCGTCGGCTGCCCGGTGATCGCGAAGCCCCCCGCGGATGCACCGCTCGCCATCGCCGCGATCGTCGAGGCACTCGTTGACGCCGGTCTACCGGCCGGAGCACTCGCCGATCTCCCAGGCGGTCCGGAACTCGGCGGCGCACTCGTCGGCCATCCGGATGTCTCCGCGATCACGGCCACGGTCTCCACCCAGACAGGACGCGACATCATGCGGGCCGCGGCGCCGACGCTGAAGCGGCTCACGCTCGAGCTTGGTGGGCAGACTCCGTTCGTCGTGCTTGACGACGCCGACATCGTCGAAGCCGCGACGGCAGCCGTCCGCCGGAGCTTCTCGAACATGGGGCAGATCTGCATCGCAGTCAACAGGGTTCTCGTCGCCGAGACGCGCCGGGAAGAGTTTGTCGAAGCGGTCGCCGAGCGCACCCGCGCGCTGCGGATCGGGAACGGCCTCGACATCGGTGTCGAGTACGGCCCGGCGTTCAGCGAAGCCGTGCTCGACAAGACGCACGCGCACATTCAGGATGCGGTCAACCGCGGCGCGCGCCTCGTCACCGGCGGCAAGCGACTCGATCGCAGCGGGTTCTTCGTCGAACCCGCCGTGCTCGACGATGTTCCCCTCGATGCCTTGGTGATGACCGAGGAGACATTCGGGCCAGTGATGCCGGTCGCAGGCGCGCGGACAGACACCCAGTTGCTCGAGCTGGCGAATGCACTCCCCTACGGGCTCGCCGCGTACGTCTACTCGAACAATCTCGAGCGCGCCTGGGCATTCGCTGACCGAGTGGAGGCTGGCGCGGTCGGTATCAACGTCAACGACGTGACCGAGCTACAGGCGCCGTTCGGCGGCTGGAAGCTGTCCGGATCCGGCCGCGACCTCGGACCAGAAGGCCTGCACACATTCCTGAACACACGCCACATCCGTGCGCGCGTGCGTCGGCTCAACTAGTGGTTTGACCGGCAACGTTTGCCGGTTTCGGTAGCGCGCCGTCGCGAACGAGCGTCAGCGGTTGCGACACCGGGACGAGGAACGGCGGCGGCGATCCCGGCTCGCCGAGCGCAACGCACCGAAGCCCGGCCCGGTCAAACCGCGCGAAAAACCGCGCGCCGCTCACGTGCTCAACAACCGCGCCAGGCCGGTGTAGGCGGCTGCCTCGACGCCCAACAGGAAGCTCGCCCGGAACCGACCCGGCTCGACTTCGCTGCACTCGCCGGCCCCGCTGTGCGCCTCGGCGACCGCCTTCCCGAACCGCTTCGACCGCGACGGGCCGAACACCACACACACCATGCGCTCCATCCAGACCAGGCTAACCAACGCAGCACCAACGGATCGCCGGACGTGTCGTCTTTTGGTGGAAAGACGACAGGCTGCCGACCGTCCGCGCCGCCTCAGCCTCGCTCGCGCCGCGCCAAACAAGCCCCGCGAAGCGCGCCTCCGCAACAGCCCGTTCTCACCGGAATGGGCCAATCGAATGGGCTAGCCCAAGATCTGCTCAGCCTGTACACCTGTCCGGCTCAAGCCGCGCGAACCGCCCAACAGCCCATTCGCAGGAGCATGCGTGCGCACGACGTCGGCCCTCCTGTGCTCCGTGGGTGCGGGGGTGTAGATTCGGGGGCACGGTCATACCCCTGCGACAGGGAGATGAGATGACATCGTTGCTTCTTGCTTTCGGCATGAGCGGGTCGCGGCGGCTGACGGAGATCGCGCTCCTGCTCGGGGCGGTCGGGGCGGCCGTCTTCGGGCTCGGCGCCGTCACCCGCGCCGTCGGGAAGCGGCTGCCCGCCGTGGCGTGGGTGAACCTCCTCGCCGCGGCGCTCGTGACGGCCTGCTTCGTGCTCGCGATCGTCGCCCTCCACTGGGGGTGGAAGGTCTAGCCGGGCAGCACGGTGCAGGAGCGGATGGACGCGGGGCCGGGCAGCCTGCGCGTCACGAAGGAGTAGAGCCCGGGCCGCCTGCCTGGCACGACACACGGCCCCGCAAGGGGGCCGTGTTGCGTTCGGGGGAGGGGGAGCTACCGTGCGACGGACGCCGGAGGTACCGGCGCGCGAGGAGGTAGCAATGATGGCGACGAAGCTGGAGGCGCTGGAGGAAGTGCTTGGCACCGGCGCAAACGGCGACGGCGGGAGCCAGGTGCGCGACGAGGTGAAGGCCTGCAACGGCTACGGCTGGCTGCGCGACTTGGAGGGCGGGCTGCACGACCTGCTCGTGGTGATCGAGGCGCGGGAGGAGGAGCTTCAGTCGTTGCCCGCGCCGGAGGCGCAGGCGGTAGCACGGCGATGGGTGCGGGCCGCGTCCTGGGCGCGCGAGCAGTCCGGCGGGCTGCCGGTGCAGGGCGTGGACGAGGGGGAGCGCCTGAAGATCGAGGCGCTGCGCGACCGCATCCTGGAGATCGGTGAGGA
>Ga0116131_1001803_pt1 | contig 11945 bp, 14 predicted proteins | sample June2015DPH_17_1_FD_89734 | JGI IMG/M metagenome (GOLD analysis project Ga0116131, IMG submission 89734) | Peatland microbial communities from SPRUCE experiment site at the Marcell Experimental Forest, Minnesota, USA - June2015DPH_17_100 | ecosystem: Environmental > Terrestrial > Soil > Wetlands...
ACTGGAAGACTGCATCGAACGGGCCGTCTTTTTGAGCACTGATGGGGTAATTCACGCGCACCACCTTCCGCCTTCAATTCAAATTGCCGGACCTGGTAACGCACCTTCGCGAGGAAACCTTCAAGCCTGGTTGGCGGTGCTCGAACAGGATTTGATTATCGATGCTTTGAAATCTGCATACGGCAACACTGCTCGTGCGGCACATTCCCTGGGCATCAATAAACTGCTGATGCGCCGCCGAATAACAAAATACGGCATCGATTTAAAACGCTTCAGGCCGCCCAGTCATTGGTCAAAGAATCATAACTAGGATCTTCATCCTCAGGACATTCGAAGGTGCTCTCCTCGCAGATATCTGCACAGGGGCGCTTGGGTGACATCTGTGAACTCTTCGTGACAATCCAGGGTCAGGAGAAGTATCTCTGGCACGCCGTTGACCAGGGAGGAGCGCAACATGGCGGCTAATCACCGATAAATTGAGGAGTATGGAGCTGCACGCAAGATCATCATTACCTTAGCCCTATCTTCGTTTCGTCGATGGTTGAGTTGACAATGCTTTTTTTTGAATTGCGAATCCCATCGTGGCAAATTGTAAAGAGAGGGGTACCCTTATGGCAGCCCAAATCCAGAGGAGCAGGTTTAGGGAAATCAAGCGTCGCGAGCTATTGAAGCTTATGCCGGGGTTGGCGTTGGGAGCCTTCGCCATTCCGAAGCTGCAGATGCCCCTGCTCAAGGCCGGCCTCGGGTTCAGTGATTGGGCATCGGCAAGACTGTTTCAGGCCGGTCACCTCGCCTCGACTTTCAGCCGGTCCGACCTTACACCGTTTGAGAGATTTCCACTCAACACTTATGACGTGGATGACCCCGGAGTCGATCTGGAGCATTGGGCTCTCGAAGTGACCGGAGCGGTTCAAAAGCCGGGACATTACACGCTGTCACAGATCCAGGCATTGCCGAAGGTGAGGCAAAACACACGACATGTGTGTGTGGAAGGATGGGATGTGATTGGCCGTTTCGGAGGCTCACGTTTGCGCGATTTCTTGGAAATGATCGGCGCCAACCCCGGGGCACGTTTCGTGTGCGTGGAATGCGCTGATGACTATTACGAGTCCCTGGACTGGGCCACGGCAATGCATCCGCAAACCCTGCTCTGTTACGAAATGTACGATCAGCCTCTAACCCGGGAGCATGGAGCTCCTCTGCGCTTAAACATTCCCACCAAGATTGGCTACAAACACGCAAAATACCTGACCCGCCTCAAGGTGAGCCGCGTTCTGGAGGAAGCCGGTTACTGGGAAGACCAGGGTTATTCCGAGTTTTATGGGCTGTAGCAGTGAGGGGAAAAATCATGAGTACCAGCGCGTTTTCTATTGAAGACGGAAAAACCGGTGAAGCGTTCCTGGCCGTATGCGAACATCCATTTATTGTGCGCCTGTGCCACTGGATTAACACGATCTCTTTGTTTGTGATGATTGGAAGCGGACTCCAGATATTTCGAGCTTTTCCAAGCTTCGGGGCCAAGATTCCTCAAAAAAATCTTTTCAACTGGCCTGAAGCATTTGCTCTTGGCGGATGGCTTGGCGGTGCTCTGCAGTGGCATCTGACCTTCATGTGGATCTATCTGGCAACCGGATTACTGTACGTTGGCTACCAGGTTTTCAGCGGCAATTACAGGCAAGTGCTTTTCGTGCCCCGTGACTTTCCAGGTGTCTTGCCGGTCGTGCGCCACTACTTCTTCTTCACTTCCAAGCCACCGCTGAGAGAAGCCTACAACCAATTACAGAAATGCGCATACACAGCCGCGATCGGGTTGGGTATGTTGTCTGTGCTGACCGGTTTCGCCGTCTGGAAGCCCGTCCAGCTCTCCTGGATGGCATGGATGATGGGCGGCTTCCATTGGGCAAGGCTCTGGCATTTCCTGGTCATGTGGGCCCTGATCGTATTTGCGTTCGGGCATATCATTATGGTTATTCTTCATGGCTGGAATAACTTCATCTCCATGCTGACCGGATGGAAAAAGGACCCCGAGTATCCGCTGGAGTAATGATCCATTTTTGACTGGGTGTGAACTCGGCGCACGCTTTCGGATGCGACTGTAACTTTTTTCCTACTGGCGCATCCAATCTATGCCCCCCGCTTCTACACCAAACGAAAGTTTGGTTGTCGTGGGAGTAGTTATGTCTGGTTTTCGCTTCCTTAACGTCTGCCTGCTTTTGGTTCTTTCGAGATTGACCGCCTGCACGGCCAGCGGCGGTGCAAACAATGTCCTCCCCAGCCCTGCTTTGGATGATCCTATGGCGAGGACCGAAACGAGACAGGAGGCCGTTGTCGCTGGAGGCTGCTTTTGGGGTGTTCAGGCGGTTTTCCAGCATGTGAAAGGCGTTCAAAGCGCTACTTCGGGATACGCGGGAGGCGCTGCTGATAAGGCTCATTATGAACTCGTCAGCAACGGCGACACAGGTCATGCCGAATCGGTAAGGATTGTCTACGATTCGTCGCGGATTACTTACGGCCAGCTTCTGCGTGTATTTTTTTCCGTAGCGCACGATCCGACTCAGCTGAACCGGCAAGGTCCGGACGTCGGCGATCAGTATCGTTCAGCCATTTTCTACGGCAACGATGGACAGAAGCTGATCGCGGAGGCCTATATCGCACAACTCGAGAAGGCGCACAGCTTCCCGCACCAGATCGTCACTCAGGTCGTTCCGTTGAAGGCATTCTATCGAGCGGAGGGCTACCACCAGGACTATGCAGCCCGGCACCCAAACGACCTCTATATCGTCTACAACGATGCACCGAAGATCGCGCATCTTCGGCAGCAGTTTCCGGATTTATATCGAGAAAAATAGTGCTGGAGGAAGTGACGATGTTTAAATTTGAACTTGACAAAGACAAAGGATCAGCCGAAATCACACGGCGCTCTTTCCTTCTGAGATCTGCCGCGGCATCTGCGAGTACGATCGCATGGCCGCTGGGCAAGTCAAACGTGGCGCTTGCCATATCAAAGGAATCACCCCAGGTCGTTACAATTGTTCAATTCTCTGACACCGGCAAGCGGATAAAGAAGGCGCAGGTACCAAAGGTTATCAAGACCGAAAGGGAATGGAGGAATCAGCTATCCCCAAGCGCTTTTGCGATCACCCGCCAGGCCAATACCGAAATTGCATACACGGGGACATACTGGAATCTGCATAAGAAAGGCCTTTATCGCTGCATTTGCTGCGAAGGTGCTTTATTTAGTTCGGACACTAAGTTTGATTCCGGGACCGGTTGGCCAAGCTTCTGGGCGCCGATTGCGCCTGAGAATGTTCGAACTACAAGGGACACCAGCCTTGGCACGATCAGGACGGCCGTCTCCTGTACTGAATGCGATGCCCACTTAGGGCACGTGTTTGGCGATGGACCAGAACCTACGCATCTTCGATATTGCATCAATTCTGGGGCCCTCAGATTTATTGCGGGATAAATCAATCGATGCTGAGGGATCGCAATAAGAAATATGATGAAGGGTTTCGTTCAATTTGGTAGAGTCCGGCGTTAAGCCTGTGCAATTTCCACCACAGCCGCCCATTTTAAACGAGCACATTGAATGTTTCATGCGCTTTCGCACGATCGGCGTCCGATGATTTACGGCTGAATATCAGGTTCACAATGCTCTCTATTTCCTATTGTTGATAGAGACTGTCCGCTTTTGCGGCCAGGATGAAGTCTGATTCGGACAGCCCCCCTATCTTATGAGTCCAAACCGTCAGCTGCACCTGCCCCCATGCCAGGAAAATATCCGGATGGTGGTTAATGTTCTCGGCAAGTTCACCGATGCGTACCGTAAAATCCAAAGCCTGTTTAAAATCCTTGAACTTATACGTTTTTTCGAGGCGCTGTTCTTCAATCACCTGCCAGTTGCCCCCGAGCTCGATTTGATACCGGTGCAAGCTCTCTCCCTTCAGCGGAGGAGTCCCCCCCTTACAGGGAACACATTTTCGCTCCGCCAGTGGCATTGGATTGTTTTCAGACATGGTAGTCCCTCCAGTATCTTGTTCATGAACAATTTCAACGGCTACCGGAAAGCAGAGAACGGAGGTCTGCTTTATCGTCAGCGAATTGCTCAAAAGGTATCGCTATGCCGGCCTTCAGCAGCTCGCCAACAATGATCAGGTCCACATTGCGGCGAAACGAGGCAACGGCAAGAAGCGAATCTTTTTGGTAAAATCCCGCGACGAATCCTTCATTTCCAAGGTTGCCCCGGTAGGCCACCTTGTCGAAAGATTTCGCCCAGCCCAGATATCCTAAGGAGATGTCGTATTGGCGTGTCCAGAAAAAAGGAATTTCTTTGTATGGCTCCGTGGAGCCAAGCATCGCTCGCGCCGCATGCTGTCCGTGCCGCTCGGCAACGACCCAGTGCTCCACCCGGATCCGTTGTCCCAGGAGCCCATAGGGGACTGCGGCAATGTCTCCTGCCGCATATACTCCTTCAACTGAGGTTCGCAGGCAAGCATCAACAGGAATTCCGTTTTCTTTCACAAGATCTGTTCCCGCCAAATAGTCAAGGACCGGCGTGATGCCAATCCCCGCAACAACAAGATCCGCCTCCAACACAGTCCCATCCTCCAGCATAACGGCCTCTACGCTGCTGGAACCCAATATTTCGGCAACCGTTCGGTTCAGGTGCAGCCGAACACCGTGATCCTCATGAATCCCTTTGAGCCAGGTTCCGATCCGCTCGCCGAAAACTCTGCGCAATGGCAGCGTCTCCGGCGCAACTATGCTCACTTCCAGATTGCGTTGTCTCAATGCAGAGGCCACCTCCAGCCCGATAAAGCTGGCCCCAATCACCACAGCCGAACGGGCCCGCTGCACTGCCTGTATAATTGCCTCGGCATCTTGGCGGCTGCGCAGGAGAAACACTCCTTCCTTCTCTTTGCCTGGGATCTCGAGAGAACGCGGCCTTCCACCGGTCGCTAGCAGCAGGCGATCCCCAGTCAGTCTTTCCCCGTTATCCAAAGCAACTGCACGCGCCCCGGTATCTATGCCAATGACTTTGTGCCCCGTCCTCAACTCAATGCGCCGTTCTTCGTAAAAGCCGGGACTACGCAATGGAAGCCATTCGGGTTTGGCTTTTCCCGCCAGGAATTCCTTCGACAGGTTCGGACGGTCATAAGGCAGAGTCGCTTCCGGAGAAATCAGGATCACACGTCCGGAGAATCCCTCATTCCGCAACGTTTCAGCCGCAGCATTCCCGGCCGCCCCGGCCCCGATGATTAGGAATGTTCGATTGGCTGTATCCAGCTTTTGGGGGGACGGCACCTTGGGCGCAGGGCGTACATAAACATCCCCATTTTCGACCTTGGTCTCATAGCATTTCAGGTGATCCAAAGCAGGCGCTGCTTCCATCCGTCCGCTTTTGACGTCGAACCGCGCGGTATGCCAGGGACAAGTGATAATGCTTCCCCTAAGAAATCCCTGCTCGAGCGGAGCACCGTAATGAGTACACTTCCCCCCGCAGACATAAATAACGCCGTCAAGCCGTATGCCGAGAACTTTGCCTTTATCCAGAGGGAACGCCAGAGGGACGCCTTCCACAAATTTGGTTTCCTCCGTCAGTTTCTGCCAGCCTTTATCATCCGCCATGTTTATTTCCTCGAAGAAAATAAGTAGGAACCCAACCGGAGGCGGCAGGGGACACCATCCGGCTCGCAGGGAAACATAGAATTTGTGTACAATCCCGTTGCGGCATTGTCAAGTTAAGCTAATTGCCAGAAGACTGTTTCAATGGCGGTCGACATTCCCAACTATCACCAACACCGATCTCCACTAGATAGCGCAACCGTGCCGTTTGGCTCTATCATAAATTCTATTTAAGCTTCCGAGATGTTGAGGATCTGCTGGCACGGCGCGGAATTATCGTCTCCTGCGAGACTATTCGGCAGAAGTGCCGAAAACTCAGTGCCCAGTATGCCTGCCTACTCAGGCATCGGCAGGGTCGCTGAGTTGACATCTGGCATTGGGATGAAATTTTCGTAACAATCAGGGTGCTAAGATTTAGAGTTGTTGGCCGGCTACTGGACACAGTGATTATGGGCGAAAAAATATGAAACGGATCCCCGTTCCTCTCAAAGACAACAATTTAGAAAGGGTGCTGGCCTATCACCAACACAGCAAACATCATTTCGGACGGTATGCGCCAAGTCCGGGTTATATGGATTGGGCGTCGCAGCCAGATCCCTTCCGCCGTTTCGAAGGCACTCCGATCATCCTGCTGCCTTTGGCAGCGAATCGGCAAAAGGCGGAGTATGTTGATGTGTTTAAGCCCGGCGCGATCAAACCTTCGCCGTTGGATGTCGAAGGAATTAGCGTGCTGCTGGAGCTTTCTTTTGGATTGTCCGCCTGGAAGCAAAACGGCGGCGACCGCTGGGCTCTGCGCTGCAATCCCTCCAGCGGTAACTTGCATCCCACCGAAGCCTATGTGATCGTCTCAGGCGTGCAGGGACTCGAGAACGGCCTTTATCACTATGTAAGCTATGACCATGCACTGGAGTTGCGCTGCCAGTTCGATCCCACGTTTCGGGGCTTACTGCTGGGACTAAGTTCCATCTTCTGGCGGGAAGCCTGGAAGTACGGCGAGCGTGCCTTTCGCTACTGCCAGCATGACGTCGGCCATGCCCTGGGCGCATTGCATTATGCCGCCGCTCTTCTGGGCTGGCGCGTGCGATTGCTGGACGCTTTGGGCGATGACGACACCGCTGCCCTGCTGGGACTCGACAGACCGGGCGATTTCATCGGAGCCGAGCTGGAGGCACCCGATTTACTCTGCCTGATCGAATTCGGGGAAACCACGGTCCATCCGGACATAAGCGAATTCTTGCGCAGCGCTGCAAACGCGAAGTGGATGGGCAGGGCGAACAAGCTCAGCCCACACCACGAATTCGACTGGCCGGCAATCGATGACATCCACAAAGCGACCCATAAACCGGCGACCACTGCGAGCGAGAGTTGGGATGCTTCGAAATTACCCGCCCTCCTTCCTTTACCCTGCAAACTCCCTGCTGCGGAGTTGATAAAACAGCGCCGAAGCGCCCAGGCATTTGATGGCGTTACATCCATACCCGCCACGACCGTATACCGCATCTTGGACGCCACCCTTCCACGCCAAGGAATCCCACCATTCGACGCCTGGACCTGGCCGCCTCGAGTGCATTTGATATTGTTCGTCCATCGCGTCAACGGCTTGACGCCGGGCCTGTATGTGTTCTGCCGTCACAAAGAATCTGAGACATTGCTTCGGAAAGCGATGAAGGCTGAATTTATCTGGGAGCGCGCTGAGGGATGTCTCCAACATCAGCATCTGCTACGACTGCTTTCGGCTGACGTCCGGCAGGCGGCAAAGGCGATATCCTGCCACCAAGACATTGCCGGCGACAGCGCTTTCAGTCTAGCCATGCTGGCAGAGTTCAATAAGGGGATGGCGGAAGGGGAATGGTCTTACCAGCGCCTTTTCTGGGAATGTGGGCTGATCGGCCAAGCGCTCTATCTGGAGGCTGAAGCCGCCGGAATCCGAGGAACCGGCATCGGTTGTTTCTTCGATGATCCGATGCATGAATTGCTGGGAATACAAGACACTGAATTTCAGAGCCTCTACCATTTCACCATCGGCAGGCCTTTGGTGGATAGCAGATTGCAGACCTTTCCGGGTTATTGGCATCTGAACTCGGAGAGGGATCGTCAAGTGAACCGCGGACCCATAGCGTAACAATCAATGGTATCGACGACACTTCTTTTGGAGCACAGCACACAGACTACGGCCAAGACCGACCATCCAGGTATCCCATAATTATTATATTCCACGAACAATAATGAAATTGCACTTCATTATGCATTGACATTGGTTTGCCCCGCTCTTAGTATTGTTTGTAACGCGCATCAAGGAGGATTACCGTGAGCGATTGGGAAAAAGGCACTTCAGGCTATGAAAATGATGCCAGAATCTGTTCGCTGGCCAGTTCCGGGAATGAAAGGGATCTGGACTTGGTGGAGGCTCTGGCCAAAGACAGTCAATTTTTTTGCCTCACATGCAAGCGTTCGTCTTCGGACCCGAAGAAACTCTGTTCGCCTGCGTTCAAATAGCACGCGTTGACTTACGCGGAAAACCTGGGAAAAACCTGGTACGGCCCCATGTGCCATTTAAGCCGGTGGTTGTCCCGGGTTTTTTGCTTTGAGAAGAAGGCGCAAGGTCAAAATCTTCGTTTCGGTAATGGGTTGAGTTAACAACGCCTAACAAGCTCTTCGACGCCTAATGCAAAGGCGCGAGTGTTCCCATTATTTTAGGGGGAAAAACTCCTCATCGGGATCCTTCTTCATCTCGTCCAAGAGGTTCTTCCTGAGGAATGAGGCGAGGGACGATGTTGGCGCCGTCAACACAACCTCGTCTTTCTTCCCGCGTATGAACCCCATGCCCTCTTTAACAGCTTTTTCACGTAACACCTTCGAGTCCAGGGACCGCAATTTCCCTAAGCTGATTAATAAAGCAGGCTATATTACGCCCGGCCTCAATCGAGCCGTGGCCGATCGCAAGAGAGTTGCCGTCCCTATTGCGCAATGTGCATGTAGTCTTTGCCGGTTTGGAGCCGTAATTCACAACGGCAATGCCGGTATTGATGTTGACGGTCCCGGTATCACTTCATGCAAGGAGTGCATTCACTCCGGAGCGGTATTCAACGAAAATCCGAGCCGCTGTGGTTGGTGACGATGCGGGGACACCTTTTTCGCTCACAGCTATCCCATTCTGGCGGAGGAGGTTGCACCGCTGATTGGTTCTGCAGAGGGAGCATCCGCGCTATTCTTGACCGGCCTATTTTCTTTGCTGGATGCGCTGCTTGACTGCCCGATGGAAAAAGCGTTGGCAGAACTTCCGATTTCACGGGAGATCAAATCCGCGCTGCTTGGAGAATGCAATGATCTGCGCAAAGTGCTGGATATGATCGTTGCCTATGAAAAAGCGGATTGGCAGAGTTTTTCAAACGCGGCGGCAATTGCAGGACTGCCGGAAGAGCTTTTCCCCCCCATTTATTCATCTGCAATTGAGTGGGCTTCCAATATTCTCGCCAATCAATGAATGCATGGAACAATGCGCCGGGGCTCGGGAGTCTTTTTCCCAATCACTGCCCCTCTTTTTGCGCTCCAAGCTGGATCCAGAAACACCAGGGGATTCGTGCCATTAAAATGAATGTCTATTAGTAATGATAATATTTATATTAGTGTTGATTATATTTATTATGTTGACATCCATCACCAGTCATATAAAAGTACCCTACCGCATTGCAGTATGTCCTATGGAGTTGGATGTAGCCTTGAGCATTGCGCCTTCAAGAGGAAATTGCCCTTATATAGAGGAGGAGGTTTTTGTGCATTCCCTCTAAATGGCAGCAGTTTCGAAGACAATGCCAACCCCAGGGAGCTAATAAGCGTAAAAGAGCAGCACGAACGATCATGGTGGTTTTTGACGGGCAGCAGGACTTTTTCTGCACGGAATCACATTCCAAACTGAAAGGAAACGATTTGGATCGAGGCTTAACGTCTGTAGACCCATTCGAGGGGACGTGGAGACTAAACTTCACCAAGTCCATGTTTAATCTATCTCCGTCATTCCAGAACGTCATAGCAAAAATCGAAGCTCAAGACAGCAGTCTGAAAATCAACACAGGTCTCATGGGTTTCGATGGCAAACTCAACCGCCTCCAGGGAGCGGAATTGCTTGACAGCAAGGATCACCCCATACCCAAGGATGCAAACCTGTTTGGCGCGAGTTCGATGAAGTGCAAGAGGGTCAACGGAAACGTCGTTGTTACGGTTTTCAAAAAAGGTAGAAAAGAATTAGGAAGAAGCCTTGATGTTGTTTCCGAAGACGGAAAAACCATCACCCGCACTCAAAGGGGAAGGAACGCACAGGGACACCCCCTCGACATTGTCGCCGTTTACGAAAAGCAGTAGCCATTTATCCGACTTCGATCTGGTTACCACGAATATTTGCAGTCACGCATTTACATCCGCCGCTGACCGTTCCTGGTTAAACGGCTTTTTTGTTTTGGGCAATGAACTGCAATCCCCCGCACCCGACGCCGTATTATGCGCAGATGGATCCCACCATGCGACCGGCAATCTCAATCGGAAGCCTTCCGCCGGATACTTTGCTGCCGGCCGTACCGCAACAGGCAGTAAATTGGATAAACCGGTTTTGCAAGCTGAAACATCGAACTCAAATGAGCAAAAAAGCCTTGCGGATCATTCGACACACCTGGTATTTTCGGGGGATTGAAGGATTCCTGGTTAAAGCTTCTTCCTCTATGATTGCCTATGCTTTTGACATGGCTGATTATCTTCACCTGCATCCTTTTTGCGTTCTACCGCGTGCGTGTTTTGCGAGAACGTGGCGTACCCTTATATAAAGCCTTGGGTGTAGCACTCGATCACCGGCCTATTGCAAACCTCGCGGCAGGCGCTGTCATCAGCGGCGTGGCGATGACAGCGATATTTTGGCTTGAATGGTCGCTCGGTTTTCTGCAGGTTTCACAAGTCAATTCGTGGACAGCGTTAATCCATGACTTCGGGTCGTCTATTGCCATTCCTCTGCAGGAAGAATTCCTATTTCGATGCGCATTGCTTGGAGGCCTGTTCCTACTGATTCCCCGTTCGTGGATCGGAGTTGCTGTTTCGGCAGCCGTCTTCGGGGGAGGGCACGCACTAAATGCCAACGCCAGCCCCCTCTCAGTCCTGATCACAACACTCCATGGAGTCATATTAGGCATAGCATTCCTTGCCACCGAGCGGATCTGGCTTCCATTGGGTCTTCACTTCGGCTGGAACTATTTTCAATCCTGGGTGTTTGGCTTTTCGATGAGCGGCTATTCCCGGGGCAATTCATCTCTGATTGTGTTTCAGGATATCGGCCCTGCGCCTTTTACCGGTGGCGCCTACGGCCCCGAGGGGGGTATCATCGGGCTCGGATCCACCCTATTAATCTTCGCTCTTGTTGCGGCGTGGCTTCTTTTCGAGCGGCACCGCGTTTGTGGAACAGAAAAGCGGAACGCTGCAGCGCTATTTTAGTCGGATTTTGCGTGCTGATGACAAAGCTGCTCTTTGGCATGCGGACGTGTTATTATCATCGTCAATATTCGTTTAACAAAGGAGGCCGGCTTTGAAAATCGAAACACGTATATCAGGCGACGTTCAAATTCTGGACTGCAGCGGAAAGATCACATTGGGCGAAGGAACGATGTCCATTCGGAACGCGGTACTGGATCTTTTGAAGGGAGGCGCGAAAAAAATCGTCCTCAACCTCGCTGACATAACCTACATAGACAGCTCGGGTGTTGGCGAACTGGTCAGCACCTATACGACAACGGTCAACAAGGGTGGGAAGTTGAAACTGCTGAAACTCAGCCATAAAACGCGGGAACTGCTCACCATTACCAAGTTGTTGACGGTTTTTGAAGTCTTCGATGATGAGAAGGCCGCGGTGGCCAGTTTCAAATAGGAAAATGGATACCTGCAGATAAGAGCGTCTGGTCGAGAGATTGGGGCGGTGTGAATCTGCGGTTTCATCGTTTTTGCTTTTACGAACAGGCAACTGAGAATGGCCGAAATCTATTCCATTTTGCTTGCCGGTTTAGGATCCTCCGAAGAAAGCCTTGTCTCCACACATTTTTCAATGTTGGGGCATGGCATAATCAAGGCCGGGGATCTTGCGGATGCCAGGGAAAAGCTGAAATCTCAAGAGATTGACATATTCTATTTTCAAGCTGCGGCGGACGACAGCGCCGTGAATGAAATCGAGGAGATTACCAAAGAGTTTGCTTTACCTGTTGTGCTTATGTGCGCCAGCCCATCGAACGGCCTCGTTCTCAAAGCCTAGCATACGGGCGCGGTGGACATCATCTCCTTACCGCCGACTC
>Ga0116131_1001808_pt1 | contig 11930 bp, 9 predicted proteins | sample June2015DPH_17_1_FD_89734 | JGI IMG/M metagenome (GOLD analysis project Ga0116131, IMG submission 89734) | Peatland microbial communities from SPRUCE experiment site at the Marcell Experimental Forest, Minnesota, USA - June2015DPH_17_100 | ecosystem: Environmental > Terrestrial > Soil > Wetlands...
CTCATCGCAACCGTCCTCCTTCTGACCGTTCTTGGGCTCTAACTCACAGAACAACTGTCACAACCTCGATTATAAGGCCGCAGACCGTGCCGGAATGCGTGGTGCAGGCCTACTGCAGAGTGCTCGCCTGCTGTGTATCCATTTCGCACAGGTAACCTAGTTTTGACAGGTAGACTTCAGAAGTAATTGAGAATGGAAAGCCGCCTGGCCGTCAGCTGGCGCACGGCATTGCGGCTGGCGGGATTCAGGCGTGGAGCGGCGTAATCCTGCTTGGGTTGCGAGGAGGTCTGCTTTCGTCGTCTCCAAACGCAGAATTTGCCTCTTGCCACCTTAGCTCTCCAATAGAGCCGAGAGGCCAAAATCGGCGAGTGCTTTCCGGGTGCGCCATCATCCACGCACAATTGCCAAAGGTGACAGGGGGGCCACGTCTACGGTTTGCGGGCTATGCGGCCAGTGGTTTTGGGGCGATTTGCGTGCATCCTCCAACCCGCTCAAATGCTGTGCATCGAGCACGGTGGCGGGTCTCCTCGAAAGCTTTGCGCGTTTGGCGCGGATGCAATTCGGACGCGTGCGCGTGGAGCATCCGCCCCGTTCCGGCCACACTGCTTGACTCGGAACGCACGCGGAGGTCTAATCGGACATGCCCACTGCGCCAGCGAGGCACGGTCGCACTCAACATACGAACCTGCGTGGCAAACCGTCGAGTGCGCGTACGTGGGGCTGTTTGCCCGCACGCTCGACGTAGGCAGGAACCATGCCAGCAAAGGCAATCGAAGATCTGGCTTCGAGACAAATCGCTGCAGAAATCATCAAGGCCGTAGGAGGAGGGAGGTGCGTCGCGTGGGTGGGTTCGGGGCTCTCAAAAGAGCTCTACCCAGACTGGCCTAGCGCCGTGACCGGGCTTTGCTCTGCATGTGCAGTGGAGCCTTTTGACAATTCGCGACCGACACCTACGGCAGATGAGTTGCTCGACAAGGCCGAAGAATGTAAACGAGCGAATGCAAACGCGTATGAAGCCACATTGGCCGGTTATTACGGCGGAAACGTGGTGCAGACTAGGCAAGCATATCTGTGGTTGATGCAGGCACCGTTCAAGGCTTACGTAACAACTAATCTCGACCCTCTTCTGAGTGAGGCAGCTAACGCACTCGGACATAGGTATCTATTTTCATATCCATTACTCCCTGCCCCAGAGCTAGAGCGTTGCACGAAACCCCTGTTCTACGCCCACGGGCACGCGCGACGGGACGGGATGCCCACGGGACGCGACCTCGTTCTGGCTCGGAGTGAGTTCGACCAGGCCTATAGGGGTGTAGTTCGGCTCTTTGTGGAAAATCTATTACTGAATTATCCGATTGTGTTCATTGGTTGTCGACTTTCTGAACCGGACGTACACCAGGTGTTTCGTAGAGTTCACGAAATGCACACACAAATCAAGAACACCTACCCCGGATATAAGATGCCTCCCAGGATCGCAGTACTTCCTGCTAGATTCAAAGAAGTGAAAAGGGAGATGAAGACCGAGGAAATTCGGGATATGACTGAGGAACAAGCCGAGGCAAAGCTTTTTTTGGAGTTAGACACGGTCGTTCTCCGGTATGCACCTGTTGACCGGCGAAAACACTGGGAAATAGAAGACGTCTTGGAAGCGGTTTGTCGACTTTCCGAAGCCGTATCCACAGTAAGTGATGGAAAGGCAGCACCACGATGACAGAATCGTTTTTTAACAAATTGAAAAGAATCGATGCGTTAATTATTTCTGGACCCTCGGCCTGCAATTACGCTAAGGATCTTGCCCCTCTCTTGGTTGATGAACCTTCTCAAAGGTATTTTTATGACAATCTTAGTTCACCAGGTTGGCTGAGGCTTCTCGCTGACGCAGGAGTGTTTACTGAACCTCCGCGTGCAAAGACGATCCCAGGCGAAGGAATCATTTTTCCATTGTGGCCAGCAGGTGGATACCTGAAGCGTATGGCGCCGCTTGCATCGGAAGCTGTGTCTCAGATTGCTCTTACGGTCCCGAATACGAACAATACTCGCGTGCACGAAGACCTGGCTGAAGCTTTGACTTCAGTTCCTGCGGAGTACAGTGCCGGTTGGGCTGTCAAAGAGGCCGATTGGATTGTATCACGCCCCAACTTGTACTTTGGGCTTCCCGCCAAACTGGCCAACCTCTTTATCGTTTTGGCGAAGGGGCAACAAGTTGGCCCTGCACTCCAGTTGGCTGCATCGCTGTTGACGGTCCTTGAAGATCCAAGGCACAAAGAGGCGAAAGCCGATGAATCACGGTTTATTAACCTCCTAGAGCCGCGGGCCCAATTCGACCTTTGGGAATACGAGCAGATTTTGAGCAATAACATTCCGGAGCTTGTGGAGGTCGCCCCCCAGCAAACACTCAACCTACTTTGCGACCTCCTAGACCGTGCTGTTCTTCTTTCCGACCGCCGCGGAGCTGAGCGCCGCCCTGAAGACCTGTCGTACATCTGGCGCCCCGCAATCGAAGAGCATCAGCAGAATCTCAACCTAGGGCTCAAGCACCTTCTTGTAAGTGCCGTGCGCAACACTGCTGAGAGAATCGCTAGGAAATCCCCTGATTCCTTGCCGGCTCTTGTGCAGCGCCTGGAGGAGCGCGGCAAATCGTGGCAGATCTTTCGACGATTTGCGTTGCACCTCCTGTGGTCATTCCCTGATTCGGCACCGGACTTGGTGCGGGAGCGCCTTCTCGATCGGCAGCTGTTCGACGATGCGGCGATGCGTCACGAGTATTTTTTGTTGCAGAAGGAGTGCTTCGACTGCTTACCCAGCGAAGATCAGAACAGGATCCTGATGTGGATTGAGGCGGGACCGCCCAACCGGGAAGAACATAGAAAATCTTGGGAGAAGTTCATCGGTAGGAACGTGACTGAAGAGGAAGACGAACGTTACGCCAGACAGTGGAAGCGTGACCGCCTCGCTCCATTGGAGCAATTTCTCGACGAGTCGTGGAAGGCAGTCTACGCCGCTTTTGCCGCTGAGACTGGCGCACCAGAGCATCCGGAGTTTGTTTCCTACACTCAGCGTGCCTGGGTTGGGCCGCACAGCCCAGTAGCTCGCCAGGAACTGAAAGCGATGTCGCCCAAGGAGGTCGTTGGCTACCTTCGTGCCTGGCAGCCCTCAGGCGATCCGATTCATGGTGCAAGCATGGAAGGGCTTGCTAGGGAGCTCACATCGGTGGTGACGGAAAAGGCCAACGAGTACGCTGAGGCTGCCGCCGAGTTCCAGCACCTGACCGAACCAACTTATATTCGCGCTCTCATCGAGGGGATTCAGCATGCGCTAAAGGAGACACGGCAGTTTCCGTGGAAACCGGTGCTCGACCTTTGTGAATGGGCCGTGACGCGCGCGAGAGACATCGCGGGTCGCACGGCTGAGTTCTTCGAAATGGATCCCCACTGGGGATGGACAAGATCGGCGGTCTGCAGGCTTCTGACTGCTGGGTTTGTTTCCGACGAGAATCGCATCCCTTTTGAGATGCGCGAACAAGTTTGGCGGGCGATCGAGCCAGTGACCTACGATCCTGACCCCACACCTGAGCAGGAGGAGAGATACGCCAAGAGTGGCATTAAGGAGGAGCATCGCGATCAAGGCATCAACGTTCAAAGCAATGATCCCCTTACAAATGCCATTAACTCCGTACGGGGCGTGGCAATGGAAACCGTTGTGAGGTATGCCGATTGGGTGCGGAAAGGATTTGAAAGGTCGGGCGATGGAGGCGTATTGCTGACGCAGGGATTTGATGCCATGCTCGATGTGAAGAAGGTTCTTGAAACGCATTTGGACTCGAACGCGGAACCCTCAATCACGATCCGCGCGGTTTACGGTGAGTACCTTCCGTTCCTGCAACATTTGGACCGGAAATGGACCGAGGAAAACACTGCGCGCATACTTCCCAGGAATGAGCTTCAGTTTTGGCATGCCGCCTGGGATACCTACGTTTGCTATTGTGCTCCTTATGACGACGTGTTCGAATGGCTCAAAGAGGAGTACGCGTTTGCGGTCCAACGGATCGGCACGCACAAACATGAATGGGGAAACCCGGAGGCTCCGGACCATTCCCTCGCCCAGCACCTGATGACTTACTACTGGCGAGGTAAACTAGACGATCAAGGTGCTCTCCTTGACGCCTTCTATCATCGAGCTGATGGCAAGCTGCGTGGGCAGGCACTCAACTTTGTGGGATGGAGCCTGCGCAATACCAAAGAGCCAATTCCAGGCGAGATCGCACAGCGACTGAAGACCCTGCTAGAGAGGCGGGTGGGCGCGACCAGAGAACGCCCCGAAGGTGGTGCCGAGGAACTAAGGGAATACGGGTGGTGGTTCGCGTCCGGGAAGCTTGACGACGAGTGGGCTGTCAATCGCCTGTTGGACGTGCTTCGGCTCGTCAAATGGGTCGAGCCAGACCACATGGTGGTAGAACGGCTTACAGATCTATCGAGGGCCATGCCACTTCAGTGCATTCAAGCGTTGACCATGATGGTGGAAGGCGATGCAAAGGGTTGGGGCGTCCTCAGGTGGCGGGATAAGGCGAAGGACATAATTCGGGCGGCACGCAGGTCTGGCAATCCGGAGTCGCGCAGAATGGCAGAGGATCTCGTGAATTTGCTCGGCAGTCGAGGCCATTTTGACTTCGGAGAACTACTGAAGGAGCCCATCGCGTAACGGGGGCTGGCAACTGAGCCGCTCCAATCCTAGCCGCCCACCATCGTCGGCCCAGATGCCGCACCCCCCACGAGGAACTCGAGGCGGGTTCGGGCGCTCAGCCGGGCGCCTTACCTGTACAAGTGGCCAACTGAACCCGCCAGCCGCCGCTCTGCCACGCACTGGACTGCTTCTGGGCGAATGGTCGCCGACACGAGGGTTACTCTCCACTTGTTCGCGGAAGGTTTATTCACTCGCCTCACTGCAAGTTACGGCCGGATGGATTCCGGCGTGGAAGGGCGTTTCTCATTCCAAATCCCGCTTAAGTTGTGGGTTGGGCAGTTATCGACAGCTATTGGTAAACCCTTCCCGGCCTACTCGGGAGTAATGCCGAGGCTGATGGGAGTCCCGCCCCCCTTCAAGGTACGGGCGTGGCGTTTTCGGGGCGGTACTGTCCTGGAGGGACACGCGCACGTAGTTGGGCTACCGGGCGGTTAGATTCGTTAGAACATTCCGTGCACTCTGAAGTATCTCGTCGTATGTTGCGATGTGTATTCTTGGACGAAGCAGATCATTAAGCTGCTTCAACATCCGTTGCTGGGCAGCAGTCATTTCCCGTGTTCTGCCAATAATTACTAGGCCTCTCGGAGAGTGTATGCCCGGGTATCCGTGGGAATGGGCATACGCGATGTTGTCTTCGACCCAACTGAACCAAGAAAGCACCTGCGCCAAGGCATGTGACAATGCGGCGGTTGGTTGTGGATAGTCCGTGAATACACGGTCCCGGGGCTTCTCAATTTCCACGAAAATGTACTCATCGTCCAACCGCCTCACCACGAAATCGGTTGCGAACATCTCGCCAAGCACCTGCGAGGGGATAATTTCTGCCGCGAGCGGATCAAGTACCGCGGGGTAACCCTCGAAAAACGATTGGTACACATTCTCATCTTCGTCCCGCACGATGATCTCCGAAAGCTCGTCACAAATCCCGTCGCTGATGTTCAATACGGACTTGGAGATGATTTCCCAGAGGAGAGCGTCTCCTTCGGACCTTAACGGACCCAGACTCGAGCTGGACAAGATCTGGCCTATTGCTACCCTCCGGCGGGCAGATGTCAAAAGCCCTCGGATTAGGCTGGTGAGGAGTCGCTTTGCCTCGGCTTGCGTTCCTGGATCTTCCAATACTTCCCGTATTCGTAGTTCGAGCCGGTCCTGCACATGATCATCCAGGTATGTCCGCGCGAGCTCTACCTGTGCCAATCCCACATCAGCCTTTCCAAGGGCCGCAAGAAGGAGTGCCCGCTGCGCATCCCATGCTCCGCTTGAATTCCCGGAGGCAATCTCGAACAGCGATCTCACGCCGGGAATGCCGTACGCGAGAAGCGAGTACACGCATGGGACTTGGAGGTGCATGTCGTCCATAAATCCTGAGGGCGCATGCTCCGCGAGCTGCTTGTGTTCATTGATGAGTCCAACGTCAAAAGCGGTGATTATGTCTTTCAGCTTCTCGATAAAAGATCGAGTCTTTGGGTCGAATCGCTTCAGGTCCAGTTTTTCCATGATTGCGATGTTGACGGTGAACACCCGAGCCGGAGCTTTACCGGTTGAAGATTCTCTTCTGGAGCGGTTTACTTTCCTGGAAGCTTGCCCTCCCATCGTGCTGCAATTGCCTCAATGTCTGGAAGCGTCGGTTTAGCGTTGGCCCACTCGCGCGTAAACGGAGGATCATCGCTCCGCGGACGCGGGTAGACAGTGCTGATGCGGACCTGCAACGGCAGGGCCACGCAGTCGCCCAGCACTATGGCTTGTTGCTGCGCCAGCGCGGGGAGCTGGTCCAGGAGTTCGCGGTTGATTCCGCTGATCACGCTTTTGAAGTATTGCTGGTCGTCCGGGTTCTGGATACGGTGGACGATAAAACTATTGCATTGCGCTAGCACGGTCCGAGAAAGCTCACCGGGGCGCTGGGAAGCAACAACTAAGCTTAAGCCGTACTTCCTCCCCTCCTTCGCGATCTTTTCGAACACGTCCCGGGCACGCTGCTGACGCTCAAGACGAGCATCAGCGGGTATGTAATGGTGGGCTTCCTCCAAGATAATGACGACAGGAAACTTTCCCCGTTCGGGGTTACGCTGCATGAATTCTAAGACAAGTCTCCCGACCAGCGCCGTAACGTTCTCGAGAACTTCGGACGCGAGCTGGCTGAGGTCGAGAATTGTGACTTGGTGAGAGGCGACAGGATCCGGGTTCTGTTTCAAATAGGAATCCTTCCAAGGTGGGGGGGCATCCGTGAAGTGCTTATGAGGTTCGAGCCCGAAGAGAAGCCTTAGAAATGAGGCAAGTGCCTGCGCGAACGGAGGAACCCGGAACAGGAATGCATAACGAGGGTCCTGGCGGGCCTGCTCCAGCCGGAGTTGCAAAGTCCCGACATAATTGCGCAGGTTGGGATTTCGCTCGGCCTCGCGGCTTAAAACATCGTTAAATACTGTGGTGACGAACTCGTCGAAGTCAAAGTGAACAGGCGAGTCGACACCCACTGGCGTACTGCTATCCCCCTTAAGCGCAGTACGATCATTTACCAACCTTTCCTGAGTTCTCTGAAGTTGCTCGCGAATTGCATTGTTTGCAAGCGCGTCAATCGGTCCGTCTCCCTGTACACTGGTCAACATTATCTCGGTGGCACTCGTATACCCCGCCCAGCTCTCGGCGAAGCCCGCCTCGGTGAAGACTGCCTGCTTGTTTGCCAACAGTTTTCTGAGTGGCTCCAAATTGCGCTCACGCATGTTTTTCCGGGCGTAGAACGCAGCGTTGCCGGCCGGTGGGTTTTTTAGCGAGGAGTCGATCTGGTTCAACGAGTCCTGGATCGTGCTAAAGATGTGTAATTGCGACGCCTTTACTTGTCCCGTTGCACGTGCAGCACTGATCGCCGTAAATAGAAGCGGCGCCTGCGCGCCCTCGCCCGGACGGAAGAAAGCGTTGTAGTCGACACTGTTCATGAACCAGTGCGGTATCCACAAGCCGCTGGGTTGATCGCCATCATTTCGGAGAACCAGCCTCTTATAAAGCGGTGCCCCATCTATTCCCGTAAAGGCCCGCTCGTACTCGTTGTTGGTGTCGAAAATGATGAAGTGCGCATTTGGCATGCCGCGGTCCAGGACTGCCCGGATCAGGGCCGTGACTGTGCAGCTCTTGCCCGATCCTGTGTTCCCAAGGATTGCGGCGTGCTTACCGAAGAACTGGTCAATATCGATGTTAACGTCGTAGTCTGTAAAGACCGGTGACTTACCAATTGTGACGTGGTGCGGATCGTGCGTGCGAGCCTTATCGAAGATAACGTCCAGATCTTCCTCGCTGGCAAACCAAACCGGGTTATCAAGTTCGGGGTACCGCCTCACTCCGTACTCGAATTTCTTACCGTCGGACGTCTGCATGAGAGTACCAACCATACTGACCCACATCGTCCGTCTCGGCCTCGCAATGACAAGCATTTGGCGGTGCTGCAAGGTCGCTTCGGCATCCTCCGCCATGTCCAGGCTGGTGACGATGGCTACGACGCGTTCACTCCCCACCGGAATGATAACGAAACTGTTTATCACAGCAATCGCATAAAGGCCGCCCGAGCTGCTCTTGACGTAGCTGCTCGTCTCAGGCGCGAGTTCCACAAGGGCCTGATACGTTTTGACCTTGACAGTCCGTCCTATCGTTCTATCTGTTGACATGGGTCACGCAGGCGGTTGATCCAGCGGGAACGCCTTTCGTACCTCCTCGCGCGCGTTAGCTTCGACATTTAGTTCGGTGATATCAGGCAACCATTTTGTGCTGAAATCTTGAATGGTGCCTGCGCCCCCCGTGTAGTTCCCCTTGGAGTCCTTTTCCGCCCCAACAATTATTACGATGCGCTTGCTCCCAATTTGCCTGAGCCGCCACACCTCATGGCGGGCATCGAGGGATTCACCTGCGTTCGGTGAGACGATTTGCGGAGTCACAATTATCAGTACGAAACTCGGAATGCTGAGGGCCTGGTAAATGAGACGATTAATATGGTTATCTTGGAATTTGTAGCCAACAGTTAGAAGTACGCTTTGGGGCTGATGGATGCTTGCGCTAAAGTGGCGAAACATCTCTGCGTATGGATATCCGTTCATCTCGGTTAATTTCAGCGGTGAAGGGTAGATCATCACGTCGCCGTATTCGTTTTCTTCGGGGATAGTATGGCTGATGACCACGTCCCCAGCAGCCGTAAACCGACGACGCCAGTTGATGCTGCCGTGGAGTTTGTAGAAATGCAGAACGCGATCCACCCGGCTCACGCGTCCTTCTGTTGTTTCCCCTGGGTAATACAAATCGTAATGGTAGCACTCCGTTCGGAGTGTACGGTTAATGGTTCCCAAAAACCCATCGAAGTACAGCACGCCAAGGTTGTCCAACGCACGCTCGAGCAGTAGGTCGTAGTTGATCGTGAAGACCTTGGCCCGGGGAAGGTTTGTGCTGCGCAGGAGGACTCGGCGAAGAAGTTCTTCATGAAATTTAAGGCTCTCATCGGGAGTCGCGTTGAGTGCCTTGCATTTGTGGAATAGCCATTTCTTTACAAGGTGTTCGAGACATTGCGCATCTGTCGCCGACACTTCCATTCCTTGGAACGCGGTCGTTTTTTGCAGAATCATCTCGTTTGCCTGGACATTAGCTAGCACCGTGAGGAGCGGCTCAACTCCAAGCACACCCTTGTCAGGAAGAAGCTGGGCCAAGAGAGTTAGCGCCCGCGTCTGGAGGCCATCGTCGTTAAGGCGGTAAGGTGCTGTGTCGAATTCGGGTAAGAGGTTCGACACGTCATCGATCCTTGATGAGCCAAGTGGAATGCTGCAACCGTTGCCTATCAGGAGGGTCAGGTTGCGTAATTCGAGGTATTGACGGAGACGCTGGATAAGCCGCGCCTTTTCCTCTTCCTTGTCCAGAGGAAAAGCTTGGGCTCCAAGGTAATATTCATTTGCGCTCATCTTGGCAACCTTCCAACATCGAACAATGACTGAATAATACCAGCGTATTTAACACCTTTGCAACAAGTTGAACCTCTCCGATTCGAAGCACGCAGGCCACAAGTCCTGGTTGCGAGGGAGGGCTTAGCACAACCGGGTCTTTGTCCTGAAAGGTCAGCCACCTGCAATATGGCCGCTGCCTCAGATAGACCCTGTGTGACGGCGCAGCGTTTAGTATTACCGATTCCTGGCGACAAATCCCCTTCCGACTAGTCATTCTCAGGTGATGGATATCGCCGGCAGCGGATTGGGCCTGAAAAGTCGCCTTCCCATCGACTGACCTACCGCTGGGGTTGGATTCCGAGTTGGAAGGGTGGTCGTTCCCAATCCGGTGAATTACCGCCTGCGAGCACGACCGCGTCCGCCCGACCCGTGGCCCCGCCTGCCGGAGCCCGCACCCTGCCCGGGCTCAGCCACGGTCTTGACCCGAAGTTCACGCCTCGACACCGGCCTGACGCCGGGCATCATCCCGTTTCGCCTGTCAGTACCCGAGGCATTCCCCGAAGTCGTCCATTCCGGCCGGGTTGGCATGGAGCATGGCCAGCATGCCTGCCATCACGCGGAGCGTGACATATTCACGGAATTGCGCCGACCTGCACCCCCAAGGGCGCATTGGCGGGCGGAACGGGTACATGTCGAATATGTCCTCAAGACCAGTGGCGGCGAAATCAAGGAACATCACGATGAGGTCCTGCGCCATGTCGTCCATGTCGTCGTCCGACAAGTCAAGTCCCAGGCGCTTGGCAGCCTCCCCGACAGCCCGCCGCATGCCGTTCGGGTAGCGGGCCAGATATTCCCGTAGGCTCTTGGGCGGGACGAAGCCCGGCTCGGCGTCCTCCTCCCAAAGGACTCCGAGATCAAGGAGCCAGCGTGCATCCTTCTCCAACAAGGCGGGAATCACGGGTCCGGGGGGCGGTGGCGGCGGGAGAGAGCTGGGGAACGGGTCGTCAAGGTGGCAACACTCTATGCCCATTTCTTTCAGAAACTGTTCATCACGGCGGGTCATACAATTCCCTCTGACCATGACATACATTGGCCGGCAGGGTCCCTGGCGGAGATTATTAAGGAAGAAACGCTGCATGGCCCTTTTGGAAGGCACGGCACCTCGTCACCCAAGCTCCGCTCGGACAAGTCCAGCTCGGACAAGTCCAGCGTGCCGGGTTGAATTCTAAGGCGTATAATCTCTCGGCATAACCACTGGGAGGCGACGAGATGGCCAAGACCAAAGTGTTGACAATCACGGTTCAGAATCAGCCCGGCGCAGTCGCGGCGATCGCGAAGGCACTGGGGAGCTCGAAGGTGAATATCCTGGCGCTCTTGGGAACGGCCCAAGGGGCAGCCGGCACAGTCCACCTTGTGGTCGAAGACGCCAAGCGAGCAAAGAAGGCCCTCGACGAAGCCAAGCTTGCATACCAGGAAACCGGGGCGGAGCAACACGAGCTGGCGAACAAGCCCGGGGCGCTGGCGCAGCACTTGGAGAAGCTCGCAGCAAAAGGCGTCAACCTGAGCTCGGTCCATGCCACGGCCGTGAAGGGTAAAAAAAAGGCGGTTGTGGTCTACACAGTAGAGGCCCAGGCAAAAGCCAGCGAGGCACAAGCCGCAGCTCCGGCCGCATAGCCGGGCTTAACGCCACGGCTCGCATGCGTTTGCCGGTTGAGCCCAAAACTCCTCGGACTCAGCCGCGAAGGGCGGCGTGTGTCCGTCAGGAAGGGACTTTGTTTTTGCCTGTTTGCCCTGTCGACGGAAGCTTGTCGTCCGCAAGAACTCGGGACGGGCCAAGATGTGACGGTTACGCCCCAGTCGCCTGAACCGTTATTGGATTCCTCTTTCCTCGTCTGCGTAGCGTCGGCAACCTCTGGGCTTGATGGTAAAAGTAATGAGCTCGCCGGGGTTCGCCCCCATACTGTGCCCGGCAGGCTTCCTCCCACGCCGCATAAAAATCTTCGGTATTTCCCCTCACTGCGCCGGATTGTTGGACCGGAATTCGCGGGCGATTCGGGAATCTGAGTACATATTCCCCAATTTCATCCCGGATGATCCCTGTCTGCTCCATCCATCACCTCCGAAGTCATAGCTTCAGGATCTGATGAACCAACAATAGCAGCGGGGTATGACAGGGTTGGTCATCACATGTGGCCAAGGCCTCTACGGTGGTCGACCAGAATATGTACCCACACAACAAACGGGAAGACGTCCATTTTGTCCCTGCTATTGCGGTGACCA
>Ga0116131_1001814_pt1 | contig 11878 bp, 9 predicted proteins | sample June2015DPH_17_1_FD_89734 | JGI IMG/M metagenome (GOLD analysis project Ga0116131, IMG submission 89734) | Peatland microbial communities from SPRUCE experiment site at the Marcell Experimental Forest, Minnesota, USA - June2015DPH_17_100 | ecosystem: Environmental > Terrestrial > Soil > Wetlands...
CAGCATGAGGCGATCGTGCTGCGGTTCCTCTTCGATCTCGGTGACGACCAGATCGGCCGGATCATGGGACTTTCACCGGCCGGAGTCCGCACCAACGTTTCTCGGGGGGTGGCTGCCCTACGCAAGCGACCGGAGGTGCTCGACCGATGAGCGTAGACAACTTCGAGCGAGCCTTCCGGGGAAGAATTAGGGCGCGCGCCGCCGAACTCGATCGAACGGTGCGCCCAGCACCTCCGCTTCAAACCTTGCTGGCCTCCCAGCGACCCGGCGGGCGACCGGAGGGGCGGACGAGACTTCGACTGGCCCTCACGGTGGCAGGCGTGGCGGTTCTGGCCATGGTCGCCGTCTCGGGGTCGCTCTGGCTCGGGCAGCGCCCGGGCAGCGGCCCGCTATCGTCAGTCACGCCCTCATCCTCGCCGTCACTCGCGACGCCGTCCCCATCGCTCGCCACCGCTTCTCCCTCGCTCGCCACCGCTTCTCCGTCGCCATCCACGTCGTACCCGGCGTGGTCACCGCAATCCACAGCGTCGGAAGCCAACGTGGGCGACCTCCGTCCCGAAGCCTACGAGTCGTAACGGGACCGAATATGCCCTCGTCGGCAACCAGAGGGCGCTGGATCGTCGCGATCGGCGCCATCGTCCTGGTTGGTTCCTCGCTGCTGCAGTGGTGGCAGGTCGGCGGCGGCCCGGGCGAGCTGTCTGTTCGGAGCGACATAGGCATCTCCGACGGCCGGGTCTTCCTCATGTTTCTGGCCGCGATCGCCTGCCTTCTGCTTGTGACTCTCCCGTTCGCATCGAAGAAGCCGGTCTCGATCGATCACCCCGTCACCTACCTAGGGCTGTTCGGCGTGGCCGTCCTTGGCTACGCGCTGCGTGTGGCGGACCTGGCCCAGCAGCGGCTCGTGCCGTGGCCGCCGATGCTAGGCGTCGGCTTCTGGCTGGCTGCCGTCGGCCTGGCGCTGCTGGGCCGCGGCGTCTTCGAGGTCTTTAAGGAGCGCAGGCGCCGTGCGGAGGACTCCGAAGCCAAACAAGAAGCCAAGGATGAAGTCACCGCTAAAGTCACGACGGGTGAGCCCGATTGGGCCGAGGCCGAGGCCGAGGACCCCTCGACGCGGCCTCTCTACGTTCCTCTGTGGGTCATGCGGTTGTGGCACCGCCTGGGGCGCCCGGCGCGGCTCCCCGACCGATCGGCCGCGCTCGACTCCGAGCCGCGTGGCCGCATCGACAAGCTGGACGTCTGGATAGTCGTGGCGCTGGTCATCGCTGTGCTCTCGATGCGTGTGTGGCGCCTGGACGAGCCGCCGCAGATGTACTTCGACGAGGTCTACCACGCCCGCAGCGCAACCGAGTTCCTCCAGGACTGGCGCTACAACATCCCCCACGGCATCTACGAGTGGACTCACCCGATGCTGGCCAAGTACGCCATCGCGGGTGGGATCACCCTCTTCTCCGACGACAAGGTCACTGCCACGGCCGACCTCAACGTCGCCGTCAAGGCGGTCCTCGTCCAGCCGCAGACCCTGACCTCGCCGATCGCCGACCCCAACAACCCCGACGCGAGCTCCGGCGGACGGTACGGCGACCGCCTCTTCCTGGCCACGGGCTCGGATGTCCGCGTCTACGACCTGCAGACGCGGGCCTGGGTACAGACGTACGCCATCCCAGGCGCGGATGCCTTCTCGGCGGTCGGGCCGACCGGCCCGGTCTACGTGGGATCTACCAACGGACACATCTACGTCATCGACACCAACTCGCTCGACGACGTCCAGAACGGTCTCGCCGCGTCCGTCAAGCCGCCCGTCGAGCTGGCCGCCGACACGGGCATCGCGATCACGCACATCTACTCGGGCACGCCGCCCTTCATCCTGGCAGCCGATGCGGCCGGAGACGTCGTCTCCGTCGACCTCAGCAAGAACAGCTCGGTCGTGGCCCGCGCCAACGTCCCCGGGGCGGCCGACTTCGCCGACCTCGGCACCGGCCCGCCGGTCCTGGTCGAGACGCCGAGCTCGTCCTCGACGCCGTCGATCTCGGCCGAGGCTCAGGCGCTGGCCTCGGCCCTCGGTCTCGACCCGGCCGCAGTCCAGGCCGCCCTGGAGACGCCCGCCACGGCGGGCCTGTCGCAGACCCTCAATCTGGGCCCCCTCAGCACGGATCAGGTGACCGCCGTGCAGAACCTGATCGCCGCCGGGGCGCTGCCCGACGTCACGCTCGAGCAGTCGAACCCGCAGGTCATGGTCGCCTACAAGGATGGGATCGGGCTTCTGGACGCCCGCCGGCTGGTCCTCACGCCGGAAATCCAGACGGATAGCCCGGCGACCTCGATCGCCGTCAACCGGAATACCGACGGCACAGTCAACTACAGCCAGGATTCCTACGTCGCAGCCGGCGATTCGATCGTGCTGATCACAATGGACAACACCGGCTCCGCCGGGTCGGTGACGAAGGACCCGAGTCAGCCGCTGGCGACGATGCCCGGACCCGTCACCCAGGTGGTCTTCGACAGCGCGACCCGGGTTGCCCAGGCCCTGGGCCTCACGCCCGATGGCAAGAACTGGACCGTTTACGCCATCGAGACAAACGGCAACGCCGTCTTCTCGGACGCCCAGCTGCCCTTCCGGCCGGCCGCGATCGGACTCGACTCTACGCCCCAGCTGCCGGACACGGACCGCGAGCAGATGCTGGCGCTCGCGCCCGACGGCTCGATGGCCTCCGTCGACGTCGGCGGGTTCGCCTTCTCGTGGCGCATCGTCGGCGTCCTGTTCGGTGCGCTCATGGCCGCCTGCCTGTACCTGCTGACCAGGCTTCTGTTCCGCCGTCGCTCGATCGGCTTGCTGGTCGCCCTCTTCTCGCTGACCGACGGGATGCTCTTCGTCCAATCGCGCATCGCCATGAACGACACCTACGTCGGCGGCTTCCTGTTACTCGCGTATCTGATCTTCGCGGTCCTCTGGCTCAACGTCTGGAAGCACCGGGCTGCCTTCTGGCTGCTGATGCCCATCATGGGGGTGGTGCTGGGCCTGGCGCTGGCCTCGAAGTGGGTGGGGCTCTACGCCATGGCCAGCATCGGCATCCTGATCCTCATCCGATCGGCGCTGGGCCGCCTGATCACGATTCTCGGGCTGGCGGTCGGGACGGGCATCTTCGGTTGGATGGCGATCGCCGAGATGACCACCCAACCTGGCACCGGCAACCCGCCGGTTGTGGTGTTGCTCATCGGCCTGGCGGTAGCCGTGGTCATCGGCGGGTTCATCTGCGCCTACCAGACGCGGACCACGCCCGACAAGGTGTTGATCACCGTCGTGTCCGCAGTCGTCGCCGCGGGCCTCCTGCTGGCCGGGCTGCTGCAGTCGCCCATGACCATCCAGAACGGCGCCCCGAACTGCACGTTCTTCGTGATCATGCTGACGATCACGGCGCTCGCGGCTGCCGCGAACGCCTACCACCCGATCGCCTGGACGCGCGAGGAGATGTGGTTCGCCATCGGCGCGCCGCTGGTGCTCGGCGTCCTGGCCCTGGCCAGCGGACTGGTCCTTGGCAGCGGGCTCGTCCTCGAGGTCGGAGCCGCCGGGCTGGCGTTGGGCGCCGTCGCGGCCGGCGGGTTCGTATATGGCGGCCGGCTCGGATTCGGGCCCCTCGCCCCGCCGCCCGGCCCGACCGACCTCTCGACCTACGCCGGCCCGCCTTCGCCCGCCCCGACCGGTTGGCTGCGGCTCGGCACCGGCTTCGGCATTCCGGCCGCCTGGATGGCCGCCTGCGTGCTGATCCTGCCGATCGTGGTCTACGTGATGCTCTACGTACCGTGGTCCATGCCGTGGCAGCTCCAGACCACCGCGTCAACCACGAGCTATCGAGGCGGCCTGCCGGTCATGTACTGTCCCGACCCGGACACTGACCCCAGCTCGCCCACCTATGGCAACTGCATCCACGGCGATGGCTGGCCTAACGGGCACACGGGCAAGCCGCTCATCCAGCTGACCATCGACATGTACAACTACCACAACGACCTGCGGCAGCCGCACGCGGCGTCGTCACCTTGGTGGGCCTGGCCGATGGACCTAAAGCCGGTCTGGTTCGAGAGCATCAGCTACGGTCCGGACCTGGGGTCGTGGATCCACGACGGCGGCAACCCGGCGCTGTGGTGGCTGGCGGTAACAGGCATGGGCTTCGTCTGCTGGCAGGCCTTCAAGCGGCGGAGCCTGGGCCTGGCACTGGTCGTCATCGCCTTCTTCTGGCAATGGTTGTCGTGGTCGCGCATCGACCGGGCCTCGTTCCAGTACCACTTCTACACCGCGCTGCCGTTCTTCCTGTTAGCCCTGGCCTACTTCCTGGCGGAGCTGTGGCACGGGCCGTCACGCCGGACGTGGCTGCTCGCCCGCGTCGGCGCCGTGTCCGCGCTGCTGCTGCCGGCTGCGCTGTGGCTGCTCAAGGACCCGCTCTGCACCCTGGCGCGGGTAAACACAGGCGACTACTTCGGCAACTCGATCTGCGGCAACGGGACCGGCGACGTCAACATCGCGATCCGGATGTTCCTGATCGGCGTCGTGCTCGTGGTGGCGCTCGTCGTCCTGGCGCTGGTGCTGTGGCGGCTCGAGCGGCGCCAGAGCGCCGGCCTGGAAGACCGGTACTGGATCGTCCAGCTGCTCGTTCCGGTGGGCATCGCCGGGTTGCTGCTGGTCTGGCTGGGCCGGAACGCATCGAACGCCTCGCTGTTCCACGTCGCCCTGCCGCCGGACCTGATGGCGATCGTCATGCTGTCGCTCGGCATCTTCCTGGCGATCGTATGCGTCCTCGCCCGCAACCCGCGGCGATTCGTTCTGGGCGCGTGCATCGTCGCCGTGTCGACCTTCATGGCTCTGTATCCGGACCTCTCCGCCCTGCCGCTGCCGAATGCGACCCTGGGCATCTACGACGCGATCCTGCCGACCTGGTTCTACGGCTTCCAGTTCTCGGTCAACCTGCAGGAGTCGAACTCGGTCGGCCTGATCTCCCCCTCGGCGATCGCGCTCTCGGTATTCGTCCTGCTCGTGGCCGCGTTCGTGGCCTGGGCCGCGTGGGAGCGGCGCATCGTCGTGGGTTTCGGTCGAGCGCGGCAGCTCCAGGCCACGACTGAGACTGCTGCCGCGACCGATCCGGCCGCGGTCGAGCCAGCGGCGCCGCATTTGGCCTCGCCGGAGGTGGCCGACGAAGCCTCTCTCAAGACGTCCAAGAAGGACGAGCCGACCTCCTGAGATCCGGCATGACGTCGGCCTAAACTTGGCCCGGCTGAGGCGCTGGAGGCGCGGCGGGAGTGGCAGGCAGCCGACAGTCTTGTGGGATCATGGCAACGTCACGATCGTGTGATGGTGTCGAGTCAGTGCCGTCAACCTCGCACGAAGAACCGGGCAGGTTCGGTCGGGGTCCAACTCCTCTCCCCCGGACCTCTCCCATCACTTTCTGCGTGGGCGGCGATCCAGCTTGAGCGGCGCCCGGCCCGACTGCCAGGCGTCTCTGGACGGTTGAGGATGAGCGGCGACCGGCGCTGGGACCCTACGCGGCGGTGGGTACCGGCCCCTCGCGCACCCGGACCACATTGCCGGCAGGGTCCTTGAACCGGGCACCGCGAGCCGGACCGACCTGGGCGATGAAGGTTGACGGTCTTTGGCGTCTCGTACTCCTCGAAAGTGACCCCCCGCGAGGTCAGATCACGGACCACGGCCTCGATGTCATCGACCTCGAAGTGCGCGACCGTTGGACCACTGGCAGGGGGCTGTCCACGTCGGACCGTCAGTTGTGACCCCTTGCCGGCGCCGAACCGACAGCCAAACGGGGTCTCCTCGAGGAGCGCCAGGCCAAGCTGTTCCGCGTAGAACCTTTGGCCCGGTCGACGTCTGTCACGACCAGAGTCGTGACAGCCAACGAATTGGCAAGCATCGTTGTCACCTCATCATGAGCACACGAAAGGGCGCCGCGAGAGCCTCGCGGCATCGCGGCGTCAGACTCTTCTGGGGTCCGGCTACTTCTTGACGTAGATCGTCATCGGCGGGATCATCCCGTACCGCTCCATCGCCGCCGCCATCTCGGGCGAAGCCGCGGTCTGGGCTGCTTGGAAGGCCTCCATGTCGGGGACGTCCCAAGTGCTGGCGACTTGGTTGCTGCCATCCATCGCGACGTAACTGGTCCCGTCCGACGCGACGGCGGACAACTGGGCGATCATCTCCGGCTTGAACTTCAGCCAGGCCTCGACATCCTTGACGGCCGCAGTAACCACGATCTTCGGCATGCCATCTCCTTCAGGCGGCGTGCCTCGAAGCCTGATGGCGGGGACGCCGACCCAGTACGAGGGCGCGAGTATGCGCGAGCGCCAACTTCCTTGCCCCGCACAAGGGCAGCCGGACCACAGGATGAACCGACGGACCCGTCAGGCTGAGGCCTGCCGCCCCGATTTCGGCTCCACCGCGCGACGCACCTTCACCCGTAAAGTGTCGGGCTGACTCCTCTCGGTACACCGAAAGGATGCCTTCCTCCGATCAGCGATTCCCCACTAGATCGTGGCGAGCCCGAGCCCCACCCGGAAGGAGGTCTTTTAGATCAGGGGAGCCACTTCCGCATCATGGATCGGGAAGGCGGTCTCCGCGACCTTCGGACGGAGGCCAGCGTCACCCTCGCGACCAGACGACCCTCACGACACCCGCAATGATGGCGACGACGCCGATCACGGCCACGGGCAGTCTGCCGCCAGCGAGGCCGATCGCGATGAGAACTAGCCCGATCAGGATGTAGAGCCAGGCCGGAAGCCGCAGCATGGATCGTTCCCTTCTCTCACTCGGAGGGATCGCTCCTCTCCCGTCGGTCGCCTTGACGGCGGCGTCGGCCGCTGGCCGCGGGGCTGCCCGACGGTTTCTGAGCCTAACATAGCGCCGCCCATGCCCTAGGCACCGAGCGCCAGAGCGCGGTTGCTAACGACCTCGACGGTTGGCTTGTTATCTCGGCCCCAAGTCCACCTGGCCGCCCAGCAGCCCGATCGCGGTCCCACGCCGTCGGGTTCGGCAGTCGCCAGAGCCCCGCCACGACGCCGCGATAGGGACTGCTCTCTGAGGCAGGTCGAGACAGACGCGTGAACCGGGCCTGAACTTGCGCGGGCGATCGTCGCTCCAGCGTCAGCTTAACGCCGGTGAGATCACCATCGAGACGTTCAGTCGGGCGTGGCGCGTACTGGAGCGCCCCACGTCGAGCGCACCCGACAAGCCGGACGAGCTACGTCTGGGACGCGCCCACAAGCAGCTGTCGGACTTCGCCACCCTCTGGCGGAACCCGGCGGTTTCCGATCGGCTTCGCGAAGAAGCCATCCGGGAGATGTTCGAGCGTTTCGACGTCGACGGACCCGAGATCGTCGCCGTTCATCCCCAGCCGAACGAGAACGCGTGGCTGCTCGGGCTCGTATCCGCGCGAGAAGGAAGGTTGCAGATGCAACAAGTGATGGGACTGGTCGGAGCGAGAGGAGTAGCGCCGACCAGCCAAGGCCCGCCCGCTGGTGACATTGGTGCACCCTAGCCAATGGTTAGGCGCAGTCTCCCGATGGGCCTGGATCAGGTGCCGGACCGAGCATTGGCGGCCCCGACCACACGTCCAGGCGTCCGCACGACAGATCGACGCGGACGGCATCTCCGTGGGCCTCGCCGCCGCCGTTGGGGTAAGTTGTCTCCCTGACGTCGCCCGCACGGACGGTCATCGACGAGAGCACGCGACCGCTGGGCGAACGCGTCTCGACGTTCCACGGTAGACTGGGTAGCTCGGCCTTGATCGGGTCCTCGTAGCTTCCCGCCGGGACGGTTTCGATCACCTTCCCGTTCACGACCAGGGTTACCGCGATCGTCGTGTCGTTCTCAATGCTGAGCGTCGTTTGCGTGCTGCTCGGTGATGGCAGCGGGCTCGATGGATTTGCGTCGCCGGCCCTGACGCAACCGCTCAGCGTTCCTGCGACCAAGACGACGACTATGAACGACCATCTCGGAACCCGGATCATCATCGCGCCTCCCCTCGGCCTGACGGTCGAACGGTGCGACCGGTTCCCTCATCTGGTCAAGAGACGCCCGTCACCTTCGAGACGGCTGCTGCTTGCACTCATTCTGGGCCGCCACTCACAGCAGGTTTCAGAAGGATCGAGTGACATTGGCGCACCCTAGCCAACGCTGGCGCTATTGCATCTGCTCGGGGCGAGTGGACTTGAGGCCGAGATAACAAGCTAGCCCTCGAGGTTGCGAGCAACCGCGCTCTGACAGGGCCGCCGGCAGCTCGGCGTTGTGCCCGCTACGCCCGCTCCGAAACCAGTCGTTTGGGACCGCCTCGCGCAGGTCTGCGGCCAGTACCTCGGCAAGTACCCAGTTAGTACCTGATCCTGGGGCCGCTCAGTCTCGCGTCAAGCGATCGTCGCGGTAGTGCCGGCACCAGGATGGTTGGACCCTGGCTCGTTTCGCAAGACCTCGGCGGAACGTTCGCTCGGCATGGCAGTTGGCGCACACGAGGTCGCACTTGTCAATTTCCGCTCGCATCGCCGCAACGACCGATCCGAGTTCGGCGGCGGCCGCGTCTAGCCCGGGAGACGGCTTGCCCCACAAGGGATCGCTGACGTGGAACCTCTTGTGGGTGCCAGGGCGATGGTCGAGCTGCATGACGTGAATCGGGTACTGGCGGCCGCAGTCGACGCACGGTCCCGACTTGGCATCGTGCAGTAGCTCGGCGAGTTCAGCAATCTTGCTCACGTCTCACCAAAGCGAGACGATCCCGGCCGCCAGCGAGATCGCGCCGCCGACCGCAGCCGCCCAAGGTTCCACCCCGCTCCATCCCTCCCGTCCTCGCCGCGCTATCGCCTCGCCGAAGGCCAGACCTCGTGGCGAGGATCCCACCACAGGATGTGGCAGGCATTGCCTCGCCGGACGCCCCAGACGCGCTCTACGCCGCTCAGCCGCAAGTTCACGAGCTCGTCCACATCATCGCGCTGGGTTTCGATCAGCCGGTCCTTGACCGCCTGCGGTGCATCGCGAACGCGTTCCAGTTTGATGCGGGGCGTGCCTCCGCGACAGGCGTCGTCCCAGGTCAGCTTCTCCATCTGAGAGAGGAACGCATGGACGCGCCGAGCATCAGCTGCGGTGAGAGCTGTCCAAGGCCAGGGACCCTCAAGCTCGGCGTCCCCGATACGCCATGCTATTCGCCTGCCGCTCTCTGTGTCGCTCGGCCATCTGGAAGGGATGATCGGCTTCTTCGCCACAGCCGGCGAGACCGCGTACGTAGCCACCTTCCGTCGATGAGTCATCGAAGAGGGACCGGCTAGACGAGGCTTCCGTAGTACTCGGCCATCGCCTCCTTGGTGATCTCCTTCTGACCGCGCTCACCAGCGGAGAGACCACGCCGAGCATTCCTCCAGGGGGGCTCGCTGTGAGTGAGAATGCTGAGCCAGTGGCCGGTCTTGTCGCCGTAGGTCTTCAGCACTGCATCGATCGTGCTGGTCTCGTCCTCGGCGAGACCCACAGACGAGCCGCTAGGCCAATCGCCCAGCACGAACTGACCTCGGTGCTGGCGGTAAAGCCAGGGCACTACGGGGCCGTTGGCCCAGGCCTCGACACGAGGATCAAACAGCGGGCGCCCCTCCCAGACGAGATGCCAGGCCTGGCAGTAGTAGATGAGCTTCTGGAACCTCCAGGTGTCGACCGGGCCGGTCCTCTCGAGGACGGCTGCCGCCACATCATCAACCTTCGCCATCTCGCTCACCTCCCTGCGGACCTCGTCAAAGGATATCCCACTTGGCGCTAGCCTTAGCCCGGTACTTGCGAGCCAGTCCGCGACGCGATAAGCCGCAGCTGATCGCCGGCCCCTACCGTACCCCCCAGCCCCGCTCCGCTCAGCGCCGACGATCCCGCAGACGTGCGGCCAGTCCTGGCGCTGGCGTCGGGGCCCGGAGCCTTACCCAGCATGCCTGGCCCGCTTCGCGGCTCGTTTCTGTGCCCTGTTCGGGGCCGCAGGTCCCGGGGCAAACAACCCGATCCCGCCATCCGGAAGCGCCGCGCTGATCACCGCCTGCTCGATGTGCAGCACTTGGGGCGGGGGCACGTCCGGGACCAGTTCAGGGGCATCCGGAGACGCATCCCGCACGGCGCCGCCGCCTGCCATTCCGCCGCTTGCGATGAGGGCGGCGGCTGCTGAGAAGGAGCCGAATGTCGCGGTCGAAGACTTCCGCTTCACGACCGGAATTCTACCCGCGGGCGCACAGAGAGGCGCCCGCGTCGCGAGGAGGAGCGAGACGGGCGCCAGACATCCGGTCCGGCGGTCTGTGGGTGCACCGAAAGGACAGACTGTCCGCGGCAGATGATTCGTGCTGCCCGAGCGCCGGCCCAGGCTGTCTCAGAAGGAGGTCCTTCCGGTCCGGGCGAGTGGACTTGAGGCCGAGATAACAAGCTGACTTGTCCCGGGCTGGGCGACTGGTCGCTATTGGGGCGTAACGCCTGCCGTCGGGTCGACCGGATCAAGGCGAAACACCGGATACTCGGCCGCCGCCGCCGCCGCGATCCCTTCGGGATCTGGGGAACCACCGAAGAACCGGGCCCCTCCGCGCACCTGCCGCAGGAATCCCCGGAGAACTGGCGGACGGTCCGCGACCGGCAGCTCCACCAGTCGAACGACCTCTCGTGTCCGGCCCCTGGACAGTTCGCCCGTTCCGGCGGCCCGCGCATTTCCGACCCAATCAGCGCTCGCCTCGGCCGCCACGATGTACCGCTCGCCCGACAGACTGACGACTGAGACCGGGGTGTGACGAAGGAGACCGCTCCTCCTCCCAACGATCGAGAGGACTCGTTGGGTACCGATTGGCGCACCTAAGCGCAACATGAAGATGTTTAACCTGATCGCCCATCGAGGTGGCATCTTCGCGTTATCCGCCATGCTCTGTCCTCACCCACGCCGTGGCGCCCGTGCATGTAGTCGCTCGTTTTCGCCGAATGGGGTCCGCTCACCACGCTGGACCGCGGAGGCCTCAGTGCTTTCCAATTCTGGCGCATCCATCGCAAGCCGAGGCGACAGTTGGCGCGAGAGGACTTGAGGCCGAGATAACAAGCTGGTCGTCGAGGTCTCGAGGACCGGGCTCTAACACGGCCGCCAGCAGCTCGTCGTTGTGCATGTCGCGCCCGTTCCGAAACCAGGGGTCGTTTCGGGGCGCCGCCAAACGGCCACAGTCGCATGCGAGCGGGACTTGTTGCCGTAGCGGCTACTCTCATAGGGTTATTCGTGGCCGAACCCTAGCTTGGTCGAGGCAAGGCGCAATGGGTGGTCAGGCGACCTTCAGCGGGACCAGTTACCAGGCGCGAGTAATCGCATTCATCTACGGGCACCTTCTGGCGCAGCGCCCTCTCGGGTGGCTCTTCCCAGCGGATGACACGCCTCTGGCCGTGTCTGGCGAGACCAAAGGTCCAGGCGACGACGCCGGAATCGAGTTCGGAGAGCGCCATCCCATGATCGAGATGCAGGCCAAGCACGGGATGAGCGGCGGGGCAAGGCTCGACGAACTGGTGGATCGGCTCCGCGAGTGGACGCGGGCTGGAGACACGACCGACGTTGTGCTCGTCGTGGATCGGGGTTCGAGTGTCTCCGTTCGGCGGGATCTCGCCCGGGACCTGTCCCGACTTCGCTATGGGCGCGATGACGAGCTCAGAGCGGAGGCCACGAGGTTGCGCGCTCGACTTGCTGGGGAAAGCAACGTCCTCCTTCGCCTTCGTATCGTGGAAGCCGACGTCGATACGCCATCGGACCCTGAGGTCAAGGCAGCAAAGGAGATGCTCGCGGCGTCCGTGCTTCAGGATCCTGCGCGTGCCGAAGGCGCATGGGCGGCGCTTGCTGAGGACGCCGAGACTCTC
>Ga0116131_1001846_pt1 | contig 11679 bp, 20 predicted proteins | sample June2015DPH_17_1_FD_89734 | JGI IMG/M metagenome (GOLD analysis project Ga0116131, IMG submission 89734) | Peatland microbial communities from SPRUCE experiment site at the Marcell Experimental Forest, Minnesota, USA - June2015DPH_17_100 | ecosystem: Environmental > Terrestrial > Soil > Wetlands...
AAGTCAAGCGTTGAACTTTTCACGGTTTTATGTAAGATTTTTTGTCAGAATCTATTTTGTCTCCATACTTATTCTTATATGGGAAGAAAAAAAGTCAACCGAACAAAAGAGGAATTGAATGAAAGAAATAGAATCTACCGAATGCGTTACTACTGGCGAAACCTTAAAGCCGAACGAAAAAAGGCAAGGGACAGATACCGCTTTAATAAGCGGAATTTACAAGATAATAAACAAGATTAATGGTAAGTATTATGTCGGCAGTTCTAATGATATTTTAAGTAAACGAGGTCGGTGGAAAGAACATAAATACGAATTGAACTACAAAAGACATCCAAATGACCACCTTCAAAAGTCTTGGAATAAATACGGAGAAAAGAATTTTGAATTCGTAATTCTTGAAAGAAATCTATTTGGTGAACAATTAAGAATTAGAGAACAGTGGTATCTTGATATAGCCAAAAAAGAAAAGAACAAAACCTATAATATGTCATTTATTTCAGGCAGAATTGATATGACGCCGGAAACAAGGGCTAAAATTTCTAAATATTTCAAAAATTATTTTGTTGGTTCTAAACATCCGATGTTCGATTCTAAAATTTATACTTTTAAGAATAAAGTCACAAACGAAATCTTTCGTGGAAATAGGTATGATTTCATAAAGAAATTCAACTTACGAAAAGAACACGTCTGTAATGTATTAAAAAGGAAAAGAAAATACCACAAAGATTGGTCTTTATTAAATTAAATCTTTTCCAAATCTCTAATACATTTAAGTAATTCAGAATAGACTTTAGACGGAACTTGTTCAAGTAAAATTTTGAATAGTTTTTTGCCGTGTTTTTTTAGATATTCTGGAGTGTAATTGGGGAGTTTTCTACAACCATCCGAATCAAGCGGATAGGCGTTACCACACGCCGGCAACTTGATTGACACATACTTTTTCTTTTGATATTTCATCGGTTGTCTCTCCATCGAATTCTTAAACTATTTGGGCCGTCACAAACAGACGACGTTTCAAAATTTCTTTCACGAAGTTCTTTTCTGATTTCTACATCGGTATGACAATTCTCCATGTGAGTTATCACAAGGCGGTTCTTACCGGCCTTACTTGCGTCTTCAATTGATTCAAGTATTACCTTTAGTCGGTTCTTGAACACTTCACTCTGTCTAACTTTCTTTGCGTCAAACTTCGCCGATTGTTCAAGTAAATACTCCGCCCATTCAGAAGTAGTCATCAATTTACCCCTGACAAAATTAATCGCCCACGGTAAGAAGACGACTGCCATAGTCATCCCACACATGGACACTGAAATTAATGTCAGAATAAAATGTAACGTTGTCACAGGAAAAATGTATCACTTTTCAGACGTTCGATAAATGATTTGAATAAATCTTCGAGCGTCATCAAAAAGAGGAAAAAGACAAAGGCGAAAACGAATTCACCAGAGGTAACATAGGCGATTCCTTCCGTGGCAAAGTGAATGACATACCAACCAAGATTTGTGATACAACCCAAGACGATAGCCGGAATGACGGTCAATTCGTAATAGGACGGAACGAAGCCGAACAGTTCCTTGATACGATACCAACGGTATGACCAAGAGTAACCACGACCAAAAATTTCAGCAATTAGATTTTTCATTGAGATTAGAGTATCAGAGGTTTGGTTCAGGTCAAGCGTCACAGTCAATGTTTCCACCAATTTGAAAAGTTATCCTCATTCGGTCAATCTTTTCCACGTTTGACTGTCGGATGGTGAAGTCATTTTCAAATGGAGCACAATGTCTGGTTCGACTTACCATCGTGGCAAGGACATACGCACGACGGACTTTGGATTTAACCAACCAAATTGTGCCGTTGTATTTATCCTTGGCAAAGTAAGGATATTTGCCAATGGCTTTTTTAGGGACTTTGACGAAACGAGATTCCATGTGAAAAGGATAACACCTTTTTATAGAAGGTCAAGCCTTACGGCCAGACGACTTTCCAAACAGGCTCAACAGGTTTTGCCGGCGGAGTCGTCCAAGATTTGATTTTTGCTTGTGCTTCCTCAACGGTTTCGTAATAAAACCGCAACGACTTCATAATTCTCCATCTGTGTTAACAAAAAAGAAATCTATTGAATTGTTTTGTAATAAGAACGGTTTCACATATGAACTAAAAGATTTTCCAATCGAACCGAGTAAAATTAAAATTGGTTGTAAAAATAAAATCATCAAATTTTCAGGAGATTATGAATCTAAATTTTTTAATCATCCCTCCATTTTAAGGGTTCTATAATTATAGATAATGTATTGCCAAAGTGACTAAATACCCAATTGCCAGAAACAACTAAATAATCTCGAAACTTTCCATCTTTAGATTCAACCTCAACAATGTCGCCTTTTAATAACCGTTCATACGCAGATACATTTTCAAAGTTTTTAATTTCTTCTCCTTCCTCATCTCGTTTTATAATTTGTATATTATTCACTCAAACAGTATATTCAATCCAATGAATTTGTCCATTTCTTATATTCCTCAAGTTTATAATAAGTTGACCAATTCTACCTTGCGTGGTAAGGTGGATTCAAATGAAAAAAGAACAACTCGAAATCGAACTGAATCAACTAATGACCGAACTATGTGTGTTGGAAGAACAGGCCAATCTTGAGAAAGCCACCACAGATTTTCTTGGAAAAGAAACTGACAAACTTTTGATTAAGTCACAAGATTCAAATCTTTCCCTTGAAGAAAGGGAACGTGTCTATAATCAGATGACGGCACTTCAAGGGCGACTCGCCAGAGAGACAAGGGCACTCACCACTGATATGAATAAGTTGGCAGAACTGAACAGTCGCCTTGAGTATTTCCAAAGTTTAATCATAGAGGAATAACATGACACAACAAGAAGCCAAACAACACGTCGAATCAGGAACTTGGTTGGTGAAAGAAGCCGACAAGTTGATTGCACAATACAAAGCCTGTAAGACGGCACACGAACGTTGGCTATTGTTACCACAAATGAACCACTTGATAAGTAGAATGAGTTTTGAAAGTAAAGAGATATGTCTGTTAATGATTATAAATGTTGGGTAGGTAGAATCTATAATCATCTATTTATAAAAGGTATAAAACAATAAATTTATGGAAAACAATTGGGTATTCATTAATAAGTTGCCAAATTCCGGCCAAAGATGTTTGGTGACAGACGGTGATACTATTTTTATTGCCACATACATTTCAGAATCGGATAATAGTAACATTTGGATATTCAGTGGATTAACGGAGTCAGATTCTAAATCATTTAAAATACAGTATTGGCAATCAATTCCATCTTTACCAAAGAAGATAGTTAGTTATGAAGAACCAAGTTCTGTTGAAGGAAAGTAAATTTGTTATACCTGACTGACGTTTTGGTAAATTATGTTTCTATTTATTAAGAAACAATATGAATAATAAAAATTATGGTTGGTCTAAAGATGAGATAGATTTATTTGCAAAATTATACCCAACATCTTCAATCGGACATCTTACTAAAATGTTTCCAAATAAAAGTAAACATACTATTTATTCGTATGCTACATTGAAAGGTCTTAAAAAGATAGATAGAGGAACCGGTCAAAGAAAAGGAAGTCTTAAAGTATTATTTAATAACTCATTTCAATCTTTATATTGGGTCGGATTTTTATTTGCGGACGGATGTATAAATAGAGAAAATAGATTGAGAGTTTCTAGTTCTTCTCAAGATAAAAATCAGATGGAACGGTTTGCCGATTACATTTCTTCCACCGTTTATGAATACAAAAATAAAGGAGGAACAAAAATAAATCCAATTCCATTTTTTACTTATTCGGTTTCTATAGGAGACCCGATTGAAACTAAAAAGTTAATGGAAATTTTTGATTTTAAATACAAAAAAACATATAATCCACCATCCCAAGAAATTTTACAAAAAGAATTAAATACCAAAGAGAAGTTTATTTCGTTTTTTATAGGATTCATAGACGGAGACGGTTGGATTTGTGTAAATAATAAAACTTTAAAATCTTCATTGTGTTTAGAAAATCACAATTCTTGGTTAAAAATTCACAATTGGTTTATATCACAACTTAAATTCTATAAATTATACGACGGAAAATCTATTGCCAGATTATGTAAACCAAGTAAAAAATCAACAACAAGATTAAATTATAATAAAACCAGCAAATTTCAGTTATATGGTAACATTGTGGAAAATATAAAAGAAGAAATATACAAATTAAAATTGAAAGTATTAGATAGAAAATGGAACAAAGTTACTGCCTCAAAACAGAAATAGGAACGGTGTTTGGAGCAGGTCTATACAACTCCCAAGCATAACAGTCTTCGCTCATCAAGTCGTGTTCCATGTTCTCATATCGAATTGTGTAAGTATATCCCCGTGTGCCTAAAGTCTTTTCTCTAACTAATCCGAAGACGCCGAAATATTTTACACCAACAATCTCACCAACATAAAATTCCTTGTCTGTCAGTGCGTTGGTTGTATAAAATGGAGTCAGACTTGAATCGGGGGAACTGTAAAAGGATGGATTGTAGTTTGGGTCTGGGTTACTGATATTTGAAATGTTTGTAGTATTGGAATTGATTTTGTGGTCAAGATTCAGTATGAAGATTCCAGAATACCCAACCATGAATACAACGCACAAAGCAATCAGTGTGTCGTATCGTTTGATGACCTTTTCTTCTGGTGTTTTGGCAGGTCGCCAAATCCAAGAAAAGAGTTCCTTTATATTTGATAGCATTTCTCCCATATACACGTTGATGCGTATAAATAGGATTCTATTTTATAAAGATATCGTTTTTGATAGTTTTCTATTTTTGAATCATACTTATCATTATGGAGAATATCAAAACCTGCTCTAAATGTAAACTTGAAAAATCTATAGAATTTTTTTCATTAATTCTTCAATACCTGAAACATCAACTTTTTGACCGCTTCGCCATCCAATTCCTTACCATCCAACAGATTGAAACAAAATGACTTACGGTTAGTTTCACCGTAGGCGGAAAGAATCTTTAACGCAGCATCTTTACGAGGCAAACCCTTCAACGGTTCCACGAATGATTTCATGTGAGATACGATTTTCAAGACTTCTTTATATCCATCTGAAATATTACTAATTGAACCACGAACATACTCCGCTAGTTCATAATCAAAAGTAGTTAAAATATAATTGTAAAAATCTTGATATGATGGATACCCTTGAGATATCCAAACATCAACAACTTTTTCTATTGATGAAAGTTCGCTTTTCATTTTATGAAGAAAAAGATATTTTGCCGCCTTAATTTTCAAAAGTTGTTGACCATCTTTACAATAAAGAACGACACCTTCCTTATCTTGCCATTTTTCAACATTACTCAACAAATCTTCTACAGTATTAAATGTAAAAATTTCAGGACGTTTCATATCCAACGAATAGGCAAGATGATTTAAAGCATCTTGAGTCATTAAAGAATAATCTTTATGAAATACAAGACCGGTCAAGATAAAGTCAACTTCATCATATTTGATGACAATCTGATTTGTCGGGCTTATGTATTCGGTAATGACAGAATAATCCCAAGTTTCCAAATGACTATCCATCTGAAATAATTTTGGATATTTCTCTTTCAGAATATCCATTTCGATTCCGGTTGTAAGGGTGTAAGCATCAATCGTTCCACGGGAACGAATAATGAAATGCCCTTTATTTTTACTTACGATAATGGTCGACCCGTCAATCTTGGTTACAACAGTAGAACCATTTAGATTTTTAGGTAAAGGAGAGAGGTCGGGCTTTTCGCCGAAATTGAAAAATTTGGGGTAGCTTGCCGACACCAAATTTCCAGTAAAATCCCAGACCGATGAACGAAAGTGGAGATTGTCTTTATTCCAGTTACATCCCATCTGTTTCGGTATAACCAAAAATACTTGTTCTCCATTCAAAATGTGTTCATTGACATAAAAAGATTCGGTGTCTATGGAATGTAAATCTATTTTCATAATGACAGTATAAAGGAGTTTCATAAAAAGTCAAGCGTTTGATATTTTCGGCCCTATTTATATGGAAAGGGAAGGTAGGAGTATTGGATTATATGAATTACAGAAAATATATTATTAACGAATCTTTTTTTGAAAAAATCAACGAGCCAGTTAAAGCATACTGGTTAGGATTTATATATGCTGATGGACATAATACGGAAGGTAAATTATGGCGATTATCATTACATTTAAATCAAAAGGATATAGAACATCTTATAAAATTTAGAGATATAATTTATCCAAATAAAGATAAAAAAATTGAAATCTATAAAAATTCCATCAATATTAATGTTTTTAGTAAAAAAATGAGTCTTGATTTAATTAAATTGGGCGTGGTCAACAAAAAATCTTTGACAATAAAATTTCCCACTAAAAACATCGTCCCGAATCGCTTACTCATATATTTTATACAGGGTTTATTTGATGGTGATGGTTCGGTATCAATAACAAAAAATAACACACCTTCTGCGTGTTTAGATTTTTGTGGTAGTTTATCATTAATAAAAGAATTGAAAAGAGCAATTAAAAAATATACCGGCATAGAATTTGGTTACAAGGAAAGAACATATAAAAATACTATCGGAGTTACTTATATTAAAGGCAATGATGTAGTTTTAAAATTTTTAGATTGGCTTTATAAAGACCCTACACTTGTATTAAAAAGAAAATATCAAAAATACATGGATATAAAAGAAATAAAAAAGAAAGTTATAGAAAATAAATCTAGTAAATATCGTGGCGTTTATATTAAAAGAAACTATCCACACGCACAAATACAAATAGGAACAAAGGTGTATCGTTTAGGAAGATTCAAAACAGAAAAAGAGGCGGCTAAAGCATATAATGATTATGCTATAAAATTGTTTGGCGAAAAAGCCAAATTAAATAAATTTTAAAAATTTCACCTATCGTTATTCGGATTGTCTTCGTTAACTCGGCGACGTAACGGAACGTCATCATCCCCGTCATCATCCCAATACGATGAATAAAAATCTTCGGGGTCGCCAAATTGTGAAACATTTCTACGTCTTGACGAAGTTATTTGTCTCTGTATTTCACGTTCAGCCTCCAGTCTCAATTCGTCCACAATTTCATTACGAACGTTTTGTGGAATACCTAAAGGAACCTGACGACAGACGACGTTTTGTAAACCATTTGTAGGATTGATATATCGGTGTTCAATGATTTCGTAATCCGTTCCGGCGTATGAAACGGTGTCTCGCCTTTGTTGTTGTGAGGCAATTACATACCCATTGTGAGCCGCTTCACGTCTTAACCTTTCATATTCTTGTGATGCTCGAGAATATCCGCCGCCGCCAGAAATAGTTAAATATTCTCCATTGAATTGAGGTCGAGCATCGTCGGCGGCGGTATTTACAGTGTGAGGCGACATTAACTTGGAACTGAAAATCGGTATCTTATCCATCAATTTGTTAAGGTAATTCACCATTTCGATACAGTTGTCAGGCTGTCCCCGTTGTATCAATTCGTTTCGTCGGTTTTTAATCCATGCCTCAATCCAAATGATAGCATTATCATAAGATATCACCGTTGTTCTGTCAAGGCGAACATTCTCCCTGTATGCGGTCAAGGCAATTATCTCATAACGGGAGTCTTCCTTCACTCTCGCATAATAGTCTGCCATTGAGGTCAATCTGTTCATGTTGTTCTCGAAACACGTCGGCGGATTTTCTTGACGGCTTTCTTTGTCACAGGTGCCTTACTCAATTTCTTCAAATTGGCAATGATACGTTCGACTTCCTTTTTCTTTACTAATACAGAAACAGGGTCTTGTTCAGGCTTAATTTTATTACAATTCTGATTGACGTGATGAATTACCGCCGAACAAGATTCGGGGTTATTTTCAAACGCTATTTTGTGAAGGCGACGAATGGCGGCGGGGTAAGTCTTCACACGGGAACCATAGTCCAATGACCGGCAACCAAGAATGGCGAGTTGCTGGTAATGTCTGTCGGTCTTCGCCTTGAATTCAAGGTCGGCCAACGATGTGACTTGTTTAATCGTCATTAAGGAAGACTACCACAAGTTTCTTTGGTGTCAAGCGTGGTAGCCACTAACACCTTGGCAAAGGATTTTTCAACCGTGTCAGTCGTTGTGTCAATGTCAATGAAATTCTGCGTAGGCGGTTCATAGTCAATGGCATTGAAACCTTCACGGGAACGTCTGACATTCTTGTGAACGTAAATCTCATGGATATCCACCCTTGATTGTTTGAATTCCTCACGGATGTTACGGTAAGGATTGACCGTAGCAATGATTACAGTAATGCCTTGGTCGGCGATGTAGGCGATGAATCTTTGAAGTATTCTCGTTTGTTCCTCACGCCATTCCCTTGTGAAGTGTTCAACAGGGTTGTTGGTCTTGAAAATACGATGGAGTTCGTCGCCGTCCAAATATAGGGCGGTTGGTATCAGACTCTTTAATTTTTTTGCGAGGGTAGTCTTACCACTTCGACAACCGGCACCAATGTTTCCTGAACCTTGGAGAATTTCTTCTCAATCAACAACTTCAAGTTTGTTTGAAAGAATTCACGAACAACACGATGGTCGAGTGACGCGGCGGAGTTTAGTTCAAGGAAATACCATTTGCCTTTGTAGAACAAAACGTCTGCGGCACCAAATTCCAAACCAATCTTCTTCGCCGCCAACAGAGTTGCGTTGTGCAATTCCTTGGAAATACCATCAACAAAGGTGTAACCCCACATGGAACGACACGGATACTTTTCGTCGGGATTACATTCCATCTTGTGTCGGCGGCCACACATGGTCTTGTTACCACAAAACCACACACGATACTCGGCGCCTTCCTTCGTCACGTCCAAATAACGTGCGGCGTAAGTTCCATCCTCAACCTTGAACGGGCCTTTCTTTACAGAAAATCCGTGACCGGATGAATGTTCGTGCGGGCGAACCACGGCCAGAACATCCTTCGGAACAGACTTTTCCCAAAGGGTAGGAACGTTGACAACCAGCGACATGAGCTTGGTGGCTTTCGCCTTCTCACAGTTACGACGAATCGCTGCGGCTTCATTCAGAACATTCTTGAAGTCGGCCTTGCCGTTGCCTGATTTGTCAAGAAGCCAACGACTGTTACCCCAACGGATAACGATTTTGTTGTCAAATTTGTGAGCGAAGTCGCCAAGGTAACTGCTGGTCTTGTAACCAAGTTTACTGGCGGATTCGTATTCACTATCAATTGTTAGAACAAGGACTTCCATAATTCGGGATTTGTTAAGCGTTTCTTTTTATTTAGTTAAACTATCAGTCTCCATCGTAATGATTGGAGAAATGTTGATTACCAGCATAATCGCTGATATGGTTACGGCTCGTTGTCACACCACCACGGTAAGGGTAGCCTGTGCTCCACTTACTCTTGTTTTCCTTGTGATGAAGATACCGGCCATTCTTATCAAATTCATACCAACCGCGAAGAGCGTCAACCGTGTCGTCATAAGTTTGACGATTGAATTCAGACGCCAGAACGATTTGCTCATCCTTGAGAGCCTTTATCTCCAAGTCGCCGCTGGTGTTCGCCACCCACAGTTTGCCGTTGCGGTGTAATCCCATGAAGACGCCACCAAACTCAACCTTTTGAGCGAATGTCTTGGGGCCAATAATGTTCCAAAAATGTGCGGCCACTTCACTGTCAGTTTCACCAATCATCTTGACCTGATTTGAAATGGCAAGTTTCACCAATTCGTATTCACTCCAAACGCCGTTGTGAATGAACGCCCAATTTCCTACAAGAAATGGATGGGTATTTTCCATACGATTGCCACCGTGAGACGCGGCACGAAGATGAACAATAGTCCAACCATCATGGTAGGGCATATGTCCCAAAAATGGACGGCGCCGAACGATTTTACTGAAAGGTTGTGCCCACTTTTCAACGATGAACTTGCCGTTTTTCAAATAGGCAGAGCCGGTTCCATCGGTGTTTTGGTTTTCAAAGTTTGCCAAAATCTCAAGTGCTTCAGTTCTTGAAAATCCGGGTGGGAAGGCGGCTACACGGCACATTTTGTTTTCTTTGGTTGATTGTTAAATTTTATATTGATAGTTGTCACAGTTCTCAAATTGTATCAGTCTTTTTATATTCGTCAAGCCTTCGGGACATGAACGATATTATCTTTTCAAGTTCTTCAATACTAGCATCACTTTTAATTCTGTTGGCTCGGTTACTCATAATACAAATGTTTTCTTTTGTGTATCCTTTTTCAGGATAAAGTCTGTCTATGGTCGGAGACGACTCACACATTTTACCACGTTGATTTTTTAATTTTATTCCTAATACAGGACAAAATTCAGGAACTACAACATCCGAATGTTTAAGTGTAAATGGAACTCCATATTTTTTCGCTCTCTGCTTGGCACTACGATATAACATTGCGTTAATATTCCATCTTCTGTGATTTTTTTCATACTCCAATTGATATTCAATTCTTCTTTTAATTGCCTTTTGGTCTATTTCTCTTTGTTCTTTTAAAGAATCCAATTGATAACAGACATTACAACATTTTCTTCTCCACGCTAAAATCTTTATGAATTGGTCAGTTGGTTTAATTTGTTTACAGTATTTACATTTTTTGGTATTTTTATTCATACCAATAACTATGTGGTAAAATTAATAAACCCACATAATTATTTATGAATTTTTAACCATCAGTGTTTTGACGTGTGAACGTAGGAATAGATGACAATTTGTATTTTTTCATCTGGTCAATGTCAACACGGTCTTCAAGACAATAAATGACTGTTGACAAGACGGATGCCGCCAACAAAGGTTTTTCGTTCTTGTTGAGAGTCTTCCGTAGGTCAATTCTCAAACCAATTGCGATACTACGGTCATCGGCTTCATTGGAGAATTCAGTTTCAATACCATTAAGTTTGAAGAATTCAATCAACGACGTTAGCCGTTTACGAAATTCGTCGTCAACATAACTGTCGGCGTATTCAATTTGAACAACAGGATTGTTCTCACGACGAAGACCATAGACGTGATATTTTTGTTTAGTCACCAAGTTATGCAACTTGGCTTCTCTCATAATAGCCGGTAACAACGTATCGGTTTCGGTTATAGTAATCATTGTGGTATCGTGGTTGTGGTTGATTGTTCAAGGTTATAGCGATTCCAAATCACGTCAACGCCAACCTTTTCAGAAATACATTTTGACATATCAATGACGCCCCAACAATCCTTCATGTCATTGGCATTGAGCCAAGTCAGTCTGTTTCTGACCAGATAATAAATCAAATCAATGTAAGGTTTGTAGGTCTGATACAGATGCATCTTGGTAATGTCATCCCAAAGAGACGGAAATTGTTGAATCAATCTGTCTTGGTTGCACCGTGTAAAATCGTTCTGAACAACAAACTTGTGCCACTTGAATTTTGAATTGTTCATAACTTCATACATCACCGTCTTTGAAAGACAGAGCATCGCCGCTGCGACGTATGGAGTGGAAAGCCAACTGCTCATTGGACGATATTCAAATCCCCAATCTTGAACACGCATATCGCCCATTCGGCCATACTGTTGCCCGTGAAGGTCAGTTCGCCGTCTCATAATTGCGTCTTCTTTCTTTTCAATAAGCAGACAACAGGCGCCAACATAAT
>Ga0116131_1001847_pt1 | contig 11676 bp, 12 predicted proteins | sample June2015DPH_17_1_FD_89734 | JGI IMG/M metagenome (GOLD analysis project Ga0116131, IMG submission 89734) | Peatland microbial communities from SPRUCE experiment site at the Marcell Experimental Forest, Minnesota, USA - June2015DPH_17_100 | ecosystem: Environmental > Terrestrial > Soil > Wetlands...
ATTCCCGACGAAGTTGCGCCCTTCAACCGCTACCTGGGAATTTTTCTGCCTTATGCGCCGCTCCATTACCTGCTGCTGACGGAGGGCAAGTTCAAAGCTCTGGTGATGACCAGTGGCAACCTGAGCGAGGAGCCAATCGCGATCGACAATCACGAGGCAGTCACGCGCTTGCGCGGCCTTGCCGATTACTTCCTGGTCCATAACCGGGACATCCTGCTGCGCTGCGATGATTCCGTGGTCCGAGTTGCAGGCGGCGTCACGCGGCAGTTGCGCCGTTCACGCGGCTTTGTCCCGGTGCCGGTTTTCCTGAAAGACGAGCAGCCGCCGGTGCTGGCTGTGGGAGGAGAACTAAAGAACACCGTTTGCCTGACCAAGGGCAAGCACGCTTTTCTCAGCCAGCACATTGGAGATTTGGAGAATGTCGAAAGTTATGGTTTTTTCCACGAAGCGATCCGGCATCTTGAGCGGATTCTTGAAATCCGGCCCGAAGTCATCGCCTACGATTTCCACCCCGGCTACTTCTCCACCAAATGGGCTCTCCAGCAAGATGAAAGGCCAGTGGTCGGGGTACAGCACCACCACGCGCACATTGCAAGTTGTATGGCGGAGAATCACCTCGAAGACCGGGTGATCGGATTCGCCCTCGATGGGACGGGCTATGGCACCGACGGACATATTTGGGGCGGAGAAGTGCTCATCGCCGGCTATGAAAACTTCGAGCGTGCCGCTCATTTTGAATATGTCCCACTGCCCGGGGGAGAAGCGGCGATCCGTGAGCCGTGGCGCATGGCGGTGAGCTATCTGGCACATCACTTCGGGAGAGAGTTCCTGGGCTTATCGATTCCGTTTGTGAGGCAACTGGACATGGCAAAGACGGAGTTGCTGCTGCGAATGACCGAGCACAAAGTGAATTCGCCGCTGACTTCGAGTTGCGGGCGTCTGTTCGACGGGGTTGCTGCACTCATTGGAATTCGACATAAGGTCAATTACGAAGCCCAGGCAGCGATTGAACTGGAAATGACCATCTCGGCATCGCAGGACGAAACTGGATATCCTCTGGAATTGGTGCCGGACGGTGAGAGCTGGATCATCGGCACGCGGCCCTTATTTGAGGCGCTGCTCGATGATCTCGGCCGGAATCTTCCTGTCGCCGCGATCAGCCGGCGTTTTCACAACGGGTTGGTTGAGGGGTTCGTCCAGCTAGCAACGCTCCTACGAAAGAAAACTGCTCTTCACCGCGTGTGCCTGAGTGGCGGGACCTTCCACAACATCTACCTATCGCAACGGCTCGAAACACGGCTGTCCGAAGCTGGATTTGAGGTGTTCACACAGAAGGAAGTGCCCCCCGGGGATGGCGGTTTGAGCCTGGGACAGGCGTTGGTAGCGGCGGCAAAACTTCACGGAGTTCGAGGCGCAGCACGTTGAGGACCCCTTGCACCAACTAGCAGCCGGGTGGGATCGCATATCCATGCTGTGGAAGGCTCAGCAGCCGAGGAAGTTCGTGCCCTTGGCAGTGGCGCTCGCGGCGATCCAGTACTACGTTCCCTGCCGTAACCAGCATCCCTAGCCTTGTCGTTGAGCTGACTCTCCTACAAGGCCCTCACCAGGAGGGACCTACTCCACGCACGGTATGCAAACCTTTTATACACGGGTCTCAATCCCAGCTCTTGAGTTGCTTGACGCACAGCGGCTGTCGAAATCGAACAAAGAGTCTTCAAATCCTTTGGTTCGCTCACACCTCTGCGCCCAGCGAGCGTCCTGGGAATTGTCAAGGTCGCCGCCGTATTGGCCAATAAAAACGGCCCGCCAGAGCCAGCCTTCGCAACATTCCTGTCTGCACGGTCTGACGCCAGCGAGCCTGGTATTGGCGAAGCATGTTCTGGACTCGAAGATCAAGCCCAGGCTTCAGGCACACGCCTACGGAACTGTTCCGCCCGCTTGAAGAGAGTAACCAAGGTTAGTTTGGTAGCCGCTCCAGGTGCCACCACTACTACAATTAACACATTGAGCGATGTTGCCCAAGTCGACCTGATCGGAGACTTCCACGTTCCAGGCGGCCCAGATGTCGGACGCGGCTTCGGTGCTGGCAACTATCCAGTACTGAGTCCCGGCCGTAAGGCTTACGTTCTTATTACTTATCACTTCGAGGGCGCAGCAACCTCCGAAGGTCTGGGTCATCAGCGTCTCTTTCCAGTGCTTAAGCGGTGTGCTGCACGGAACACCACTGCAGTCGGCATTGAGACTGATAATAACGTCCGTGTAAGTCCCATAGACATAACTGATGGCGAACTTCAGGGTTTTCACGTGGGAGTTGCTGGCGGGCGTGAAAGCAACCGCATCCCAGATTTCCTCGCCAATTATCGAGGTCGCCCCTGCAATCGTGCCACCCTCACAGCAAAAATACACGCCTTTCGGGTACTTGTTTGCCAGGTTGCTAAAGATCACAGGGTCTTTACCCGCTGGAACGGACGGGTTGATAACTTTTACCGGTGCGGTATACGTCTTCAGTCCATCCACGCTCGTGTAGGCCCCGTTCTTGTCGGCCGCAAAAGCGGTCAGGCTGGCGAGGGCCAGTACGGTCAGTGTCAGTAGCGTTTTCTTGTACATGTATTTATCTCCTCCGTTTTTTCAAAGTTGGGTTGGCTGAGGTAACACCGGAACTCGGAACCTTTGGTTTGGCCCCTGCAGTGTCTATTGCAACGGCAGTTGCTGCCACTGGTCCTCTCCGGCGCTGTACGTTTGCGAAAGCCGGCTGTGACAACGGGCGAGAATTGAATGAGCAAAACGTCGCATCCCGCCCTCCACCAAAACCATCTCCGGAGTTACAGGAGATGTCAAAAACCAACAGTTGGAAAGCGAACGAATTCTTGCACTCACGAATGCCAGTGTCAAGGAGAATCCCTCTCCGGAGCGGCATTTCAAGCGGTACAGTGCAAAACTCTGCATACGATTTGCAAGAGTTTTGTATGACGATTGGTCCGGCGCCATGCCGATATTCTCCAAAAGTGAGCGAGCCGACCAGCATGAAGTTTTCCAGTTGGCGATGCCTCGAGCTTTCGACTATTGACTGGTCTGAGAAATGAATGTCTCGGGGGGATCGAAGAAGCATCGGCGCCAGAAGGCTTGGTCCGAGAGTGTGCCTGCCTTCCATTGCTGGAGAGCAGACAAGGTCGCTGCCGCCATTCCGCCATCCTCTGAATCGAAGATCAGCACCACTCCAGCCGCGCTGGTTGGAGCTTGCGTAAGCTCGGCGTATTCCCTGTCGAACAGGGATTTCGCGAATTCCAATTTCGCTCGCGAACCGGTATCCGATGCGTTCCCGCTGACCCTTTGAACAGTTAGGATCTTCACGGTTTTTCCCCGAAGTGGCTCCCACGTCCCAGGAAAAGACGCGATCTGTTCGTTCTTCACCTGAAAATGTTCAGTATTGGCTGCTGCCGATCCGTTTCCAGCCTGTGCATCGGATGCGAAAGGTCCCGGCATCTCCAGGCCCGAGCGCCGGATCCATCCGCGAGAGAGCCCCGAGATCCGGACGTGAACCCAACTCGCGTTCATGTCGAGAATCTCAAACTCATCTTCGGCGGTGGCGAGAAACAAGACTTTGGCGCCTTCGATCGGACTTACCAGGACGGGGGTGCCGGATTTCTTAACCACAACCAGATTGTTGGGGTGGGCCTGGTTGCGGAGAATTTCCTCCAGACCCTTGGCTTCTTTCGTGAGATCTTCCACGTGTTTATCCGCCACCGCCTTCTGGGTAGCCAACGAGGCAACCCGGTCCGAGCTGACGGCATTCCCCAGCTTGAACGGCGAAGCGTCAGGCGTTGCGGGAACCCTCGATGCCGCTATCGAGCCTGCCGGGACGCCGCCGCTTGGCATCGGTGCTGAGATGGCAGGAGCCGACGCCTCGGGTTTGTTCTTAGGCTGCGAAGGCGCTGAACTCACAGGAAGATTCGCGGCCGAGGATGATGCCTTGCCGCCCAGCGCATCCTCAAGGCGATCGAGAAGATCGGTTTCCAGGCGACCATTGGAGGGCAGCACCTGGTATCCAGATTTCAATGAAACGGGATCCGCATACCAGGCGGTAATCTTGGCGCTAACTCGCACTAGCGCTCCGCCGGAGGGCGTGGAACTCACCTGTATCGCACATTGATAGTAGCCACGCTGGAAGCGGTCCAAGGGACGATCGCCTGGACGCGTGAAACCATCTAGTACCGGCAGCCGTCCGGAAGCCGAAGGCTGTAGTTCCTTGAGAATTTTCTCTACCGCCAGCTTCGACTGTGCAAACGTGCGCTCGTACGGAGCGTTCTGGGCATCGCTGGGGCGCGCCAATAGCATCGGGACTGCGACGCAGAAGATAAGAAACACGCCTCGTGTCGAAGCTGCCGTCCGATGCGTTTGCCTCATGGAAGCGGCTCCAGTTGCTCGCGATGAATCCAGCCGTGCTGCCCGTCCTCTGTTTCCACGCCGTACCAGTAGGGAGTCGCAATGACAATTACGACTTCAGCGCCCGTCTCCAGAGACTTCAAATTCGAGGCAGTGTGGAAGGGAGCGGACTTGAGTTGGGCGCCGGGAGCTTTGATCACGCGTTCCGCCTGCTGGCGGAGATCCCGGACGTGCTGTTCCAAACCTTGAACGGAAGTTTGCGAAGCGGCCAGAGCCACAGCTTCATCCTGTTCACTTTCACGTTCGAGTGCCTGCCTGCCTAGCTCTTCCTGCCGGTGTTTTTCGCCCTCCTGAGCCTGAGTCTTCTGCAATTCGAGCGCGTCAATGTGATCCTGGATATCCTTGTACTCGGCGCTTTCGACGCTGCCGTCCGAGGGATGGACAGTGCGGCGGAAATCTTCGACGAACACTGCATCGATGCGCAAAATCGTTTTGCTCGGGTCCCGGCTCTGCACCACGTAGCGCACCGCGAGTGTACCTTCGTCTCCAGCTTCCTTGAAATTGACCGGCGCCAAAACCTTGGCGCGAACCTTGTAAAAGACTTTGCCCGGATCTTTCCATTGGGGAAATAACGGCGAGAACGTGGTCGCAGTGGCGTGCTCGATGTACTTGTCTTTGTTGTATTCCTTACTGCCCTGGATGATTCCGTCGTCGACAACAGCCTCTACCGCCTGCAGGACTTCGCTCTCCGGAACCGCGATTTCCGTGGAAAAGCCCAGGCCAAAATCTTCCCTCTTCTTGTGTTCGCGACCTCGAAGTGGAGCAACTGCGAAAGCCAGCCAGAGAACCGAGAGTATAGCTGTCGAGAGCCTGCGGCCGCGGGCGGCGCGGTGGTTTCCAGCGAGTGAGTATCCCCCGGCAACGATCAAACTGCGCATTTCCGTCTTCTTATCGACATTCCGCATGCACTTGCGATTGTAATTGACCACGGGGGCGAGTCCATTCTCTCCACGTTCCGATTCAACTTTCGTTCCCGCGCGGTGCCTGGGTGTTGTCGAACTTCGGTTTCACCCAGCAACACCCTCGTGACAAGCTGCTGACAATCTTTTTACAAAATCCAGACGAACTTATCACATTTGAATCAGGCCGTAGTGGGATTCCGATCCTTATCATTCCTCCCACGTTCATGTCCGTTGGCCTGATTTTCATTGTGTATCACAAACGAAATCAATTTAAGCGGACCGAATACGCAGACGAATCCGGCCAAGACTGGTAGAATGGCGACCACTGACCTAATGGCAAATCCCACCTCTCAGAAGCGCACTTCCAAGCTTGGGGATTACTACACGCTGACCAAGCCCGAGGTGAACCTCCTCATTCTGATGACCACGTCAGCGGGCTATTACCTTGCCTCCCGTGGACCCTTCAGGATCGCAGGTTTGGTTAACACGCTGGTGGGAACGCTGTTGGTTGCCAGCGGGACCGCAACCCTCAATCAATGGATGGAACGGGTTTGGGACGGTCAGATGCGCCGCACCGCGACCCGGCCCCTACCTTCGGGACGGCTCAGCACTCGTGAGGCGCTTCTATTTGGCACTCTGTTGAGTGCTGCGGGAGGGCTGTATCTGGCGATTACAGTGAACCTGTTATCGGCATTTCTGGCAGTCTCGACGCTGCTGTCGTACCTCCTCGTCTATACCCCGTTGAAGAGGAAAACGCCGCTATGCACACTGCTGGGGGCCTTCCCTGGGGCTATGCCGACTTTGATCGGATGGGCTGGGGCGTCCGCCGGCATCGACCGGCATGCCTGGTATCTTTTCTCGATTCTCTTTCTATGGCAGTTCCCCCATTTTCTGGCGATTGCCTTGATGTACCGTGACGACTACGCCCGAGCGGGCTATCGGATGCTGCCGGATTTTGATCTCGACTCGCGCTTCACTCGTGCCGAGATCGTGGGCTTCACTCTGATCCTCATCGTTACGACGATGCTGCCGCTGGTGGGTCGCGGTAGGCCGATCTATCTGACTGGTATGTTCCTGGCGGGAGCCTTCCTGCTATATCACGTTGCCAAACTGGCGCAGTCCACTTCGAAAGTGTTGGCCAGTCGCGTCGTTCATGCCTCGGTTATCTACCTGCCCGTGGTGCTTGGAATCATGATCGCCTGGAAAGTGTAGGCGCGCGCGTCCCCGCGCGTGCTTCCGCAAAGAGTGCTCCGGCCCCGCACGGGCCGCGGACGCCCGCGCCTACATATACTAAAGCGCGGCGGAGACGCCCCGAGTGGGATATTGCAGGCATCCAAGCAACACCACGAGGCGGGTCATTTGTTCGTAGCTTTCCGCGATGCGAACCGGAGAGATGCGTGAGCCGGGGAGAATCATGCCGAGGTAAAGCCTCGGGATGGCATGCAAAGCATAAAGCCGTAGACGAAGCGCATTGTCGACCAGCTTTTGAGCCGCCTCCGCTGTCGCGGGATCGGAACTGCGACGCCCAGCATCGGCCAAACGCACTAGGATGGCTGCATTGTGAGCCGCGCAGGAGATGTATTCCACCGCAGCGCGCAGGCGCTCCCGCTGAATTCTGCGGAACTCCACCGGAGGAAGGTTGGTCCGCAGAAACTCCTCTTCGTCGGGATCAACCAGGTTCCGAAATGCCTCAATGTCCACCGCACGGATGTGCTCAGCCGGATTTTCCAAAGCTTTGGCGGCGGAAGCATGTGCCCTGGCCAACCAGAGCAAGCACGACAGTACCAGCAATGCGACTAGAACGAGGATGGTCGTAATAATCATCTTTGCAAGAGACGCTGCAGCTCCCGATTCCAGATATCAAGATTATGTTCCGGCAGTGGATTCAAAGTATGAGGCGTAACCCGCTCAGGAAGTGCGAGGTAGAACATCCAAATCAAAACGCAACAGTGATAAGTTCCCATAATCACGAAGTCAAAAACAGTGCCGCTGACCAGCCCATAAAGTCGCATGGCGGACATGGCTAACTCTATGCTCGCGAAGATTCCCAAGCCCAGCGCGATTCCGAAAACCTGGTTCCGCCACGACAGCACAAAATAGCGAGAGAACACGAAGAGCGAGATCAGCAGACCAGACTGTAGAATGCTAGCGATGCGGTCTAAGGCGTAGGTGACATTCAAGAGGAAATCCGCACTGTTGCCCGGCGCCGAGACGGCCACTCCCACTGCGACCAGAAGCAGGGCTATTGTCGCCCCACGGAGTAACAACCTCCCAGGTCCGACAAGCGCGGGATACTGGCGAAAGAAATGACTGAATAACTCATGGATAATACCAAACCGTACGGCGGCGCTGACAGCCGTTGCGGCCGAGTACGCACGGAAATATTCTTCTCCAAACCCAAAGTGCGACCGGGATATGACAAGAAGAACTCCGGATTGTACGACCTGAAGCGCGGTGTAGACAAAAAACATCGGGAACTGCCGATGCAGCCCACGACGAACCATCCCACATAACAAGATGACCTGCAAAACCTTGGGGGCGAGCCACAGGTAGTACCAGAGTATGTGGGAGACGGTCATGGGCTACCGCGCAGCACTATACACCCCTTCGCGGTAGCCCACAACTGCGATACGCAAGTGCTTTATTTGCTGGGCACTGAAATCACAACTCCCTTCTTCGGCGGAGGACCACTGGGGTCGCCATCAGCAAACGCAGTTAATGGTACGGCAATTGTGGTTAGAAGCAGCGCAACAGCCAACCAACGCAGGTTCATTTTCACGGGGTAAATTCCTTTCCAATGTGGGATTACGCCGTGATAATGTATTGGCGAAAGCCATTTTGAACAGAGCACTCAAGTAATTTCAGATTTCCAAAAATGTAACAATGACCCTGCATTCAGCACTGGAAGACCTCCACGAAACCACGCTGAGAGCCTTCGCCGGCTGTCTGAATAAGCTGGAGTATCTTGCTGGGTTGCGGGACAAGGGGGGAAGCTACGAGCATTGGGGTTTTGCTCGCGTTTACGGGGAATTAGCCGCTAAGAAAGCACTGGCGCGAGCACACCGCTCTCTACTGTCCAAGGTTCTGGCGATGCCAATCCGGAAGTTAGTGGAAGATGCGAAACAGTCCAGTGAAGTAGCTGGACTTCCGCCTGCCGCCTACGTGCAACGACTTGCGACCACCAGCCCGAATCTGTTGCCCCCTGGGCCCGGTGCTGGATCCGCCCGCCATCTCAGTTCAGTGCTTCACGCGCTTTCGAGCTTGTTGAAGAATCCAAAAGGGGACGCCAATCCCCCAGCCTTATAGCAACCCCCACGACCTGACCAATGATCTCCGCCTCTTGCGGGTACCGCAGGACGCGAGCCGCAACCGGCGAGAGAGGATGCGGCTGCAGAATAATTTCTTCCCGTGTCATCGCGCACCAGCAGCAGGTGTGGCCGTTGCGCGTTTCCACGAAGTAGATGGGGCGCTCGTATTCCGACCTCCAGCCACCTTCAACCGCTTTGTTCTTCGACTCATCAATCTGCACGAAACTTCCAGGCGGCAGAATCGGATACATGGTCAAATCGTCACTGCCGATATAGCCATAGGTGTACTGGCAGGTAGCAAATTGCGCCAGGTACGCGAGCGGCACCTGGCCCCACTGTTCCACCATCCGTCCAAAATTCACCGTGCGCCGGGGATCAAAGCTGGGGTCAAGGCGTACCGGCATCTGAATGCTGGAGAGGTTCGCCAACGCGTTAGAAACATGCGACTTCCGCGGGAATACGAAGTCTAGATCCGTCGCCATGCCATTCAAATCGACGCCGTACCATGAGAGCAGTTCCCGGATGTCCCTACGGTAGATCACCGCCAGCGAATACAAACGGTAGATGCTTGGTGTCACTCCTTTTGTCTCAACATCCGAAAGCCGACTCGGGGTTATGGCAAATTCGTCATTCGCACGTTTCTCCGCAATCCGTGCGCTGGCATTTTCGACATCCCTCATGGTCAATCCCAGTTGCTCGCGCAGTACGCGCAAGTTCTGTCCACCTGGAAACATTTGCCCCCCTCTCACATCGGCAGAAATAACTGCAATAATAGCAACTTAGAGGCATCTACGGCGCCAGGAATCGCATTTATTATCGCGAAAATCCGCCGAAAGTCGGCACTGATGAAGAGTCAGCATGGGCGGCTTCCCATTTGTTCCGAATTCGTAAATAAACAGAGACTGGGGCTGCCTGCCTGCCCAAAAGTGCTTCCCATCTTGCACGCCACTCTCGATGAAGTCAAGTGGATCAGGGCCTGCAGGAAGGGCAAAAAATAAGGGCCGGCCTGAGACCAGCCCTTGATCAACAACCTGCGCGACAATCCAAGTCAGTCTGCGGCGGCAGCGGTATCGGCGGCTTCCACCAGAGGCATAACCACCAGATGCTCGCTAATGAACCACACCTGTAACTCGTTCGTACGCAACACATCACTGACCACCAGATCATTTGTCCCGTCGTCTTCCAGTGCGGAAGCCCGCTTCGCCAGCTCACGGCACCCCTGGATAATGATCTGGTGTGCGTCCAGCAAGCGAGAGAGTTGCACGGGAACTTCTTCCCTTCCCTTCGGTGGCCGCTCGATCTGCGTCGTCTCCGCCACATCGTGGGCCATGGCGATGCTGAGGCCACCGAGCAACTGAATGCGCTCGGCTATGGTGTCCACCAGTTCCGATTGCTCATTGAAGTGCTTATCGAAAAGTAGGTGAAGCTGATAAAACGTCGGCCCGGCAACCTGCCAATGCGATTTCTTGTACAGGTCGCGGAGGGTCATGGTGTCGGCGAGCAATTGGTTGAGTCGTTCCGTCATCTCCAACCGGACCGGTTCTTCCAATTCCAAGGGCAGCGCGTGGGTCACGGTGCCATATTCCTGAATTTCACGCGCCCGCTGATGAATGCGTGGCTGGGCATCAAGCTTGGAAACAGATTTTTTCGGCATGGGGAATCTCCTGTTTTATATCGAGTTTGGTGCGTTACTTGATTTTCTCTGACTTGGATGCCAACTGTCTGTGATCGGTGTCGCTCGTGATTGGCAATCAAATGCTGATCGGGGACTACCGCTACTCCTTAAATATGGATGATTCCGACGAGCCTCTGGATTCCCGTTTGGGCACAAAATGTGAGCCCGCTGCCCAACTTCGCCGAGATCTCTGCCAGCAAAATTCGCCGCGATTGTCTATCATGGAATATCCCTACTCGATAGATGGAGAAACCAGACGTGCCTGAGACCCAGACGAATGGATTGGAAGTGCTCGAGACTCGGGAGTGGCTCGATTCCCTCGACTATGTGTTAGCCCAAGGCGGCCCGGAGCGCGCCGGACGGTTACTGCAGCAGTTGTCGTTGCACGCCAAGCGGGCTGCGGGAGTAAACCTGCCATTCACGGCAACCACTCCCTATCAGAACACCATTCCATCGGTTCAGCAGCCGCCCTTCCCCGGCAGCCAGGAGATGGAGCGCCGCATCAAGAGCCTGGTGCGCTGGAATGCGTTAGCCATGGTAGTGCGCGCCAATAAGCTTCAGGAAGGCATCGGCGGACATATTTCGACCTTCGCATCGGCCGCTACTCTTTACGAAGTAGCGTTTAACCATTTCCTGCGCGCCCAGACCGAAACCGGTGACCGTGACCTCGTTTATTTCCAGGGGCATGCCGCACCCGGCATCTATGCTCGCGCCTATCTCGAAGGCCGTATCCCCCGGCAGAAACTGGAGAACTTTCGCCGTGAACTGAAATCGGGTGGCGGTCTCTCCTCTTATCCTCACCCTTGGCTGATGCCCGATTTCTGGGAGTTCCCCACGGTTTCCATGGGATTGGGACCCATCCAGGCGATCTACCAGGCGCGTTTTATCCGCTATCTGGAAAATCGCGGGCTGAAGCTGTCGACCGATGGCAAGGTCTGGGCTTTTCTAGGCGACGGCGAAATGGATGAACCCGAGTCCCTGGGCTCCATCACGCTGGCTTCGAGAGAACGGCTCGACAATCTGATTTTTGTCGTGAACTGCAACCTGCAACGGCTGGACGGACCGGTGCGCGGCAACGGCAAGATCATCCAGGAACTGGAAGCCATTTTCCGCGGCGCCGGCTGGAACGTGATCAAGGTGATCTGGGGCGGCGACTGGGACAGCCTCATCCGTAGTGATCGGGATGGGCTACTGGTCAAGCGCATGGGCGAGATCAGCGACGGCCAGTATCAGAAATACTTTGTCGAGAGCGGCGCCTACTTCCGCCAGAACTTCTTTGGCACCGATCCCCGTCTGCTCAAGATGGTCGAGCATCTTTCCGACGAGCAACTGGCACGCATGCGGTTGG
>Ga0116131_1001849_pt1 | contig 11669 bp, 11 predicted proteins | sample June2015DPH_17_1_FD_89734 | JGI IMG/M metagenome (GOLD analysis project Ga0116131, IMG submission 89734) | Peatland microbial communities from SPRUCE experiment site at the Marcell Experimental Forest, Minnesota, USA - June2015DPH_17_100 | ecosystem: Environmental > Terrestrial > Soil > Wetlands...
AAGACGGAGGGCAGGTCGTCTCCGACGACCGGCTTCACCTGCGAAATTAGGGCGGGGAGGGTGTCTTCGATGGCGATCACGCGGCCGTCTTGAGTGGCGACCCAAGACCCGTCTTTTTGTTGTCTTGCTTTCATCTTTTTTTTTTCCTTTCAATCCCCAAAGGATAATTCCTCCGGGGGTAATCTCGTTTGATTACGCTCCCAATATATTTCATTCCTTTATTTTTTGCAACATTTATTTTCATTTTTTTTCTCATCTTTTTTTCTCATTTTTTTCATTTTTCCACCCCCGTTTCGCCCTTTATTCACAGGGGTTTGCTAAGAATCTTATAGTAAGATTAGAAGGAATAATGAGAAAAATACGATGGAAAGCGATGGAAAGCGATGGAAAGCGAGTGATGGACCACCACCTTCTCTCGCAAATTCTTTCCAAGAACTTTCATATATATGAAAAATGTTTGAATCTATTTTAGATATAAACTCTATAACGTGCTTATCGTTATACGCATATATCTATTCTATACTATTCTATTCTATTCTATTCTATACTATTCTATACTATTCTATTCTATTCTATTCTATTCTATACACTCCTTGTTTATCATATACCTTTAGTTCAATCATATAATAATAGTTCAATCATATAATAATAGTTCAATCATATAATAATAGTTCAATCATATAATAACTTCCGATAAGAATCTTAGGTGCATAAAGAGATGGAATAGGTAAGGAGGGGAGGGGGTGATGTCTAAGAAAATGAAATGGCGTTGATCAGCTAGGGGACCCACCTCACTCACCACGCAAAATGGGATTTTTCTTCCATACTAAGAATAAAAAGATTCCTTCATTTTTATTTGCATTTTTAGCCACGCTGCTTTAAGGTGAAGGTAGGATATAGGATAAATAAGGAAATGAATAAGAAAGAAAGAAAAGAACTTAGGAGTGAAGCGATGAAAGCGATGAAAGCGGGGAGGAATTCTTTCTTAGAAGGGTTTTTAGTAAGCGAGGAGTTAAAAAAGTTAATGCAACAACAAGATTTGAATCCCTTTCAAAAGTTGGAGATGTGGGCAATGCCCCTTACGAAAAATGGGGGAGAACTTTTGAAGGTTTGAAGAAATAAGAAATAAGAAATAAGAAATAAGATGAGCGACGAATACACAGAAAGTGCGCAGGACGTCCTTCAGGGGTTAATGGGGGAGACTCACGCCGCCTCTATTACTTTTACTTCCACTAATTCTTTGCCTTTGCCTTTGCCTTTGTCTTTGCCTTTGTCTTTGCCTTTGTCTTTGCCTTTGCCTTTGTCGGAATCTCAAATAGATTTAAACCCTGAGAAAAAAGAAGAACCCCTTTTCGGCCAAGACTCCCGTGGGGCTTATGAAAATCAAAAGGAAACCTACGCCCACCGTCTCATTGCTACTTTACTCGCCCAGGGATTAACAAATAAAGAAATCGCCGAACTCACCGGACGCACGCAAGCCAATATAAATTATCTTGCAAAGCAACCTTTTGTAATGCAGCAAGCATTAAAGGTTGTTCACGGAAGTAGCGACGCCGCTATGGCACTTTTGCAAAAAGAAAGTCTTGCTGCCGCTGAACGTCTTATCGTAATTGCAAAGAACGCTAAGAATGAAGAAGTCAAACGCAAGGCAAATAACGACATTCTTGATAGAAAATACGGCAAGCCTAATCAACCTTATTCCGTTCGCCAAGCAACTGCGAAAGAAATGAACGACGATGAGCTTGCTAAAATCGCTTTTGGGAATAGTTAGAAATAGAAATAAACTCCTCTATCCTCTATCCTCTATGCCCTTATCTCCACAACAAGCCGCTCAAGAACTTCTTCTTCGTCGCTCCGCACGAAAAGACTTTCGTTCTTGGTGTCTTCTTCGTGGCTGGCAACCTGCGAAACATCACGATTTAATCATCGCAAAACTCCAACAACTCGTTGACGACTTCCCTGATCCTACAACCAAGAAGTTTAAACACAAACGTAAGGTGATGCTTCTCATGCCTCCTGGGTCTGCAAAATCAACCTATACTTCAAAAGAATTCATTCCTTGGTTTTTGGGTCATTGCCCAGGTAGTTGCATATTAGCATCATCTTACTCGAAGGATTTAATCAACTCCTTCGGTCGCGCTGGCCGCAATATCGTAGAGCAAAACTCCAACATCCTTGGCTATGAACTCGAAAAAGACACGCGTGCATCGGACGAGTGGGAAACAACTAATGGAGGGCGTTACTTCTGCGCAGGCACTGGCGCAGGCATTGCAGGACATAGGTTCGACTTCGGCCTTATTGACGACCCCATTGGTACGGAGGAACAGGCTAATTCAAAAACTCATCGTGAAAAGTTGGGGCAGTGGTATTTAAACGACTTCACCCCTAGGGCAAAACCCGATGCTGTTATCTTTATCATAGCCAACCGCAGGCATGAACAAGACCTTTGTGGGCAATTACTAAATAAAACCGAGGACTTTCCCAATGGTCTCGCAGGGGATTCTGATGAATGGGATGTCATTTCCATTCCCTTTCGCGCGGAGTTTGACAACGACCCCCTTGGCCGTCAAAAGGGAGAGACTCTCTGGCCTGAATACTTTAATGAAGCGTTCATCCGCGCGGTTGATGGAAAGCCCGCAAAGACTCGCGCGGGACTCTACCAACAGCGTCCTTGTCCCGAGACAGGAAATTTCTTCGACTCTTCCACTTTTGAAGGCTATCGAGCAAATGAACTTCCTCCCCTTAACGAGTTAAAAATATACATAACTTCCGACCACGCTATTTCTAAAAAGGAAGAAGCCAATAAGAGTTGTTTTGGTGTGTGGGGAGTTGACTCGAAAGACAACCTCTGGCTTCTTCCTGAAATTTTTTGGCGTCGGGCTGACGCCTCCGAACAAGTTGAAGCGATGATTAAACTCGCGAAGAAATATTCTCCTATTTGTTGGTACGCGGAAAAGGTACATATAACTCAAGCAATCGGCCCATTTTTATCGAAGCGCAAACGTGAAACGAAAGTCTATTTTAACGTCAAAGAAATTACTTCCAAGAAGGACAAACGTTCACGTGCGTCTTCAATTGAAGGTCGTATGTCCATGCACAAGGTTTTCTTTCCGAAATTCGCAAGTTGGTGGGACGATGCCGAATACGAATTGCTTACCTTCGACGGAGGTAAGGATGATGATTTTGTAGACATGTGTGGGTTGATTGGCAAGGCGTTGAATTCACTTTCTTCCGGGGAAGAAGCGGAAGTTGACGACACTCCTAAAGATATCAATGTCAATCAAACTCCTTGTTTAAACTTTGCCTGGTTGAAGCAACAGGCTAGAAACCAAAGGTTAAAGGAGGAAGTTGAAGTTCTTTATAATTAAGTAATATAATATGCCTCTTGATTTACAACAACAACAACAACAACAATTAGGTACCGGCGAGAGCACCGCAGGGGCGACCAGTTCTATTTCTACTTCTTCCCCTTCTTCTTCTTCTTCTTCCTCGTCGTCGTCTAAAATCTTTTCTAAACCCAAATCCGACGAAAAGGACAAAGAAAAGAACGATGAAAAATCTACAAGCGACGCACTTGCAATCGCCTCGTATATAAAAGAATGGCTCGGTAAAATAAAGAAGAGCAAGAAAAAGTTTCAAAAAGATTTCCAGCGGATGCGGGACAATATGAAATTCGCTGGAGGTATTCAATGGCCCGGACAAAAAACCATTGACGATCGAAAATACATTGCGAATGTTGCTTTGCGCGAAGTACAAGCGAAGACCGCGCAGCTTTACGCACGCAATCCCACCGCTGAATATACTCGCCGTAAGCGTAAAGACTACCTTCTTTACGACGGCAAGTTGGAAAATATCATTCCTCTTATACAGAAAGCAGGAATAGGAATGCCGTTGAATCCTAGCGAAATGGCGTTGATCGCGGACTTCGCTCATGGACAACAAGCTGAAGAACAGATGAAACATGTTGGAGAGACCCTTGAGATTTTATTTCAATACGCTCTTGATGAACAAGACATCGAATCAGGCGACGCAAAGGTACAGTTAAAACAATGTGTCCGTCAAGCGATTGTAACAGGTGTTGCTTTCTGCCGTGTGTCTTTTGTTCGCGACATCGAACATCATTTCACCTCCAATGGGATGTCGGATACCTTTTTGAACAAAGCTACAATGGCACGTTCTTATCTTGAAAAGGTTGAAGAGGGGGATATCCAACAAGATGATAAGCGCCAGGAACAGTTAAAAGCCTTGCTCAACACTCTCGCTGTTACTGTCGGCAATGAAGACGGAGCTCTTGCTGAACGTTTAGTCTTTGACTTCCTTCCTTCAACTTCTGTTATAATCGACCCTTGTTGTAAGAATCTCAAAGGTTTCATAGGTGCACAATGGATCGCTGTTGAATATCATCTTTCTATAAAAGATGTTAATGACATGTTTGAAACGGACATTAAAGAGGGCAATCTTAAAAAGACAATGTCCACCTCCGAAGAATACGGAAAGAAAGACACCGTCGAATCTGGAGATTTATCTTCTCAACCGAAAGACAAAGACAACGCTAAATGCTGGCTTTATGAAATACTTAACCGACGTGACGGTAGCCACTTTTATATTGTTGACGGCTATGATAAGTACTGTCTCGCGCCTGAATCTTTGGAACCTTCTGTGCGTGGTTTTTGGCCTCTCGCTGTACTTACTTTTAATGATATCGTTACTGAGGAATCTAACCAAGAACTAACGATTTACCCTCCTTCAGACATTCAGCTTTTAAAACACGCACAGAAAGAAATTAACCGAATGCGGGAAGAGCTTCGCAAGCATCGTAAAGCTAATTCCCCTGGTTGGATTACGCGCAAAGGCTATCTTACTTCTGATGATAAAGAACGTCTTGAGCAAGCTCCAACAAACGCTGTGACTGAGCTTGAAGGTGTACCGGAGAACATGGCCCTTGAAAAGGTTTTTATCCCTCGTCCGCAAGTACCTATTGAACCTTTGGTCTACGATACAACGACATCGAATCAAGACATTGTTGCAACCACCGGCCAGCAGGTTGAGCAAGTTCCACAGAAACAAAAGGGAGGTACTGCAACTGCTGCACAGCTTAATGCTCAAGAAACTATGTCTGTTACTGCAAGTAACGTAGACGATCTTGACGATTTCCTTTCGCTAATCGCACGCATATCTGGTGAAATGCAGTTGAAGGAAATGAATCCTGATACTGTGAAGAGAATTGTAGGCATTGGTGCTGTGTGGCCTATGCAAGACAAACAAGATTTTCTGGACCAGATTATTTTAAAAACTCGTGCCGCGTCTTCTGGTCGTCCGAATCAAGTACAAGACTTAAAGAACTGGCAAATCGTTGCACCTGTCTTGCAAGCCGCCGGGGCTAATCCCCAGTTCATGGTACGTGAAACCTTACGTCGCTTGAACGATAACATGGACCCTGAAGAAGCCTTTCCTTTAGTTCCTCCTCAAGGAATGTTCGGTGGTGGAGCCGGGACTGTTCAACATCCTCAAGGTGGTGAGCATCAGCCTAGTGATCAAGAGCAACATCAGCCAGGGTTGACTACTCCCCCACAACAGAATCGTCCGGGGCCTGGGCCTGGGCAAATAAAGAAGTAAAATTTTATGGGTAAACTACACATATCTGACGTTAATTCCGGTGACTCCTCGTCAGAAGCCACGCAGGGGACTGGCCAAGTGTCTCAAGTGTCTCAATCCTCGGGGGACGTTAAGCAAGATCAACAGACCTCGTCCACTGCTGATGATGATAATTCCGAACAGCAATCCTCCACAGAAGACGTAAACTCTGAGGAGAAAAGCGAGTCCGTTGAAGATATTAAATCTCGTATTAACGAGAAGTATCGCAAGGACAAGAACGAAAAGAACGAAAAAAAAGAAGGAGAAGCCTCGTCACCTGATCCTGAAAAGAAAAAGAGTGAAGATCTAGATAAGATCCTAACTCCTAAAGAACAACAAGCGAAACAAAAGGCTGAGAAAGAAGCTGAGTTAGTTAAATCCGATGCCGACCTCAAGGATCTTGATCCTAAGAAACCTGTTCCTTATGAACGTTTCAAGGATGTCATTGCAAAGAAAAACGATGCAGTGAAGCAACTTGAAACCTCAAAGCCTCTTATTGAGCGTGCGACTCAAATACAACAATTCATGCAGAAGAGTCAGTTAATTGATACTGATTTAAATACTGCTCTTGAAGTTGTTGCTTTGATCAAGTCAAACCCTCAAGAAGGTGTTAAGAAACTGGAAGAGCTCAAACAGCAACTTCTCTTGCAAACGGGCGACCGTCTGCCGGATGATTTGCAGAATGAACTTAACGAAGGATTAATTACCGAACAGGCAGCTAAGCGCGAAGCTAAACTTCGTGCTCAACTCGAACAAGGTAAGCAGCAAGAAATCACTCAAGCGGAACAGAAAACTGTTCAGCTTCGCAATTCCCTTACCTCCGAGGTGAATAATTGGACTCAGCAAACACAAGCGAAGGATCCGGATTTTAAACCTAAGGCAGCACCCGCTGATCCTGATGGAAAGTACGAATTCGTCTTCTCTCGCTTTTTGCAACTTTGGCAAACAGTTCCTGTTAAGACAATAGCAGAAGCTGTAGGCTTGGCTGATCGCGCATATAACGAAGTTAATGGGTTCGTAACCCGTGTGCAGCCTAAACCCCGTCAGATGAAACGGCCCGTTTCAATTCAACGTTCTTCGAGAACCAACAATAACGGAGAAGGTAGCGAAGGGATTGATTTTTCCAAACCCGGTTGGGCACATCGTGTTGCTCAGCAAAATTTCAATGGGGAGTAAAATCTGTCAATAAACCTTTTGCTAAAGTATTAAGTATTAAGTATTAAGCAGTAAACAGTAAACAAAAAAAACTTTAACAAAGGAAACGATAATATGGCTCTTGGACTCGTAGTTGCTCAGGACTTGGCGAACATGCTGTTGATTCATTATGAACGCGGCAAGACGTTGAGTCAAACCACACAGGACAAACCCTTGCTCCGCGTTCTTGAAGAGAGCAAGAAGTCCTTCCCCGCCGGTATCTTGCAAATTTCTGACGCTGTTCAGGGTCAGTACATGTCGGATACTCCCGGCTTCACTCAAGGTTATCAAGAGGATGATGCTTTGAATTTCGGTCAAGCACAGAACGCCTTACGGAATTACTATCCTTGGAAGGAAATCGCTTGGAATCTTATCATTACTCACACCGAATTGAAGAAAAATGGTATCACCATCAGCGATCACCAAGAAGAGAGCGAGCATACCGATAGGGAACTCGACGTGCTTACTGATGTTTTGGAAAATCGTATCGCGGACTTCGATGAGTCTATCGCCCGTGGCAAGAACTACATGTTCTGGGGTGACGGTACGCAAGATCCCAAACAAGTTCCCGGGATTCGTAGCATTCTTCTCGATGTGACCAACGCTGGTACTACCGGTGGTTTGAATCGCGCTACCTACTGGTGGTGGCAGAATCGTTCTCTTGTGGGTGTGAATAAAATCACCGCTTCGGGGAATGATCAAACTCTCTCACGTCGTCTGCGTAGTGAGCTCCGTCAGCTTCGGCGCTTCGGTGGTCGTCCTATGACCGCCCTCTGTGGTGAATCTGCAATCGAGGCTCTTGAACTCGAAGTGCAGGAGAAAGGCGTATATACGCAAGAGGGTTTCACCAAGGAAGGAAAAACTGACCTCGGCATGGCGAAGATTCGTATGCGCGGGTTGGGTACGTTCGAATACGATCCTACGCTGGACGATATCGGCTGGTCGAAGCGCATTGTCATTCTCGATACCAAGCATTTGAAACTTCGTCCGATGCAGGATGAAGATGACAAACTGTCGACTCCAGAACGTCCTTATCAGTACATGGTTTTTCTGCGTACTAAAACGTGGACGGGTGGGCTCACTTGCGATCAGCTTAACGCTCAGGGCGTTTACGAAGTGGCTTAAAAACAAACACAAGAACAAACAATAAGAACAAGAACAAACAATAAGAACAATATGAAAAGTTTTTCTTTCACATCTCTGATTGGAGTTATTGCGGCTACTTCTGTGCTTCTTCTCTCTTCGGAGGTTCAACTTCAGGCGCAGAACGGCAATGGTGCTGTTCGTCCCTATGTTGGCAACTTCGTCAACAACGGCACTTTCTTGGAAGTGTCTAATTCCACTCCCTATATTTGGAACACGGCTTCGAACATTGTGTTTTACAACTATGGGAATAGCCAGAACGTCCTTGCGAGTACTGTGCAGATTAACACTTCCACGAATGGAAGTACGATCTTCACGAACTCTATCTTTACGTACCCTCCGGCGATTGTTGATGTGCCTATTTATCCCGACCTTAATGGTGATTACGGTGCGAATACGGCATTGACGATCACTGTGGGTATTACAAATAACTATCAGCCCTATCCGGCTAATTATTCTCCTACTCAAGTGGGAAGCGGAGTGGGAAGTAATACGAACGTACTTTATGGTTCGGGTACTAATTATTGTGCCTACGCCGCTAATGCTACGAATACTACTTCTTACTATGGTGTAGCCTCGACGAACCTTGACACATTTGTCTTCGCTACTTCTGCTGACGGGGAGAACTGCGACAGCGGCTGGGTCGGCTCACAGCATGTGTTCACCTTCAGCTTTGGTTCTACGAACAACACTGTGATTACCTTCACAACGAACCTTCCTACATCTTTTCTTCAAGGTGCGATGCGGGTTCGTCTGATGTCTATTACTCCCGCTCAACCTAACTCCCAAGGGGCGGGTGTTTTAACCATTGATAAAATAGCAATCACTGGAGTTCACTAAGCAACTTCCGAAAGAGAAAGTTTTAAAAATGCAACTCGCAAACGTTCATCTTCGTGTTAATCAATGGTCATTCGTTCCTCGGGAACGTGTAACCCCGGCTGAATCAATCGTTCTCCGCAAGCTCTTTGCTGTGAAATTGAGTGATGAAATCGGTGGTTACACAAACCCCTTCGAACACTTTGACCTCTTGGAAGAGACATCCAAAAAATCAAAAGGTGAAGAGTACAAACGCCTCTGTCGTGTTTATGGAGAGAAAGTGACGAAAGAATGCTTCCCCGGTGAGTCTGTGGACATCATCCCTGATGAGTTTCCGAAAGACGAATCCGGTAAGATTGTTTTCGAAACCGATCTTAAACAGCCTAAAATGGGTAAGCCCCAGGAGATTCTTCCCTTGAGTAAGATTCCTCGCGGACTCACCCCTCAAGAACAGGCTGAATACGATAAGAGCGAACAGCACATTGTGAAGATTGATAAAACTCAGGAGCAAATCAGTCAGCTCACTCAGCAGATTGCCTTGCTCACGAGTATTGTTGCTTCACAAGTTAAACCCATTGAACCTGTTGCTTTGGTCGAACCTCCTAAGGACGATCTTTCAACTCCTTTGTAAGCAACAAAGTAACAAACACCTTGCTCCAACTCAATCCTCTCTAAGCATATGGCACGTAATACACAGCTATCCGTTCTTCTAACGATGCTACAAGCTCAGCTTGATAGTGCCATAACAGCGGCTCCACAGAATCAGTCGTCACTGTTTCAACTTCTTTCTGATGAACAGAAGTGGCTTGCTGGACAGTACGACTGGCCGTTCCTTGAAGATCGTTTCGACCTTTTGGCCCCTGCTGGGTCTCGTTATCTACCTTTCCCCACTGTTGACAATGAAGGAAATGCGATAGCTATGAACCTTGAGCGTCCTTATAAGGTCGAGGTCTTCTGGACAAACTATTGGAATCCACTAGCTTATGGGATTGGGTCGGAGCAGTATAATTATCTCAATTCAGACCAGCCGGGGAATGTTCAAGATCCTATTCAAAATTGGCGTTGGAGCGGGGAGAATCAAGTAGAGCTTTGGCCTATTAATACAACCGCACAGGTTGTAAGATTCACAGGACAGAGAGTGCTTGATCCTTTGGTTAGTTCTACAGACACTGCGGATTTAGACGATCAATTGATTGTTTTGAGTCTTTCGTGGAAGCAGTTAAAGAAAAAGAAACAAGACAATTGGGATGCTATTAAAAAAATGTTCGACGATCGTCTTGCAAGCATTCGTGGAAATTATCCTTGTGATCCTATTGGACTTGTTTTCGGTAGGGGTGAGGATGAAAGAATGAACAGAAAGAGAGTTGTTCCTATCGCGGTTGCGGGGAATAATTCAAAATAAATTTGAAAATAAAAAATAAGTAATTAACAATTAACAAAATAAATAGTTATGCCGACAAGAACAGTTTCAACTTTTAATGGAATAACCCAAGCAGCGGGTCAGGCGAATAGTTTGATTGTTGCTACTGGGAATCAGCAGGTTAAGATATTTAACATTGAAGGATTCATTTCATCAGGTACTGCGAATGCGATGTATTTTCTTCAGTTATTTGCTCAAGCTACTGTACCTGCCGCTGCATCGGTTCCCTTGAGAAGCCTGCAAGTGCTTAATCTCGATGGATTTACTTTTGCGTATCAACCTGAGGGATTGAATATGATGTCAATGGGAGTTGCTTCTTCCACAGGACTTAATCAAGGCAATTTGGTTATTGTTCTGAGCACTACAGAGCATACTTATACAGCGCCGACTGATGGAGCTGTGTTTGATTTGTCCGTGGATGTTGAAGAGTATGAATTGCAACAAGCTAATGTTAACAGCAATGGGACTTTAACAGGGGCTGCTGTGCAAAATCTTACCGTATGGGTGGACAATGCTTCGGGTGCAAAGTATCGTTTGTTGAAAATTGCGGGAACTAATAGTTCTGGAGGAACAGTATATTTGATGCTTTTCGCGGCTCCGACGCCTGCAACAGGTGCAGCACCCATACAACAGTGGGCTCTTACTAATGGAAGCAGTTTACCCCCACTTGTTTTTGGCGACGGCGAGCCGGTCATGAGTCAGGATATTTCAGGAACAATTCATCAAGGCTGTTATCTTTATGTGAGTTCTACTGCGCAGACTTATACAGCCGCTGCTGGGACTCCTATGACACTTCTGGCATTCTTTATTTAAAATGTAAGAATCTAAAATAGATCAATACTATGAAGAAATTTTTAACTTTGAGTTGCCTTTTCTTGGCAATAGTGAATGAAGTGGTCGCCTATCCTAACGGACCCTATCCCGGGCAAAGCCAAAGCGCTGGCAGCACCAATCCTCCAGGAGCTTTCACCAATGGTCAGCCTGTGATTTCTGCTGGTGTATTCATCGGCGACGGCTCCGGTTTGACCAACTTGAATGTGGCTGGCAGCACCAATCTTGTTGCATCCACCTTTTCCTTGCCTAACGGCACGGTTATTATTAGCTCGGACGGCACAGTCACGAGCACAAACTTTCAGGGCAACGGCTCCGGCCTGACCAATCTGACTATTCCGCCAAGCTCTTCGTATACTTCCAGCTTGAACGGAACAGCAACAAATTTGAATGTGCTTAGTGGGACGTTCGGTGGTTCGGTAAAGTTCGCTGCAACAAACAGTAACATCCTGGTAAATAATAATTTTACGCCGGTACCACAGACGGCATTTGGTGGGTTCGATTTCCTTTACAACAGCAACACCAACGGTTACTTTGTCTTAGCGAGTGTCACCAATTGTCTGGTAAGTTGGTGGCCATTTAATTGGAACTTGACTGATGTCGTGGGGGGAAACACTGTCTCTGTCCAGGG
>Ga0116131_1001856_pt1 | contig 11652 bp, 17 predicted proteins | sample June2015DPH_17_1_FD_89734 | JGI IMG/M metagenome (GOLD analysis project Ga0116131, IMG submission 89734) | Peatland microbial communities from SPRUCE experiment site at the Marcell Experimental Forest, Minnesota, USA - June2015DPH_17_100 | ecosystem: Environmental > Terrestrial > Soil > Wetlands...
CGCAGACTACAACTACTCCAACAGCATCGGGTCGTACTGGGAGCTGGGGGTGAAGGCCAGCACCCTGGAGAAGAAGGCAGACTACCTGGACAGGTTCGTGGGGGCCCTGGAGAAGGGGAACCTGGCGGACAGCTCCGCCCTATGGCTCAAGACGCCGGACAACTCCACGGAGCAGAACTTCGTGGCCCTCAGGAGCCTCCAGAAGCGCATGCACGAGATACAGGCCATGGACGTCAAGAGCTTCGAGTACCAGCAGGCCATGGCGCAGATTACCGGACAGGAGCAGGACGAGGCCAAGAACATGCTCGGCGTCTTCAAGGAGGCGTGGTACATGAACCACCACTTCTTCCTCTGGGACTGGATGGCGCTCATCAGCTTCATAGGGATACTCATCCTGGCCGTGGTGTTCTGGGCCCTGTTCGGGGCCTCGGTATCCGACTGATGCGCAGCGGGGCCAAGGACGAGGTAAGGGCGGACCCCAGGAGGTTCGCCGACCATGGCAAGCCGTGCCCGGAGTGCGGCGGGCCGGGGATACAGGTGTGCGCAGGGTGCAGGCAGCCCTCCAGGAGCACCACGGACTGCGGGTGCCCCTGCGGCACCTACTACCTATGCATGGCAGCCTTCCTAGGGGAGGGATGCCCTGCGGAGAGGAGGCACTAATGGGCATGAACTGCCTAAGATGTGCAACAGAGGTGAAGGAGTTCTACACGGTCAAGCTGACCAGGGTACGGAGGCTGGGGGGGTTCACCGAGAAGATGTACGCCCTGGCCGAGTGCCCCGGATGCGGGCACTGCGAGCTTCTGGCCAACGGAAGCCCGCTGCTCGACGGCATGAAGCCCTCCACAAAAGTCCAGGAGGAGTAGGCGTCCGATGGTTGACCTTTCTAGGCTCTGCCGGGCAGTCCAGCCTGTCCCCCTCGTTGCACTTCCCGGCCATGCCGGGGTGGTTACTACCCACCGGAGGGAGGGGGCACCGCATGTATGCACCCTGGAGAAAGGCCACAAGGGGAAGCACCGTTGCGGGATGCTGACGAACGAGGCGTGGGAGCAGTACTGCCATAGGGAGTGGTGATGACAGACAAGAAGCTGGTGTTCCTGTTGGCGGTCTTGGCGGGGGCCGCTGTCCGGGCGGTACAGGAGGGCAGGCCCGGTGCGGTCGCTGCCCAGACGGTCGCCTACGCAGGCACCGTGCCCGACAGGAACCTAGAGAGGCTCGACATAAGCGAGGCCGCCGAGGAGTACCTGGACTACTGCCTCCAGCTTAGGCTTAGTACGCCGGACAGCATCCCCGAGCCTGCCTGGTGTAGAGGGTAAGAAGGACAAGGAAGGCATATAGCGATGGACGAGATTTACCAGAGAGTAGCAGAGCGCCTGGGGCAGGAGGTGGACGCCCTGTTCGCCTCCGAGGAGTCCCTCAGGGCGAGGTTCGAGGCCCTGTTCCCCAAGCTGCCCTTCGACCGCACGAGCCACTGGGCGGGCATCATGTGGAAGGCCTTCCGGGACGCATGGCTGGAGGCAGGGCCCGAGGTCAAGGGGGAGCCTACCGGCTACGACCGCAACTGCGTGCTCAAGAGGCTTGCCCCACTGCTGGACTACAGCCTGTTCACCCAGGTCATGCTCAACCTCCAGAGCTATGCCGGGATGGCATACCAGGCAAGGGACGCCGAGGCGGATATCAGGAGGCTCCAGGACGAGTGGCCAAAGGACTCTAAGCTGAGGCCTTTCGAGCCGAAGGCCAAGATGGCCAAGGATGCTTCCACCGAGGAGGAGAAGAGGTACAACCTCGTCCTCAGCACCCTCCGCTCCCTCAGGACAATCTCCGGCTTCACGCCGCAGATATCCTTCCGGGTCAGCCCTAAGGGCAGCACCCCGGCCCTGGTGGACAGCAACAACATCAGCAGCCTCGGCATAGGGGCGGACAGGTACCTGAGGGTCCTGCCGGGGCTGAGGGCGTTCTATATCTCCTGGGCACCCGGCACGGGTCCGGCGATGGCGACCCCCTACCAGTTCGGGGCAGAGGTGAGGTTCCAGGCAGAGGGCATCCCCTACATGTTCCAGTCCAAGTCGGGGGGGGAGGTCCTCCAGCAGGTGCTCTTCGCCAGGAAGGTCGCCTACGAGGTGTTCCTGGCCCATGACGTGGTCACGGAGGCGTGCATCATCCTGCCCAGGATGAGTTCTGTCCTGACCGTGTCGGAGGGGAACGGGGCAAGCGTCAGGAGGGCGTTCGAGGGGCTGAAGGCAAGGTATGCCTGCCTGGAGTTCTCGGAGGGGGCCAGGGACAAGGCAGGGGAGAGGACCGCAGGCCCCCTCCTATAGCATTTTGGCCCCTGCGGGGCAGGAAGGGCATACAGACCAATCTAGGACCAGACAGGCCCCAGGTGGCACATGTGGCTGTCGCTGACGTAAGGCCCGTTGCCGCTGGGGTCCACGCCGCCCAGGTACCCATAGGGCATGAAGAAGTTCCCGTTGTTCCCCCACGAGAATCCCCAGCTATTCCTGGCGCACAGAGCGCCGGCCGGCAGGCCCGGGAAGGTGAACGTGTCGTTGTACCCCCAGACGCATACGGCATGCCCGCCGAGGAGCTGCTCCTTGGCCTTCGGCATGGTCATGATGCCCGTGGCTGTGGTGGCGCTGGACTCGAATGACTCGTATACCAGGAACCCCAGCTCGAACACCCAGCCCGCCGCAAGGGCGTTCTTCATGTCCGCCAGGGTATTGAGGGCATAGGTCCTGCCGACCTTCCAGTGGGCGGCGTCTGCGAAGTCCTTCTTGGACGGCTTCTGGGAGAAGGGCGTGGCGTAAGGCTCGTCGGCGTCCGGGCAGATGCCGAACGTCCGCATGGATGCCATGGCGGTCGAGACGCTGGACCCGGCATCGTCCGGCACGTCCCCGTTCAGGAGCCTCTCGCAGTAGTACTGGAACTGGGCGCTCAGGGCCCTGTACTTGCCAGGGTACCTGGTGCTCAGCCACTCCCTGACCTCCTTCGCCCCGAAGGCGGTGCAGGAGCCTTCCTGCCCCTGGTCGTACACGGGCGGCATCCACTGGAGCTGGCTGACCACGGCAGGCAGCTTCTCGTGGGGAAGGACTACGTGGTCCAGGGAGTAGGCCCGGTGTACCACCCTTGCCTTGGACGGGACATGGCCATAGGCCCTCCCGGTCCTGTCAGATACGGGGACTAGCACCCTCATTGTCCTGGCCCTCCTCACTTAGGAGGCCCGTAGCGGCCAAAAAAAAGCCGAAGGCGGGGAGCACGACTACGGTATTCTATAGATGTAGGCAGTTAGGACGTTTCCGGGGGCCACGGACGCAAAACCCCGGTGGTGGACGTGACACGGTACCTACCGTGGCGCACCCCTGCAAGTCGGGGCCTGACAACCCCGAGCAAGGCCCGCTCCCGGCTGCGGGCGAAGGAGCCGGGTGGTGGACCGGACGGGACGGCGTACCGCCGTTACCCGCTGGGCCCGGGGAGGGGGCACTGTCGCAGGTGCCCCGTCCTCTTTCCTGTCAGGGACAGGAGGTGGGACATGTAGAGCATAGCCCTTACTTGACCTGACTTTTCACAAGCGCCTAGATAAGCAGTGAGCAGCAGGGGGAGGCCGTCCCTCCCCCTGCGCTAGAAAAAAGTTCCCGAGAATCTCGACTACCGGTGGTATTATATAGGTGGAGAAAGCGGCCATGAACAGCCTATCGTACAACTCGTCGTCCTTGAGCTATAGCAGCTCCCTGCTTAGCAGCTCCCTCGTGTTGTCCGATGGCTGGAACGGGTAAAGGCCAGCAAAATCGGGCAAGACGAGGCGGCTGAGAAGCCGCCGTTTTTGTTTTATGGGGTTTTTGCCAGTGTGGGCGAGAGGCTAATGCCAGCAGACTGTAAATCTGCCGCCCCTTGCGGGCTTCGCAGGTTCAAATCCTGCCGCTGGCACCAAGTTTCAGGGCACGGGAGATGCGTGCCCGGATAGGATTAGCCGGGCTGGCGGAACGGGAGACGCAGGGCACTTAAAACGCCTGGGCCTTCAAAAGCCATGGGGGTTCGATTCCCTCGCCCGGTACCAAGGTCTGCGGTCGTGTCGGAATAGGCAGACGAGCAAGGTTGAGAGCCTTGTGCCTGCAAGGGCGTGGGGGTTCGATTCCCCCCGACCGCACCAAGACTGCGAGGGTGTCGTAACTGGCAGCCGAGCGGGTCTGAGAGGCCCGTGGGGGAGACCCCGTGAGGGTTCGAGTCCCTCCCTTCGCACCAGGTTTATGCCGGGATGGCGGAACAGGCAGACGCACTGGGCTTAGAACCCAGCACCCCGCAAGGGGCATGGGGGTCCGAGTCCCCCTCCCGGTACCAAGTTCGTCCTGCGGATGTGTCGGAACTGGCAGACGAGCAGCGCTCAGAACGCTGTGTGGGCAACCATGTGGAGGTTCGAGTCCTCTCATCCGCACCAGGCTTTGCGGTCGTGCTGGAAATGGCAGACGGGCGGGCCTCAGAAGCCCGTGTGGGAGACCACGTGGAGGTTCGATGCCTCTCGGCCGCACCAAGACTTGCCGCAGTGGCGGAACAGGCAGACGCACACGGCCCAAACCCGTATGCCGTCAAAGGCGTGGGGGTTCGACTCCCCCCTGCGGCACCAAGCTCGCAACCGACTGTCCGATTTTCGGACATGCCGGTCGCACAGGTTCAAGGAGAGGTGGCCGAGCGGCCTAAGGCGCTGGTTTGCTAAACCAGAGTACGGGCTAAACCCCGTACCGTGGGTCCGAATCCCACCCTCTCCGCCATTTCAGGGAAGGACCCGCTGCGTGGGCGGCAACTGGCTTTGAACCCCAGGGCACGGGTGACACCGTGGGCGTTCGACTCGTCGTCCTTCCGCCAACCTTTACAGGCAGGGGCATATTTACACCTGCTGTAAAGAATGCTTTGGAGAGGTGCCCGAGCGGCCTAAGGGGCACGCCTGGAAAGCGTGTAGTCCTCAAAAGGGACTCGTGGGTCCGAATCCCACCCTCTCCGCCATTCCCCCGGAGGGTACTGCCGAACGGCCGGCAACTGGCCTCGAAAGCCAGGGCAGGGCAAAACCTGGGGGTTCGATTCCTCTGCCCTCCGCCAAGCTAACCTAACGGGCCCTCCTGCGGGAGGGCCTTTCTACTTTTAAGAGTATACCATCCCCTTAAGCATGAGGATAGCTCTTGGCATAGCGGCCTCGTGCATCAACCTGCTTGCCATGTTCATCCTGGGCCGGAGGGGCAAGAGGAGACGCCTGGAGGGATGGTGTATCTATATCCTTAGCCAGGCCTGCTGGATAGCGTACGCCCTGGTCGGGCACCTCTACGAGATACTGCTGCTGAACCTGGGGGCGACCGCCATAGCCGTGGACAACCTGTGGTCCCTGAGGCACAGGATGAACGGGCATGACAACGGCCGGTGAGGTATTATAGGGATATGGTACCCACACAGGAAGACGTGAACTCCTACCTGGAAACCCTGGCCCACCTGGGCAGGGACGTGCTCTCCGAGGACTCCGAGGTCCTGGCCATGGAGTTCCTGCTGGGCACCACGGACGGGGGGTACCTCCCCTGGACGTTCGTCCCCTACATAGACGAGTGGAAGTCCCACGCCCAGGCCCCCTGCTGCTAGCCCGCCCGCCACTATAACGCATATACATACCCTAATCAGGAGAGCATATGGCTACCGAGGTCAAGGCACCGGGGGAGTACAACAAGCTCCTGGCCCCCAAGATATTCCTGGGCGGGGCGATAGACCAGGGGGAGGCCGAGGACTGGCAGTCGAAGGTCGTCAGGGGCCTAGAGGGCATAGACTGCCTCGTCCTCAACCCCCGCAGGGCGGACTGGGACCCCGACTGGGAGCAGTCCATCGACAGCCCGGAGTTCAGGGAGCAGGTCGAGTGGGAGCTTAAAGCGCAGGAGGAGGCGGACCTCAACGTCTACGTCCTCCTGGAGGACAGCAAGGGCCCCGTGACCATGCTGGAGATAGGGCTGTTCGCCGGGAAGGAGAGCGTCCTCTGCATCGAGGAGGGCTTCTACCGCAGGGGCAACCTCGAAATCGTGGCCCAGCGCTACAACATCCCCATCTACAGGAAGCTGGACGACATGCTGGCCGACCTCCGCACGGCGCTGGGGAAGCGGGCCAGGGAGGGCTAGGTGCTCTTCCGCCTCACCTCAGGGTTCCTCGCCACGGCCAGGCTGCCCAGGCGGCCCGGCCTGGTCGGCCCCCTCTACCACGGCACCACATACACCTTCGACGAGTTCAAGCTGCCGGAGGACACCGGGATGGGGCATACGGGGCTGGGGATACACTTCGGCACCGCCCAGCAGGCGGGTGCGAGGGCCATGGGGTACTTCGGCAGGGAGGAGGAGGGGGCCAGCATCCACCCCGTCTACCTAAGCGTAGGGAAGCCCCTCCGCATGCGGGACCTCTACAACTGGGGCCCTGTCGCCGTCTCCAACGAGCTTTACCTCGAACACATAATCAGCCACGACCAGCACAGGCATATCCTGGCCCTCGGATACGGGCCAGAGGGGTATGCCAGGGCCTACTCCCTCCTCCGCCAGTGGCTCGACGAGGCAGGGTACGACGCCATAGTCTACCGCAACAGGACAGAGGGGCCGGGGGACAGCTATATCGTATGGCATACGAAGCAGATAGTCCCTGCCCTCTCGAAGGCCGCCGCCCTGCGCAAGCGCCCGGGCCTCGTCGGCCCCGTGTACCACGGCACCAGCGCTGGCTTCAGCGAGTGGAGGCTGCCGGAGGAGCATGGCCTGGGGGAGATGGGCATACACTTCGGCACCCTGCCGCAGGCGGAGTACGTCGTAGGCCTGGACGATTGGGAGAAGCTCATGGGTCTGGGCCTGGAGGGAGAAACAGAGGGGTTCAGGCCCGGGGCCAATATCCGCCCCGTCTACCTCGACATTAAGCATCCCCTCCGCCTGGCGGACGCCGTGCAGTGGACCCCTGCCCGGACAGCGCTGGCCCTGTACGACCGCAAGCTGATGACCAGGGAGGAGATGCGGCGCATCTCGCACTCCCCCGACCGCCATGACCCGAAGTGGTTCCCCTTCCTGCGCAAGTGGATAGAGGACCGGGGGTACGACTCCATCGTCTACCGCAACCAGTGGGAGGGCAGGGGGGACAGCTACCTGGTATGGCACCCGGAGCAGATAGTCCCTGCCCTGGAGGCACAGAGATGAGCCTCTACATGCTGTCCTGGGAGGAGCTGGGGGAAGAGTACCTCTACCACGGCACCACCCGCAGGGCGCTGGAGGCTGCCCTTGCCTCGGGGGGCACCCTGAAGGGCCCTAGCTGGTGGGGGACGGAGAGGGTGGCGGACTACTATGCGGAGGTAGCGGCAGAGGAGGAGGGGCCGGAGGGGGAGGAGGCCATCGTCAGGGTTCCCCTGTCCAGGTTCAACCGGAGGCTCCTGAAGCCGGACCATAACTCCATAGCCGAACCCCTGACCTACACGCTGGGTGCCGACGAGAAGGACCTGTGGAGGCAGTGGCAGAAGGCCAGGGGGACCTGGCGGGACTGCCTGGAGATATACGAGTCGGTAAGGTACGAGGCCCCCCTGCGGATAGCCGAGGAAGACGCCCTGTAAAGAGGAATCTTCCGACTTCCAGTATTATTAGCGGGGAAGAGCGTATTCCCCAGCCTGGCCCCCAGCCAGGCCATCCAACCGGCTTTAAGCTAAGGCAAGCCCTTAGCCGGTGGGCTTGGAGGTAACAATGGTGTATTCCCACCAGTTCGTCGCAGCAGTCAAGGTAAACGGCAGTATCCTGAGGGAGGCAGCGGGCAAGGTGGCCGTACCGTTCGGCTCCGAGTACGCAGTCTACCTCAAGAACCTGGCCTCCGTGCGGGCCATGGCAAGGGTCGAGATAGACGGCACGGACGCAACCGAGGGGACGTGGCTCGTGCTCGCCCCCAACAGCAGCATGGACCTGGAGAGGTTCATCCGCAACGGGAACCTCCAGAGCGGGAACCGCTTCAAGTTCATCAAGAGGACCTCGAAGATTGAGGAAGCGAGGGGGATAAAGGGGGAGGACGGGCTTGTGCGCATCGAGTACAAGTTCGAGAAGCTCCCTGACCCCGAGGTCCACACCCACCACTACCACCACCACCACGACTACCCCTACTATCCCTACTGGCCCTGGTGGAACTACCCCTACACGACCTGGAACGCCAGCTACACGACCAGCGGCAGCAGCCTGAGCAACAGCGACAACATCAGCTTCAGCGCCAACAGCTTGGGCGGTGCCTCGGGCAAGGGAGGGCACGGCCACGGCAGCGTGCTGCGTGGCAAGGGCCTCTCCCCGGCGATGGCCTCGTTCACGAAGTCCGCCGACTCTACCCCCACCGTCAACGTCAACACCACGGAGAGCCTCCAGGCCAAGGGGCTGGAGCCGTCCGTACACTGCTTCGCCATGCAGGAGGTACGGGAGGCGTCGGCGGAGGAGCCGGGCATCACCGTGCCGGGAAGCCAGAGCAACCAGTCGTTCTACTCGGCCGACTGGTTCCAGACCGAGGAGCAGACGCACGTCCTCGTGCTCAGGCTGGTCGGGGCCGTAGGCGGGAAGGCGGTCACCAGGGCCGTCACCGTCAAGACCAAGGCGAAGTGCCAGACGTGCGGCACCAGCAACAAGTCCGGGGTGAAGTTCTGCAAGGAGTGCGGCACCTCCCTGGAGATAATCTAGGCAAGACAGGCTTGGCGGGCCTGCGCTAGCGGCAGATGGTAAGCTGCCAGGCTAGAGTACCGGTAACGCTCGACTCTGCTGGAAACAGGCCCGCCAGGACCACCTTCCGAGGAGGAAGCCATGACAATGTTCCTATGGCCCCCGCCAGGGGTACCGTACCCGTGGCCGGAGCCGCCATACCCGTACCCGCCTTGCCCCAGGCCTCCCAGGCCAATCCCTATAGTCCCGAAGCCCATCCTTCCGCCCCGCAGGCCCCGTCCCCCCAGGCCCGTGCGCCCGTGCCCATGGTGCCCGCCCAGGCACCCCTGGCACCCCTGGCCGGACGACGACCCCTACGGGCAGTGTACCCTCGGCAAGCCGCTCTGGATGGTCATCCCCCCCGAGGGAGCGCATATATCCTGCCCCGTCCACCCCGGAGGCCATCACGTCTTCGGCCCCAACGTAAGGTGGTAGAGTATTAGGGTGCATGGAGACGGAAACCCTTCCCAGGCTGACCGATAGCAAGGGCAACTCCTGGGTAATCGGCAGCATGCCGTGGGACTGCCCCATGCAGGGCAAGAAGCGGTACTGCGTCGGCTTCATGTTCGACCCCTATATGATAGCGGTGGCCCTCATCCGCAAGAAGCGCCCCGAGTGGCAGGCAGGCCTGCTCAACGGCGTGGGCGGCAAGCTCCAGGAGGGGGAGGCCCCCCTGGAGGGCATGCGGCGTGAGTTCGGGGAGGAGACGGGGGTAGCATGGGACGAGTGGATGCCCCTGGCCCGCCTGGACTTCGCCGAGGCCACAGTATGGTTCTTCTGGGCCAGGGGGGGCTGCATATGGGAGTGCCGTACCCAGACAGACGAGGCAGTATCCATACACAGTACCGAGGATGTGCAGCACCTCGACCTGGTGCCCAACGCCCGCTGGCTCATACCCATGGCCATATCCTTCACCAGGGGGGAGAGGGCAAGGTGCTTCACGGTGCAGGAGGTGTACCGATGACGGCCCCCCAGGAGCAAGGGCTGGACCCTGTAAGCAAGACATGGCTGGACATGTACAACAATGGGCCGGCATACAGCCCCGCAGAGGTGGTACTCCACAAGCTCAAGCGCCTCGACGTGTCAACACAGGAGGCGGTGGACCCCCTCCACAGGCGGGTGGCCGAGGAGCTTTCCCTGGTCCCAGGCCTCAGGGACAGCCTAGGGCTGCACCAGGAATACAGCTACATCCTGGGGAAGATGGTGCTGAGGCTGACAGGATGGGTGCTGAGGGATGATAGGCAGCACGAGGTAGTAACCAAGACCATGGCCATAAAGGTCCCTGCCTCCTGGTGGCAGATGCTCAAGCAGGACTGCCTCCCCGCCTGGCTGGTAAGGAGGCTCCCTGTAAGGACCAGGGACGTCACGGAGACCTTCGCCTTCGAGCAGGAGGTGAGGGTCTGCCCCCACGCCGACGTGACCTTCAGGGACCCTGCGCACCTGGAGTTCATGACCTTCAGGGCGGGGGCGCTGCCAGGGGACGGGGCGCTGTACGCCATCGAGGGGGAGTCAAACTCCTACCAGAGGCATATGCTACAGAACTTCTGCGGGGCGATAGACCGCAGGCGGCCAGACTACATCGAGGCACGGGTGCCCTTCGGCCAGGAAGCCAGCTTCCTAGACTGGATGTCCTACCAGAAGGGCCTTGTATTCAGGAGGATGGATGAGCGAGACAATGACGCTGGACACGGTAAGGGACACGCTGCTGGGGTGGCTCAAGGAGATAGCGACCCGCCACGGCAGCCTTGAGGAGCATGTCAGGGAGGACGGCAGGCCGGTCACGCCGGGGCACCTGCGCTACATCTTCTGCACCGACAGCAACACCTACTACATCCATGCCACCCCGACCTACCTAGGGTGCGGGGCGAACAGCAGGAGGACGAGGGCCGGCGAGGACTGGCACCGGGGCAGCGACCTGCCGGACGGCCCGTTCAGCCGTGGGACATGGGAGGCCATCAAGGACGCCGTCATCGCCTACGAGCTGGTGAGGCTGGAGCCTACCTACGAGCCGAGGGGGGAACCGGAGCTGGCAGGGAGGCCGCTGGCGGTATCATGCCCGAGCTGCGGCCTGGGCATCGACGACGACGGGGACGGCAACTGCGCCCTGTGCGGCCCGCAGGCCGCAGCCACCGTGACGACGCCTGCCCGGCCCGAGGGGCCGTTCGACGAGGGGGTCACCGCCGAGGAGGTGGCCGGGGTGCCTGTCTGAGGAGGCCGATGAAGGTCAGGGAGCTTGCCGAGCGCCTCAGGGGCGTGAACCCCGAGGCGGAGTTCGAGGTCGTAGTCCTCAACTACCCGCAGAGGTTCACGTTCTGCCACGGCGGGGGGGACGGATGCACCGAGGCCGACTGCGACTGCTACGGCCCGATGGTGGACGAGGTAGAGCACTACAAGACCGGCCCCGGCGACCCCTTCCCGGAAGGGATAACCAGAGGGTCGGGGAATGAGAGCGCCGGGTGACCCCCTGGGAGATGCTACAGGCCGACCTCTGGCAGGCATGCTATGCCTCCATAGGAAGGCTGCGGGCGGACCTTGAAAGCCTGCTCCGCAGCCTGCTGGCGCACAGGGCTAGGGGAAGGCTGGAGGCAGAGCTTGCAAGGCTCCCCCACCCCATGTGGGACACCTGGTACGTCGTGAGCAGGACGGAGCTTCTGGCCATGGTATTCAGCTTCCCGGACAGGGGGCACAGAGAGGCGAAAAGATGATTCTCCGCAAGGCAGAGGCCCATATCGAGAACGACTACGACGGCGGCCTCATCCTGCGCCAGATAGAGAGGTACGCCCGCAACTGCTACAAGTCCGAGGGGAAGACGGGGGACATGGAGGCCACCAAGGCCTTCGTGCGCAGGCTCCTGCATACCCTCAAGCACGAGGGCATCGCCGACCACCACACCATCACGGTCAGGATGGTATGCGACCGGGGCGTGAGCCACGAGATAGTCCGGCACCGCATC
>Ga0116131_1001870_pt1 | contig 11601 bp, 10 predicted proteins | sample June2015DPH_17_1_FD_89734 | JGI IMG/M metagenome (GOLD analysis project Ga0116131, IMG submission 89734) | Peatland microbial communities from SPRUCE experiment site at the Marcell Experimental Forest, Minnesota, USA - June2015DPH_17_100 | ecosystem: Environmental > Terrestrial > Soil > Wetlands...
ATTCGGACAATAAATGAAACGACGGAATCTCCATATGGAGGGTGGTTAGGTCCAAATCTAAAATTTCATGAAATTGAATATGAACAACATAGACCTTGGGCGAGAAAGTATTTAAGAAGTATTGGCCGATTAAATTATGAAGATGCCTATGAAGAAATGTATAATTTAGGGTGGATAAGAGTTGTTGTCACAGATAATGTATTGTGGTATAACTATAGAATTCCGCCCACCCAAAAACAAATGAAAGAATTAAAAGACCTCGCAATGGAGTATGGGTGTTCAATTTTACATGATGGCGAAAAAAATACAATTATAGACGATTTGATGGAGCATTCTTCGTTAAACGAACAAAGTTTTCAGGATTTGATAGGTTTGAAATTTTGGTGGATGGATACAAATTACAAATTTCATCCTGTGGCATTTGAACAACATCGTTATTGGGCAGAGGCATATCTAAAGAAAATAGGATATAATGACGTCAAAGATATTTATAAAGCCATGTATAAATTAGGATTTATTCGTGTTGTAAAACAACAATTTGGCGGAGATAAGATGTTGAGTTTTCAATATTCACAAGAGAAACCAATCAATTCAAAACAACTCAAAGCCTTGAAGGATTTGGCAATCGAAGAAGATTGTGAATATTTCGTTGATGATACTACTCACAGAGAAGTAAGATTGGCAGAAAGTATCGTAGAAGCTACGGCCGAAAAAGAAAAACAAGTTAAGAGTTTTCTTTCACAAATGAACGACAATACAATTGTTGTTACAGTTAGTAGAGAAGACGAATTTCCGGCAGCATCGTATGTTCAAGTTGATGGATTTGTAAATGGAGAAAATGTATTTTCGAGTAATCCAGAGGATTTGGCTAAGTGGGGATTTCAAATTCCATCGACACAACAATTTCTTACTTTACCAAAAGGACGTTATAAACTAGGTGATGCTAAAAAACGTTTAAAACAATCTACAAATGAAGATATGTCGTATGATGACCTTTTAAAACTTACTACTCCTGAAAGAAAGGAAAAAGCATCAAATGTCACCGCACGTTCTTTGCCTGTTAGTATGGAAGAAAATCAAGAACAATGGAACTTTCGATATAAAACATCGCCTACAGAGACTACAACCGACCAGCCATTTAAAGGTTCCATAACATTTTTAAAAGGCCAAGTCGGACAAAATGATGATGCAATGAAAATGAAATGTAAGGTCGATTGTGGATGCCCAGATTATCGGTTTCGATGGGCATACAAAAATTATGAACAGGGAGCTGGAAAAATTGGGCCGGACAGTTTAAATAAATGTATAAATCGTTCTCCTAAACCGGCATATGATGAAGGACACCCTGGATTATGTAAGCATTTGACAGCTTTGGGTAGATTTTTGAAGACAAAGATACAAGCAACCAAGAAAAGCAACCTCTTTGAAGCGATAGATGATGTGGCTAGACAAGGGCCATTTAACGTAACGTATTACGATTAAACAGTAATATGTTTCTATTTATTATATGATTATTTGTTATAAATGGAGTAATGTTGGTATTACGTGGTCAGATGCTAATTGGTTGTGGTCGGAATGTTTATATATTCCGCCTGGGCCGACAACAGGGTCAATGTATATTGCGGGAGTAGATGCCACTGTTTTGGTTCAGCCTTGGTTGACAGAACCGTGGAATCCATATACAGCAAATGGTGAACACGATAGGAAACGAAAACGTCTTATAAAGTTGATTTGTAAAGTAAAAGGCGAAACATATGAAGAGGAAAAATTTGTCGGCGATATGAAGATTTCAATCGATGATGTTAAGATGGTAGTTAAAAGTGTTTTGAATATAGATTTAGATGTTAAAAAATTAGAAGAATAATAAAATGTCATACAAAATATATACAGACCGCAATGAGGATTTTACCTGTGAAATAACAGTAAAAAATGCATCATTAAAAAACTCCATATCAAGATTGATAATAGAATCTGATAACGGCGTTTCGTTGGTTTTTAACGGAAAAATCGAAAATGATAAATGTATTATTCCAATTAAACGATTGAAAGGATTGTTGGATGAAAATGAACGGGGAAAAATATATCTTGAGACAATCGTAGAAGACACTTATTTCAGACCGTGGCACGATGAATTTTTAGTTGAAGAACACACATCCGTAAAGGTTAGGGTTGATGAGCATAAACAAGTTTCAAATAAACCTCTGATAGAGATTAAACCGCCATCAGCAATATCTAAAAATCTTCCAGAGTCGGTTAATAAATCCACCACAATAAAAAAGAAAAACATCAATATATTTGTTCCAAAAAAAGAAATTGCCATGTTATGTGAGATGTTTGGAATAAAAAAGAACAATTTCAAAAATAAACAAAAAGAATTTGTTCAAATTATAAAAGAATACTTCAAAACCAATTCTGAATATAATAATGACGTTAGACCTATTTTAAGTGGAATCGAGGACTTTTTGAAGTAATTGTGGTGTAATTATGATGTTATATGCAATTTGTTTATAGAGATTTCACAAATCAATTCATATCCAACAGTTATCAAGATGTAGTTCAAAGATATTTAACTGGCTCTACTGATTATTTTTTGGATGGTTTGGGTTATGTAATTGTTGGGATTCCAACCTCTTCTATTGGTGGAATTATTCTCACTCAAGACCAAACGGCGAGTTGGGCCGAAACATCTTCCTATTCTTTAACATCGTCATTCGAATTACAACATGAAATTTCGTCGTCATGGTCATCCGAGAGCTTCCATTCTATAATTTCAGATGCAACTATAACTGCATCGTATTCGTTTTATTCGGAGATGGCAAACACATCTTCAATATCAATTTTATCGGAATATTCCGATACCGCTTCTCTGTCGTTATATTCAAATTTTTCTGGAACTTCATCAATTGCTATAAGTGCTTCTTGGGTACCAAATCTTTATCCTATAACATCCGTTTTGAGCGCATCGTGGGTGTCGAGTTCGGTTTATATTATTAACGCAGATACCGCATCTTATATTACCGCAAGTAACATTGACGGGACCATATTAAGTTCAAGTTATTCTGTGAGTGCTTCCTACGTCCCATCTGTACACGTAGAAAAGGGAATAATCTCAGGGTCAGATTTTATCGGAAATCCAAAATATTATAATATTATTTATACAAATCCATACATCAATGATATATATACAATAAGTGTTATAGGTGACGACGTAAGAGCATGGTCAACGAATAATCGTTCGACTACAGGTTTCACAATTAACAGCAATAGCAACATTCATCCAAATGGAATGATAATGTGGCGAGTAGAGGAAATATAATATTATGGCATTAGACAACATACTTTATGTAAATACAGCAAGCATCGCGGTATTTGACGCAACAGGGTCAAATTTAACAGACGTATCCTTTATGGGAACGTCGTCGGCCGCTGTCAGTGCATCTTATGCAGTAACGGCGTCTTATGCGTTGAATATTTCGCCGGCGGATACAGCATCATTTGCTACAACCGCATCGTTTGCTACAACTGCATCCTGGACAAATTTTGCCAACGTCGCATTGTCGGCAAGTTGGTCAAGTGCCTCCATAGTAACAACAAGCGCCTCGTTTGCTAGTTCTTCGATTTCAGCATCATATACTACTACATCAAGCTTTGCTATCACTGCTAGTAAGTCTATTAGTTCATCATTTGCCATCACATCTTCATATTTCAATATATTTCCGTCAATTAAAGCCGGAGTGATTAGTGCATCTACATTTTCTGGAACTCCATTAACCGCAACAGCATCATTTTCCATACCCTATCCAACTACGAATTATGCAATAACAATAATCGGAGGAGATGCTAGAGCCTGGACAGCCGAAAACATAATGACCACGCAATTCATCATATCAACAAACTCCAATCAAAATTTAACCGATTACGTTCGTTGGACGGCCATTGGTGTTGGCGAGAGTTCTTAATGTTATAATCAATTAAAATAAATTATGTCTCTTGAAAATGTTCAATTCATAGATTCCGCCTCTATTCTATCACTAAATGCTACGGGGTCATTATATGGAACGTCATTAACAGCTTCTTATATTACATCCAGTAATGTTCACGGAACTGTTACGAGTTCAAGTTATGCGATAAGTGCTTCATACGCATTGACATATACACCGTTATCAACCACTCAATCAATCAGCGCATCTTACGTTTCTTCAAGCAATTCTATAATCAACACTTTAAATGGGACGACCAATCTAAATTTAAACGCGTCGTCAGGTTGGATTTCATTTCAAACCAGTGGAAGTGAAAAATTAAGAATTTTTAATAATGGCAACATTACGAATTATTCTCAAGTATCATTAGTATCTGCAAGTAATAATAGTCAGTATTATACTATACAATTATGGGGGAATGGATTTTTTCAATCTGCATTGTTGGCCCTAACTTCTCCTGCGTCCCATACTCTTTTTATAGGTATAAATGCAACTGGTAGCACTATTGGAGGTCAATCTGGATATCCAATAATATTTAAAGATAATGTTGATTATAATAATCCGGACCCATTAAATAGTGGAACGGAGACGATGAGACTACAGAGTGGTAAAGTTGGTATTGGAGGAATTTATCCTCTGTCAAACTCGCTGGATGTGGCCGGCAATATAAGTTGTTCAGCAGTAACGGCATCTATAGGTAAAATTAATACGTTAACTTCATCCATTGAATTGATATCCGGTTCATCACAAACTCCGTTAAGCATCGTGACCAATACACCAAATTATACCCAGTTAATAATGCAAAATACTACCAGCAGTAATAGCGCTTCAACTGATATGGTTATAACTAATGATAAAGGTGCAATCGACAGTAATGGATACTATATTGATACAGGTATAAACTCAAGTTTATATAATCAAGGATTTGTCGGTAATGCTAATGAGGGGTATCATTATTTTACCGGCAGTTCATCCAATAATAATTTCTTTATTGGAAACGCTACTCCTAACAGCAATCTTAATTTATTTGCGGGCGGAATAATTAATACAGCGTCGGTAATATTGGATTACAATAATAATCTATCAGCATCAAATTTTGTCGGTCCAACTAATATAAACTTGACTGCTGCTAATGGATATGCTTCGATATTTACCGGCGGCAGTGAAAAATACAGATTCTTTGCTAACGGAAATGTATCAAATGGAGATTTTACCAACCAACCAGGCGCAGCATCAAATTCACAATACTATGTAGCAGGACACGTTTCAACAGCTGTGAATGGAAAATGTCTGTTCACATTTGCTTCAAGATTAAATAATACTGCCTTTATTGGAAACGACAGCGCAAGCGTTATCACCATCGGCGGCGAAGGAGCTGGTCGGCAAATTTCTTTCAAAACAGGAATAAGTTATGGCAGTTCCGACCCACTGTTGACCGGAACTGAAGTGATGAGAATCAATAACACAGGAGTCGGTATTGGAACGTTGCCGGTTAACACACTGGATGTGGCCGGCAATATAAGTTGTAGTATTATCACATCCTCGTTGTTTAACGGCGTAGCTAATAGTTCTATTATATCATATCCGTGGTTCACTAGAGACATCGGAACAGGCATTCTTGTTGGTAGTTCTAGCTATAGTTCGAGTAATAATACATTTACAATTATCGGCGGCGGCGGCGACATCTGGGGAAATGCAGATGCTTTTAGGTATATGTTCATGAGTATGACCGGCAATAAAAATACCATGATTACATATATTTCGTCGCAGTCTGATGGAGATGCAAGCTGGAGCAAATCAGGATTGATGATACGTGACAGCCTTAGTTCAGCTGGCGCTAATGCAATGATATGTATTACATCTGGTAATGGTATTGCATTTCAATATCGTTCTACCGATTCTGGCAGTTCTACCACAACGACTGCTGCCGGCACCGTTCCTATTTGGGTGAAACTTTACCAAAACGGAACCCAAGTTACCGGGTCTTATAGTTCAGACGGTGTTTCCTGGACACAATTAGGCGCAACAAACTTAACCATGAGTAATGCAGCTACACCGTATATGGGATTAGCAGTAAACGCCCACGATTCATCGTTGTTGTGCACATCTAATTTTCAAAATACAGCATTACCATCTGCAGTTATAACAATACCAGTTGGATAAACATATAAAAAGGAATAAAAATGATAACTCCATCAAGCGGTTCTATAACAATAACACCACCAACGAAAATTTATGACGGAATTTGGATTAAAAATGTGAACATCCAATCGTATTCTACGTCGTTGCCTGTAGTCGCGTCTGTAATAATATGTCCGTTCAATAGTCAGACCGGAGATATGTCAGATGAAGTAAAAACAATAGAAATTTCAGACGTATTACAATCTGCAAATAGTTCGAGTTATATTGCCGAAATTATTAAAAATTTATATGCATATGTTCAAACCCAAATCATGAGCCAGTCATTATATTAACGGCGAGTATGATAATATGACAGGAGATAACTTGAATGCCGGAACTCTTTTTAAAACATTACACCCAACCTTAAATAATCCCGACGCAACCAATTCTGAACAGAACCATTTTCCCGATTTCCTTCGGTTATTCGAATATAAAATAAATCCTATGACAGAAAAGTAATCATATCCCTTTCCCAACTGTTTTTCATAAAATTTAATCAAATTTTGTTCTTGGACAGGAGTAAGATTTATAGAGAAACTATCTATTTCATCTGTTACTACCAATGAAAATTTTCTAACTTTATTAAATGGAATTGCCTCATAAGTTATTCCGTTGATGGTTATATTACAATGACAATATTTACCACGACTAAATAATTTTATAAAATAATCGATTATTCCAGTAGATTTATAAAAATTTATCGTTGTCATACAAAGAATAAATGTGTTCTAAATGTCATTTTCTATATGTGAAGTTTATGGGGTCTATTCCAAATTCTCCACTTTCTGCTATATATTGCTTGATTGATTCCAGAGAGTTTTTGAAAGACTCTTTCCAGTATTTTTTGATTTCGTTGCCTACTTCATTTAATTCCACTTCATGAAGTTTTTTGGCAGCAGATATCCACTTACTCGTTATTTTACGACTATGTTTACGAACTCTCTCCTTATACGTCTCATTAGTATCACCGGCTTTGCGTAATCCGTGGGTTTTTATCTTTATCCACATCTTATGCGGCTTATCGTCTTCGGTGATTATAACCTCCGTATATGATTGTCGCTTGTCCCAATCATTTCCCGCCACATGTGCAAACCACTCGCCTTTTTGACCTTTAATTATACCATCCCAATCTTCTACCGATTCGTTCCATCCTGGAACGCCATCATTTTGCCCGCCTGGAGTTGCCCTAAGTTTTACATCTGGATTACGATTCATTGCAATTCCATGAGATATCCATTCGTTTAATAAATTACCGAACAATATCTCTAGTCGTTTTGCCTGTTTATTTATTCTTAATGATTGTCCAGTTTGACCTCCATTATAAGCATCTTGTGCTATATCTCTAAGAACGATTATATGGTCTTCTATTTCTCCTTTCACAGCAGAAATTGCCCAATCAGGTATATTCCAATCTCCACCATTATGAGGAATAGTGTTTAAAAGTAAATTAGACTGTTCTTGTGAAATCCCATAATCCGACTGTAAATCTGGATTATCATTTAATATTCCAATTTTATGTAAAATCTCCTGGGCATCTTCTTTAGTCAATCTTACAATTATTTCATTTATAGATTGTCTCATTTGTTTAAATAACTCTTTAGCCTTATTTGGGTCAACAGGAAGTGGTTTAGGCTTAATATCCTTTGTGTCTGCCTCTTGGTCGGTTTTTCTATACATTTCCTTCTCAAATCTTAATTGGGTAAGTTCGCTTTCAATCTCACGTTGCCTTACCGACCCTGTTCCTGTGGCATCAAGTCTATCCCACTCTTGTTCAAGTTTTGAGATTTGGGCATCAATATCATCATACATATTTCCTTCTTCTAATTGGAAATGTGATTTTCCGCCGGAAATAGGAGAATACTCAACCGATTTAATTGGAATAATCAACTTTACTTGTTTTTTAAGATTTGGAAAAGTTCCTTTCTTAACATACCCGAGAGTTAAATGAGGCAAATATTCTGGATAATCGTTATGGTTTGGATATATACCTGAAATCTCGTTTAATTGATTTAGTATAGGAGATTTTGCCTTGAACTTTATTACGTCAAAATCTGGGCTGTCTGTAAACATATCCAATTCATACAGTTCAACCAAAAATTCCTTATGGCCTTTCAACAACTGTCTAACATCCAATTCATTCAAGTCTTTGGTGAAACCATATCTCACCGTGATGTGCATCGGAGATTGTTCTCTACCATATTCATCTTTTCCATCTTTATTTATTTCGTGATATAAATCTTCATCTTTGATAAGTTTTTTGCCGAAATTTACTAATTTTTTAGACACATCTTCGTCAACCATAGCCATCAAACATCCAAGTCTTTCGGCTTGGTCTATTTTTCTTTCCAATAACATTTCTTTTAGAGTCATCATAATTACCTTAATATTAAAAATTTATATTCTAATCCTTTTGTAGAATCAAAATAAAATTGTTTTATATCCAATGGATTTTCCAGAGGAATTCTTTGATTGTCTTTTACCACAAAAATTTTATATCCGACTTCTAATGCTTTAGATAACAACTTTTCCCAATATTTCTGACCTAATTCGGTATGAGAATCATCCGATAACAATCCGCCATATTTTTTAAGAAAATACTCAAACATAAATTCTCTACATAATCCTATACAAGTGGCATCCTGCCATATTCTATGTTCTTCTACTATACCATTCACGATTTTATATTGAAAAAAGGCAACGGTATAATCATTAGAAATTAAAATATTTATAATATACTCACCGGTAGAATATTCATACAAATCACAATTCTTAAATTTTCCAATATTTTTTGCTTTTTCTTTTGTTGCTATGGTAAACGAATTATTCTTACCAAGAGAGCCCAATTCATCTGGATTAAATTTTCTAGTCAAACGCATGGGGGATTCATATAGAGATACAATATCTCTATGAACCGATTCTAATAATTCTTTTAATTTAATCATTTTAAATTTGCTGATGTTGCCATTATGGCCTGTTTCATTATAGCCTTCCAAGAGTCATAATCGGTCTTTTTCAACTTATTCAAATCTGGATTCTGTAATAGTCCAGACCTTTGTAAATGTTTGAGTAAATCTTTTGAACTTTTAATACCAAATTCTTTTCTTAATTTTTCTAAATATTGAAGAGCATGGGCCTGTCTTTCCCATCCCTGTTTGTAATATTTTTCTGGATGTGACCAGTTTTTTGGTAATTCATAGTTTCCATTTTTTTCTTGACGGTAAATATCTTGAATATAATGAACAAATTCATGAATAAAGGTTGATGATACTTTTTTAAAATCCATAGACCAACATCTGTAAATTTGTTGATATGAACTATTAAATCCAAATTCCCAGTGACAAAAAGCACTTACCACTATAATAATTGTTTTGGTATCTTTATCATAATAACCTGCGGCTTTGCCACCTTTAAAAATATATTTTATGTTAAAAGAAAATTTATTGGATGATAAATCATCGGATGTATGTTGTAGGAAATTAACCAAATCATCGGATTCCACTCCATATTTATTTTTTGTAAAATATTCAGTAACAGCAACATCCATATCTTTCAGATATTTGGATATCGCCGCCTTATCTTTTTGATGAATCAATATAGCACCTTCGTTAATATGCGGTTTGTGATACATTGTGCTTCCAAAGAATGAAGCATATCTGTAGTCTTTGTTTCTACCTTTGTTATCAACAAACCCAAGATTCTTATAGAATCTTTCCAAATTCTTTTTATGTCCTCTTTCTGGTTCTCTTGAGAGAGTTATTACAAGTTTGTGGTCTTTGGCAAATTGTTTTATGTCTCTGATAACATTACTTCCTACGCCCTGATGACGGTCTTTCAATTTAACCTTTATGGAACTGATGTGTAATACATTGCCTACTTGAATACCAAAATACAGTTCTTGTAGTTGTGGATATTTTTTAATCAATGATAGACGAAATTCTTCGGCCTCGTCTCGTAACTGTTTTATGTCTTCCGATTCACGAATCATAGATTGTTTGTGAATCTTGACTGCCTTCATATCAATTACAAGAATGCCAGGTGGTTCATTTCTTCCTTCATTTACCCATATTGCCAAGTATCCACTGGCCTTTGCTTCTTCCAAAGCGGCGTCAATTTGTTTTTCATCAGTTGCCTCTGGCATCGGGTCTTTTTGATAAATAACTTTTGGGTCTATCTTACCAATACGAATCTCACTATCTTGGCCGGATTGGGTGAAATTTCTGGCCCATTCTTTATCTGTGGTAAAGAATTGCGATGTCTTGTTATAGACATTTCGACCTTGATAGACGGTTAATACCATTATAGTTTAATTGTCGTTGGTTTTACCGATTCTTTTATACCGGTTAAAGTTTCCAAATATCCTGCTACGTTTTCATATCCTGTCTTTTTCAACACATAAATAATATCATTCATGTTTCTTATTTGAACAGATTCTTTAGATACGTCGAATGTTTTTTGTTGTGTAGAGTTCAACATTCTATTATATTTGGTTATGGCATCAAATATGTCTTCATCAATAGTCCCATTGTTGTATAGTCTCGTATATTCCTGTGGTGGAATTGCTTGTTGTAAAATTTCTAATACTCCATCAATATTTCTTGCTCCATGAGCATAATCCACATCAATTTGTTCCAAAGTGTCCTTTATATGTGGTTCATTTCCCATATCATTTAAAGACCGTCTTAATTCTTCACTATTATATATTCTACCTAAATCATCTTCGATTGTTCCGTCATATATCTGATTCCGCAAAAATGATATCGCTAATTCTTTTAATTTTTCTTCATTTAATCCATATTCACCAGCAACGGATTTAAATGATTCGAGAGAATTGTTAGTATCCTCTATTTTGTATTCTCTATTAAGATGTTCGACATAACGTTCCCATATAGAATCGGTTCCCTCATCTTCAATAAATTTATCTATAAGTATCCGGTCGTATTTTTCTTTTCTTGTATCAATATCATCAGATGACATATAATTTTCAATTGCTTCCTGAATATATTCCGGCCAAGAATCTTCATCACCAAACATTCTACTATAATTTAATGTGTGGTCATTTCTATCATAGACAGTATAATCTCCATTATTACTATCACCAACTATGGCATATTTTTCACCATTTCTCCTATCTAATAGAATAATGATTGTATTTTTGTAATAATATTGATTCCACCAACTATCGGAATTAACAATACACCATCTAGTATTATTTCCATAATATGCACATGAATCTTGAGTGGTAGGAGCAACAACTAAAAAATTATCGTCATCAATTAATATTTCTGCTCCTTCTCGTTTCAATTCTTTATTACTCTTTTGACGGGTCGCCAATGCTTGTTGTAAATCATTATGAGTTTTGTATTTATAAATATCACCCAAAGCAGTTTGATATTTGTCAAATTCTTTTACATATTTGAATAAATCATCCAATTTAATATCA
>Ga0116131_1001888_pt1 | contig 11549 bp, 14 predicted proteins | sample June2015DPH_17_1_FD_89734 | JGI IMG/M metagenome (GOLD analysis project Ga0116131, IMG submission 89734) | Peatland microbial communities from SPRUCE experiment site at the Marcell Experimental Forest, Minnesota, USA - June2015DPH_17_100 | ecosystem: Environmental > Terrestrial > Soil > Wetlands...
AATCACAGTCAAGGAAACTTAAAACTGACTTAGCCCACGCACATTTTTCAAACATAACTTTACTTTTTCACCATTTAACTCTTTTAGATGAAATTCAACTTTCATACATTGAAGGTGCATTATTAAGGTTTTGTGGGATTGAAAAATTAGAAAGTTTAAAGGATATTTGCTGGCTTAAAACTGCTTGGTTTCAGGTAGGTTCTCAGAAGGCTAAAAAGCGCGCGCGAAGAGGTCTACCCATGGTGGGCTTCATTCTAGCCTGCACAGGCCACAGATACCGAGCCGTCGCAGGTTCAAATCCTGCTCTCCCGACCATTAAAAAAACATTTATGCTTTCAAACTTGCAGATTAAATTTTTTCAAAAATTTCCATTATTTTGGCATAGCTTTCCACATTGCATCGCCAACCTGCTGAGACCATGTCATTTACTGCTTGTTTAGCGTCATTTTTTGAGATAAGACCTTCATAAACAGCTTGCATTAGGATATACGGTGTGCCCACATAATGGATTCCGTAAATCTTCGCGGTCTTTCTAGCAACCTCGTCGTCAATCACTGCAACATAACTTCCTTCTTTAGCGAGAGCGAGAACTTCAGCATCTGCGATATGAAGCCCTTTTGTTTCTGATAGCTGGATTAAAAATTTTTTATCCTTAGGCGTGCAAACCTTGAATACGTTTTTTGTAAATAGTTTTTCTAGGACCACTGCGTCTGGAACACCCTTGCGTTTTCCTTCTTCTACAACCTCTTTTCTCACGCAGGGCGACGTCATCTTTTCAAAAGTTAACCCTTCAAGCACATTACTTAGTCCAACTTTTGTCAAGTAAATTAGCGGTGTTGAATTGAAAACAAGCGGTGTCATTTATGCTTCGCCGTTGACGCTTCCTTATATTCCTTCTCTAACTCTTCAGGCGTGTACCTTACCCATTCTATATTGCGTTGCTTTACTAAATCAGCAAACTCCCACAAGGAAAATCTAGCGATTTCTGCAGCTTTCGTAAATGTTACTTTGCCCTTCTGCAAAAGGTCCAATGCAGTCTGTTTTCTCCACTCAGTAATTCCTACTTCAAGCAAGTTTCTTACCACGGTTGCTTTGTCTAGTTTTTCCTTTTCTACGATTTCGTCTATTTCTTCCTTTACTTTTGCAGGAATTCGGACTGCTAATGGTTTAAGTGTCAAATACATTCCTCGTATACAAATGATAGCATTTGCATACATAAACCTGTTGCCAATTTTCTCGATGCAGCCTTAACTAATTGTGCATCAGCACGATTTCTCCAGGAGCAAACCAAATATCCCTATAAAACTCAAAGACTCGCCAACCGAAAAGCCGCCATAAACCCAGAAAACCCATTTTTCTGAAACCTTGCATGCTAAAAAAAGCTAAGGAAGCAACATTTCTCCTTTGCACGGAAGCAAAAACCGCTTTTGCACCATCATGCTTTAACAATTCGGTTCCGGCATTCACAAGTGTACTGGCAAAACCTTTTCGGCGAAACTGCGGGTGAACTGCAAGCCAAAGTATGCAACCGAACTCGCCGCCGCCTACTTGGAACTTTACTTGTTTAGCGTAGCCAACAACTGTTCCACGCGTTTCACTTACGAGCACTTCCCCCTCTTCGTTTAGGCTGTGGGTGGCGAAGAAGCGGAAGAACCTTGGAAAAGACAAGTCTACAATTTGCTTAAGACTGCCTATGTCACTTTGGGTCATTTTTCTAATAGTAAACTCAGAATTCATTTCACGCACGCTTCCTTTTTTGGCAATAAGATGATAAAAAGCGTTGCTATACTATTGTTGGTTTGAAAGCGCTGGTTCTAAATGGGGTTTGCAGGTTGTGGCTCTAGCTGTTCCGTAGGCTTCTTGCGTGAAAAGATTAGGCTTGTTGACTTTACAATTTGGGGCACTCCTGCGAGATCTTCAAAAATCAGCAAGCCTCTAGCTAAGATGGCGAAGGCGCCTATGGTGGCTTTCATTTCTAGTGAGATGGGCGCAGGGAACAGGAGGGTAAAGATTCCAACAATACCAAATTCTTGCACACCTATACCGGCAGGAGTGATTGGAACAAACGCTAACGCGGTGACTAATGGGTGAATTAGGAAATAGCCGATCCATGGGATTTGGGTGATTCCTAAAGCTAAGCCTAGAAAGTACCATTCAAAGCCTTTCAAAATCCAGCACGCAACTGTTAAGACGCATATTTCTGGTATTGCTCGACGGGTACTATGGGAGCTCTCCTTATATTCTTCCAGTCTTCCCATCAATCCACCAGTAAATCTTTTGAGAAACCTAGAATTTGCGATACGGTCGAAAACTGAGATTGCTCTTTGGGACCATGTGAACGCCGCGAGTAAAATTGCTCCTGTTAACATTAGTGCTATGCCTAACGCTGCGATGAGTATACCAGAGTTTATTCCTGCTAAAGGGGGAAAAATAGTCCAGTTTTGTGCTGGCACTACTTCTACCAGAAAAATTACTGCGCCTATTCCGCCGATTACTTTAACTAAAAATTCTATTGTTTGTATGCCTAAGATGCTTGAGAGGCTTTTTGATGTTGGCACATTTTGGTCTCGAAGATAAACTGGGGTTAAAATGTAACCTGAGCGTCCAGGTGTAACATCGCTGGTTAGCATTCCTGCATATTGGGCTAGGAGTGTTTTGCCAAAAGATGTTTTTACGCCATCTTTACTTAGGACTCGTCTTAGCCGTACTGTAAAGAGGAGGTTTATTCCAAAATACATCAGGAAAGCAAGAAGCAAATACTCTATCTTAATGGTAAGCAATGCATTATACAGCGAACCTATTCCCACATACCAGAGTAATGCGCCGAAAATAGCGACCATAAGCACTACTTGGAGAAGAATTCTAACAATTCGCCGTAAATTAGGCGATTTTTGTTTTTGCTCACGGGGAATTTCTGAGGTTGCCAAGGTGCATGAACATCTGCTTTGATTGTTAAATCTCTTGCGGAAAAAATTTGAATTTAAATCTGGAGTATAATGCTGCTCAATACCCTTTTTCTCTTATGGTCTTACGCATTCAGCTTTAGGCCTGTACGGGCGTATAGTTGTTCGCTTGCGCTTATGATATTCGCATTCGTCAATTCGAGTAAGCATCCATCCTTTATCTTGGTACACGCATCCGCACGGCAACTTTACGGATTTTTGCTCCTTAGTTTTTTCAATGCTTTTTTTAGCTTCCGCCATTGTTTCAGCCATTACTCACGTAATAGACACATTTATAGTAATTAACTTAACCACTGTTTTTTTAGAAAAACAAAAATAAGAAAAATAAGGGATTTTTTACATATTGCAAGCTACTGTTGATAAGTCAGCTATGTCGATTTTGAAGTGTCCGCAGAAGTCCATTCGGGCGTCGTAGTTGCCCCAGCCAGGCATGGCTCCGTAGCATCGTGCTACTGCAGCTATGTCTGCTCCGGTGACTGCAGTGGTTGTTGTATCGTCAGTTACTTTGAATGGGTTGAACTGGACTTGTCTTGTGACTGATCGGAAGACTGTGCCTGTCAATGGGTCTATTCCGTTTATTGAGAGTGTGAATTTGCTCCAGTTGTCGGTTACGGTGAGTTCTCCGTATGCCTTTTGAACGGATGTATCTGAGGATCGGTGTACTGCTGTTATGTTTCCGTTTTCATTGGTGATAATTGTAATGTTGCTTGTTACAGTGTAGATATTCCATGTGCCGTTAAGGAAGTAGTCGTTGGCAGATGTACTGACGCTTAAAGTTGATACTGAAGCGTTCGCTAATCTTGCTTCATAGAAAGTGTAAGTGAAGTTTTGTTTTGTCACAAGAGAGCTGATTGGACGTGAAGTATTGGTTGTCCACATGGCTGTGGCGGAAGCTAACTGGTTTGTATTTCCGTTATTAAACGTGCCGTTTCTCGCCTGGGTTTGAATCGCACCATTTACGCTGGTTGTTCCCCATTGAGTAATGATGCCATTTATGCGTATGTAACTTCGACTAGCGAGTGCGTTTGCAGCGTTTGCTGCCATAGAACCTTGGTTATTATCTCGACTTGGTGACATCACGTTAGCGCCTACTAAGCTTAAGCTGCTGACTGCGACCAATGCTATGACTATAAGTGCTATTGGGATTTTTTTGTTCATTTTTTCGTCCTCTTCATTGTGTTTTTAAAAGCTTTTATTTGGTTTATAGATAAAAGGGTTTCTGGGCTTCTTTTGTAATAATAGCCTCTGTAACCGTTCATTTTTGTTTATTAACGTTCATTGAGGTTCATTTTGCTTTTTTAAACATGCCAGTGCTCTTTTACAGTTAAATGCTTGAGTAGACGCCTGCTTGCATAAAGCCAGCCTAAAGTCAACAGTTATGGAAAGACTGAACTGCGGGGGAAAGAAATCTGGAGAACAATAGCGTAAACTTATAATTCTTAAATATGCCATAAATTGTTTTTAATGAGACCAAAAATGAAAGCTAGCCGCCTCACCGTTTGCTTTGCCCTCTGTATGCTGCTACTCTTGCTTCTTCCAATCTACAAAGTAAACTGTCAAAATTACTATGCATATTCAGTCCAAATAAACGGTGACAGTTCAGCATTATGGAAAATAACTTATTTCTCTGATGTTAACGCCATAGTTGACACTTGGTATGATTTTCAAACGAAAGTTTTTAACCTTGTTGATTCTGCAGCGAACCTTACCCGTCGAGATATGGCTATAGATCAAAATTCACTCCAAATAAACACAACGATATCATCCGATTCTAAAATAACCGAGTACTCTTTTAGGTGGCAAAACTTCAGCGTAATCCAAGGTAATGAAATCATCTTTGGCGACGTATTTACTGTTAAAAACTTTTTTAGTCAGCTTTATGGCGATGGGGCACTGCAAATAAGTTACCCTTCAACTTTCAGCATCAAATCAGTTGCTCCTCCGCCAAATCAAGAAGATGACTCAGCAAAAACGCTAGGCTGGGCTAGAACCCAAGACTTAGTTAATAGTAAATCAAACATTATCTTAACGAGCGCTCCTTCCAACGAGAATAGCAAACAAAGCCAATGGCAAGAATATACAATTATCGTTCCTATTGTAGCAGTAGCAGCCGCATTATCTTTTGTAGGTTTATACACGTTTAGGCGGCGACGTAAAGTTAACGGCATACCAGCTTCAACATCAATCGTTGGAGAACCATACAAGTTTGAAAGTGAGGAAGAAAAAATCCTAAAAATACTTAAAACTTCTGGCGGCAGCATGCGCCAATCAGCGATTACCGAGCAGTGTAGGTTTTCTAAGGCTAAAACAAGTCAACTGTTAGCTGTTTTGGAGAAGAGGGGTGATATAACAAGGTATAAGAAGGGGAGAGATAAAATAGTGAACCTTACGGAACGGGTGAAAGGTGAATAATATTGGTAAACCCGATTAAATTAAAATTCAAGATTATTGCGATTTTAGTTTGCGTTTTCCTTTCCTTGTGCTTTATCTATTCTGTTTCAGCGCAGGCAAGCAGTACAGTAATGACGGCGGCAGCATCCACAAGCCAACCCGCTGTCGGCAGCACGTTAACAGTTACCATTAAAATCTCGAATGTTCAAAATCTTGCTGGCATAGATACTACCCTTCAATGGAACTCTTCAGTTCTTAGCCTCTCAAACGCGGCTCTCAATTTAGGAGCAGAGTCTCACTCCAATGGCGTCCTTCATGGAAATAAATTGAACTACGATTATAATTCACTTGCAACAGGCGACATATACGTGAACGAAACAAAAGTATCGGGCAGTTACGAACTTGTGGCGCAATCGATTGGTGCATCAACACCCGCTTTCAGCGGCAGCGGAACAATAGCAACTCTGACATTTAATGTTATGAGCACAGGATCAGCAGGATTAAGTTTACAAGCAGACCTTGCAGATCATCCAGTAGCTGGAGAGAACGCCAATCTGATTGATCATACATACGTGGTTGACTCAGTAAACGCGGTTGCTACTAATGCTACGCCTACGCCTACCAATGCTGTTCCCGAGTTTCCAAGCGTAACTATAATCACCGTATTCATTGCTCTGGCAACAGTAGCAATAGTACTTACCGTAAAGAAGCTAAACAAAAAATAAAATTGCCACCGAGAAAGCTGCTCTAAACATCAATTAACAGTCAACTCGTACAATCACTGATCCCACAGGATATTATGAACAGTAAAAACCCAATTTTGCCAAAGCGAAACACTTAAGTGCAGAGAACATGTAGTTTTGTCTTAGAATCAAAAACTAGGATGTAGAACCAATTGGCTGTTGAAGGTTTTTTCGAAAACAAAAAGCAACCAGTAGAAGCAAAAGTCGGCGACTTAACCCCACAATCAAGAGCGGTTAACGTTACGGCCAAAGTAGTATCCAAGACAGAAATCCGCGAAATCCCAATGGGAAGAGACGGATCCCCACACAAAGTAAGCGACGCATTGGTCGGCGACGAAACAGGCGTAGTTTATTTGACACTCTGGGATGACAACATCGAAAAAGTCAACGAAGGCGACACCCTCCGCGTAGAAAACGGTTATGTAACCCTATTCAAAGGCAACATACGCCTAAACATCGGCAAATACGGCAAACTTGAACCAGCAAAAGAACCACTCGCAGTAGAAGTAAACACTGAAAACAACGTGTCCAGCAAAACATACGAGCAAGAAAGAAGGCCATTCAGAGGCGGAGGACGAGGATTCGGAGGCGGCGGCTACGGCGGTAGAGATAGGCGTGGCGGTGGCGGTTACGGCGGCGGCAGAGACAGAGACCGACGCGGTGGCGGCGGTTACAGACCAAGATACTAAGCTTCAATGCGTTGAAAAATAACCTAATCCTTTTTTGTCTTTTTATACTTTTTAGATTTTTCAGTGTATTTTGTAATTTGGGTGTTTTGGTTGCTTTTGTTGCAACCAGACTTTGATGGGTTGCTTGGGGTTTTTCAGCAGGATGGTTCTAGCGATAGTTAAGGAACACTAGCGCTTCTCGCAAACTTTAGCCTCCTTATTTAAAGGCTCAAAACTTAAGCTGCTACCGTTTCCTCTAGCCTCTAACCACTAATCTTTTTTACGGTACTTTTGCGCTTGAAAGCGGAGCGATACCAAAGATTAAAAGAAACTCGACGCATAAACATATGGCATGTTCAGGCAGGATTGCCCTTGCCCAAAAAAAGAAATGCGTAAGGCGAGGCAAATGCGACGAGTGCACAAAATATCACGTTGCAAAAGGCAAACTACCCTACTGCAAAAGACCCAAGAGTTCACCCTTCGGTTTTCTGAAGAAAAAGAAATTTATCAAGCAATAATTTTTAAAAAAGGCAAGCAAAGCAACATTGAATGGGTCAGATTTCAGCCTCAAGAAGTTGAAACGGGGGTCCTAAATAAAAACCGCGAAATCATCGCCATAAATGACTGGCCGTATCTTGAGTGTGCTACATCTCACGGCTTGTAATTTTTGCCTGTCTCCCAAGCTTTTGCTTTCGGTTCACCCAATTCGTAATAAAGCCTGTCGTTCAGTGATAACATGAATGGTTTGACCTTTTTGATGTCAACAGCTCCGGCACTCAAGTATTTTTCTTCTGTGAATGTGGATACAATGTCTCCAATGAACATCTCGTGTGAGCCATTATCTATAACCTTGTCGAAACTGCACTCAAAATTTACTGGGCACTCTGTTATCATAGGGGCAGTCTTTAACTTGCCGTAGAATACATCGAAAACCCCTGACTTGTCTGCTTTAAATCCCGAGACTAATCCGCAATAATCAGTAGCCTTCACCATATCCTCTGAGGGTAGGCAGACACTGAACGTTTTGTTCTCCTTTATGCCTTGATTCGTGTAATGCGCTTTATTCAATGCAACTGTCACCTTCGGCGGACTAATTGCTGCCGCCATAAACCATGCAGCCGCTAAGAAGTTCGCCTTACCCTTAACGTTCGCCCCAACTAAGACCATGGGCATTGGGTATGACGCAACCTTAGCTCCCAAATCGATCTTATTTTTCACTTCTCTTTTCGTCCTAACACTAGACATCTTACACTAACCCAACAAACTCTAAAAAAATTGTATCCACAAAAGTTGCTCTTAAAGATTCTGATCTTATCGACTCAACAAGTGGTTCTATGATAATTGTGAATAATCCGCCTTCATAAGAAACTATGATTTCACATAGCAGTAAGATAAGAGCATGAGACTATCGTAGGTAGTTTATGTTTATGCTTGGGTTCAAAGCTAACCCTGGTTTAGCAAGCAACTCAACGAACCTAAAGCCCTTTGTAGGATGGAAGAGGTTTGCTGAAGCTGAGCTTTTTGTGATCCATGCGGTGTCAAGTCCCATTTCTGTTCCTGCGCAAGCATAGACCAGTTCGCCTTCAGGGATGATTCCAGCATCAGTCGCCATCAAAACGGTTTCCATGCACACCAAAGTGCCAGGCGAAATCAACTCCAGCGTTTTAGCGACAATATCCAGCGAAGTGGTTTTGCGCAGGTGCAGCCGCATGGAAAAGCTTGGACCAAACAGTGGGATGGTTCCTCGGACAACTTCAACGCCTAATGCCTTTAGCTTAACTTTGTTTTCTTCTGTGATGCTTAAGGGAACACGTTCTAAGCGTCTTTTAACCCATTCGTCTCTTCTAGCTTTAAGCTCAGGTATCTTCTCGAACAAGTCAGCGTTCATCTGGTTTACTTCCCAGAACATTCCCTGTGGGCAAGTAACGCAGACGATTTTTCGGTTCTTTATGTGCTCTGCCGCTTTAACCGCGCTGTCGCCCGTAACAGATGCCACCACCAAAAACCCTAGTTCTTGCGGTGCATTTTGTAGGACGTTTAATGTTTCGTCTGTGTTTACTGGTCCAGGTCGCTCAAAAACCTTCAAGCATTTTTCCCTCAACCAAGTTAACTGTTGGTTTAGATTAAAAAACTATCCCAGCAAGAACCAAGATGAAAAAAACAATCCTACACAAGTAACCTCCAAATTAGCTGCAAATTCAAACCATGAGGGAGAGGAGGTCTCTTCAGAGAGGTAAGTTCTAAAAATAGCAAACAGGCGCTCCCGCAAATGATAAGAGAGCACAAAATAATTCCCAACAAGCACTGTCAAAACACGCATCTTTACAATGAATGCTCATTACCCCAACATTTTCGGCTCTGTGGATTTTGAGACTATAAATAGAGGGGGCATAGTCTCTCGTGAGCATTAAACGCGCTTGTTTAGCAAAGAAACATAGGCATGGATTTGGATAAAGTATATAATCGCTGGTTCATACCTTTCCGTTTACGTCGGGTGCAAAAAACCAAAATGGAACCTCCTAAACCAAAATTAACTTGGAAGACAGCGGTTTTTCCACTGCTAGGTTTGCTGGGTTTCTTCCTCTACATTTACCTGTTCCATGTTGACATTTTAGGCATATTAGCCACCGCACGAAGTGCCAATCCCGTCATTTACTCAGTAGCGATACTGTTCGGGTTATTGGACGTTTTATTCTTCACAATTTCATGGCGTGTGCTAGCTAACTATCTCTCCATCAAAATGACTGTTGTTCGAGCTTATCTTTACGTTTGGTATGGCATATACGTTGACACTATCGTTCCAGCACAATCAATAAGCGGAGAATTAACCCGCACGTACCTGTGCACAAGAGACAAGTGCGGTCCATTCGGCAAAGTGGTAGCCTCGCTTTATACACACAGGCTTCTCGGCATGGCATTAAACGTTGTTGCCCTAGTTGCAGGGATAATCTTGCTTACCTTCGGCGGAAACGTTAACCCCTTAATCTTCAACGCAATCTTACTAGTTGCCGCAGCAATAATAGGCATAATGGTTTTAATGATCGTTTTAGGTTTCAAGCAGCAATGGACATTAAAAGTTATCAATTTTACAACCAATCTTGCACATAAAATCACTATGGGCAAATGGAAACTGGCAAATTTGAAGGAACAAGCAGTCGAAATAACAAAGCACTTCCACGACGCAATGAAAGAGTTCAGGCATAACCCAAAAGCCATAGCTGGCTCATTATTCTATTTGATTATATCTTGGTTTTTCAGCTTAAGCATACCATACCTTGTCTTCATGTCACTTGGACACCCAGTTTCATGGAGCATAATCATCGTCACTTCAGCCATATTCTTAGCCGTCAAAGCGATACCTATAGGTATACCGTTCGAAGTCGGGCTTCCAGAAGCCGTAATGACTACCCTTTACATTTCAATGGGCATATACGGACCTTTAGCCGCCACAGCCACCATACTAACAAGAATAATAACACTATGGTTCCGCTTCTTCATAGGCTTCGGCGCCCAGCAATGGCTTGAACTAAAGCCAGCAATTTCAGCCGCGGCAAACACAGAAAAAACTAAAATCACCCCTCCACCGTAACTATTCTTAAGACCAACAAAATGGAAATAAAAATTGAAACTGCGTCACTCAAGCAACTTGATAGGTTCTTTGAGATTGAAGAGCAATGCTTTGACCAAGAAGCCTTTACGAAGCGACAAATAGCCTACTTACTGACAGACTACAACACTATCGCGTTAGTAGCTAAAGCAGACAGCGATATAGCGGGATTCGTAATAGCACAAGAAGAAATAGAAAATAACATACTTTACGGGCACATAATAACCATAAACGTCGCCCCAACCTACCGTCGAAAAGGAATCGCAACTAAACTGCTCAAGGAAATAGAAGACATCTTCAAACAGAAAGGTATAACAGAATGCCACTTAGAGGTCCGCGAAGACAACAAAGCCGCGTTAAAACTCTACCAAAACAGCGAATACCAAAAAATCGGTAGACTAGAAAAATACTACGGCAAAACCCACGGTTTATACCTCAAAAAAACCCTATAAAAAATCGCTTTCTCCCCAAATTACATTCCTCACTCCACTGAGGAACAAACGTTTAAAAACCATGATGCGGTTACCTCCTGTGGTGGGGAGAGATGGGAGATTCCCGTGGAAGAAAATCAAACGAGCAAACGCTTGTCCGAACCATCGTTGTTTTAATCCGGAACACCACTTGGCGATGCGGTAAACTTGAAAAATCCATTGTCCGACACCTCTACAAGCGGCACGAAAATTTTGGCAAACCCGGAGTTACAGTTAAAGACATAATGCTTAACCTTAACATTACTGGCGAGAAAAAAGACGAATGCTTAGACGCACTGCGAAGGCTTGAAAAAAGAAATATAATAAAAATAACGCCGCTTTAAACTCAAATTTTTTATTTTCGTAAAAGCTGTTTTGCACTTGCAACCCATTTAGCTACGATTTTAGGTGAAACCTTCAAACTCTTAGCTAAGTCTTCAACTGACGCTTTCGCTAAATCATCAACATTGTTATAATAACTTTCCATACTTACATCTAACTCTTAAAGAAAAAATAGGCAGGATTTTTTCCGTGCCGAATTATTTCAAAAGGTCGGCTTCTGTTGGAGGCTTCCTAATTAAACCATGCTTCATCAATAACTCAGTTGATTGCCGTGCATTTTGGATTATGACGGAAGCCCGTTCGTATAATTCTTGCTTGCTGGGTTTTACTCTTGCAACGCCTTGCTCGATTGATTTTAATGCGCA
>Ga0116131_1001905_pt1 | contig 11480 bp, 10 predicted proteins | sample June2015DPH_17_1_FD_89734 | JGI IMG/M metagenome (GOLD analysis project Ga0116131, IMG submission 89734) | Peatland microbial communities from SPRUCE experiment site at the Marcell Experimental Forest, Minnesota, USA - June2015DPH_17_100 | ecosystem: Environmental > Terrestrial > Soil > Wetlands...
AGGCTCGCGGCGTGACCGTGACCCCGAGCCTGCCGGACGCGCCGATTCCCTTCCGCGCCACCGAGGAGGACATGCACCGGATCGTCGGGAACCTCCTCGAGAACGCCGTCAAGTACACCCCGTCCAGCGGGACGGTGTCGGTTGCGCTGCGGGCCGAGGATTCTCGAGTCACCCTGGTCGTCTCGGACAGCGGGATCGGCATCGCCCCCGAGGCACTGCCCCACATCTTCGAGGAGTTCTACCGGGCCGCCAACGTCAAGGCGATGGGAACCGAGGGGACCGGCCTGGGACTCTCCCTGGTCAAGCGGATCGTGGACCTCTACCAGGGAGAGGTCCGCGTGGAAAGCGAGCTGGAAAAGGGCACCACCTTCACGGTGACCCTTCCCCGGGACCCGGGCATGGTCCTCGAGGGGCCGGCCTCCGGCCAGAAGCCCTGACCCCCGCCGCGAATTTTCCCTGGACAGCCTGGCGCGCCCGTGGACCTCGGGGGTCCCGGGCCCTTCACCTCGCGCCAGCGGCGCCGGCCTTTTCCTTGACAGGCACTGACCCCAGGGCTAGACTCCGTTGATCTTGCGGAGGCCCCGAAAACCTCTCAGGCCGTACGGAGGGGAGGATCCGTGAAGCGATTGATTGACGTGGATCCGGAGATCGCAGAGGCCATCCGCCTCGAGACGGAGCGCCAGGCGACCAAGCTGGAGCTGATCGCCTCGGAAAACTTTGTCAGCGAGGCGGTGCTGGAGGCGATGGGATCGCCCTTGACCAACAAATACGCCGAGGGGTACCCGGGCAAGCGCTACTACGGGGGCTGCGAGTTCGTGGACGTGGCCGAGACGCTGGCCATCGAGCGGGCCAAGCAGCTCTTCGGGGCGGAGCACGTCAACGTCCAGCCGCACTCCGGGGCCCAGGCCAACATGGCCGCCTACTTCTCGGTCTTGGAGCACGGCGATACCATCCTCGGCTTGAACCTGGCCCATGGCGGGCATCTCACCCACGGGAGCCCGGTCAACTTCTCGGGCCGCTTCTTCAAGGTGATCGCCTACGGCGTGGACAAGGCCAGCGAGCAGATCGACATGGCCGAGGTCCGGCGGCTCGCCACGGAGCACCGTCCCAAGCTCATCGTGACGGGCGGAAGCGCCTATCCCCGCACGCTGGACTTCGCCGCGTTCAAGGAGGTGGCAGCCGAGATCGGCGCCTACCTCATGGCGGACATCGCGCATCCGGCCGGGATCATTGCGGCGGGGCTGCATCCCTCGCCCATCCCCCATTGCGAGCTGGTCACGACCACCACGCACAAGACGCTGCGCGGGCCCCGCGGCGGCATGATCATGTGCAAGGCCGCCCTCGCCCCGGCCGTCAACAAGACGATGTTCCCAGGGATGCAGGGGGGGCCGCTGATGCACGTCATCGCGGCCAAAGCGGTAGCCTTCAAGGAGGCCCTGAGCCCGGAGTTCCGGGAGTACCAGCGCCAGATCGTGGCCAACGCCAGGGCCCTGGCCGAGGCGCTCATCGCCCAGGGCTTCCGCCTCGTCTCGGGTGGCACCGACACCCACCTCATGCTGGTGGACGTGGCGTCCAAGGGCCTCACGGGGAAGGTGGCCGAAGCGGCCCTGGACAAGGCTGGCCTCACCGTGAACAAGAACGCCATCCCCTTCGACACCAAGCCGCCCACGGTCACCTCGGGCATCCGGCTGGGCACCCCGGCCCTGACGACCCGGGGCATGCGCGAGCCCGAGATGCGGAAGATCGCGGGCCTCATCGCCGAGGTCCTGGCGGACGTCGAGGATGCCGGCCGGCAGGCGCGCGTGGCGGGCCAGGTGCGGGAGCTCAGCGCCGGCTTCCCGCTGTACCGGGAGCGGCTGCTCTCATGATCGGCGACTGAGCGCGGCCCATCCGCGCGGAGCGATCGCGGTGCGCTGCCCCTACTGCAATCACATGTCGGAGAAGGTGGTGGATTCCCGCGAGGGGAAGGACGGCGAGGTCATCCGCCGCCGCCGGGAGTGCCTGCAGTGCCACCGCCGCTTCACCACCTACGAGCGGATCGAGGAGATCCATTTCATGGTGGTGAAGAAGGACGGTCGCCGCGAGCCCTTCGATCGCCACAAGTTGTTGAGCGGCCTGCTGAAGGCCACGCAGAAGCGGCCGGTCAGCGTGGCGCAGCTCGAGGCGATCGTGGACGACATCGAGGCACGGCTGGCGGAGAAGCCGGACCGCGAGATCGGAAGCAGCGAAGTGGGCGAGCTCATCATGCGCCGCCTCCACGACCTGGACGAGGTGGCCTACGTCCGGTTCGCATCCGTCTATCGCCAGTTCAAGGATGTCCACCAGTTCGTGGAGGAGGTCAAGGGCCTCCTCAATTCGGGCAAGAAAGGCAAGGAGTAGGAGGGGGCACCTCGCCAGCGGCACCCCTGACGGGCGACCACGGACGGGCCCGCCGTCCGCCCCGTAAAGGCGGGCGGATCACCCTGGGGGCCCAGCGCATCCCGAGACATGCGAAAGTTCTATCCGATGATGGTGGACCTGACGGGGAAACGCTGCCTCGTCGTCGGGGGCGGGGTGGTGGCGGAGCGCAAGGTCGGCTTGCTCGTGGAGTGCGGTGCGAAGGTCGAAGTGGTGAGCCCGAAGGCGACCGCCCGCCTCACGGCGCTGGCCTCCTCGGGGCGGATCCGCCTGCGACGCCGGCCGGTGCGGGCGGCGGACCTCCCCGGCGCCTTCCTGGTGGTGGTGGCCACGGACGATCCCCGGGTAAACCGGGAGGTGGCGGAGCGGGTGAGAAACGCCGGCGGCCTCGTGAACGTGGCGGACGACCCCGCGGCCTGCAGCTTCCTCGTCCCCTCGGTCATCCGCCGCGGCGACCTGACCGTCGCCATCTCCACCGGCGGCGGCAGCCCGGCCCTGGCCAGGAAACTCCGCCAGCGGCTGGAACAGACCATCGGCCCGGAGTACGAGGCGTTCGTGGCCGTCCTGCGCCTCCTCCGAGAGCGGGCCAGGCGGGCCATTGCCGACCCGGAGGACCGGCAGGCGATCTACCGCCGGGCCGTGGACTCGGACCTCTTCGAGGCGGCGGCCCGCGGGGACTCGGCGAGAGTGGCGGCGCGGATCGAAGAGCTCGTGACGGGTCTCCCGCGGCCGGGGGCCGGGTAAGTCAACCATAGCCATGGATCATTTCCTTTTCTATCTGGCCCTCCTCGGGTACCTGCTCTGGACGCTGCACTACCTCTTGTACATCGCCAGCCAGCGCGCGATCGCGGGCCGGGTCGCCACCTGCGCCACGGTCGCCGGGTTCGGCGCCCACACGCTCTCCTACATCTTCCGGATTTACGCCCTGGGCCGGCCGCCTCTGGGCAGCGTGTATGAGAGCCTGTCCTTCCTGGCCTGGGCCATCGTCCTCGTCTACCTGGTCACCGAGTTCCGCTACGGCAACCGCGTCATCGGCGCGTTCGTCCTGCCCATGGTGCTCCTGGCCGGATCGGTGGCGGCGGCCCTCCCCCGCCGCATCGCGGACCTGGGCCCGGCCCTCCAGGGCGCGGGATTGTGGGTGCACGTGGCCCTAGCCATTCTCGGCAACGCCGCCTTCGCCCTGACCTTCTGCGCGGGGCTCATGTACATCCTGCAAGAGCGCCAGCTCAAGTCCCGTCACATTGGACGCATGCACTTCCGGCTGCCCTCGCTGGAACTCTTGGATGACGTCAGCCTGAAATCGCTCCTCTTCGGCTTCCCGTTGCTCACGCTGGCGCTCATCACCGGCTCCATCTGGGCCGAGCACACGCGCGGCTCTTTCCTGCCCCTGTACGGGCGGGAGACCTGGTCCATCCTGAGCTGGGTGATCTTCGGCGGCTTGCTGTACGCCCGGCTGTCCGCAGGCTGGCGCGGGCGCAAAGCGGCCATCCTGGCGATCATCGGATTCTGCCTGGTCCTGTTCACGCTGATCGGTATCAGCCTGCTCAGGACGGGGCGGGTCCTGTAGGCGCTTCCGGTTATCCGGCCATGGAAATCCTGGTTGTCGGTTTGAATCACAAGACGGCGCCGATCGAACTCCGTGAGCGACTCAACGTACCGGGGGAGGATCTCCCCAAGCCGCTCGAGATGATGGGGGAGTCGCCGGACCTCGTGGAGCGGATGCTGGTGGCCACCTGCAACCGGGTCGAGGTCTACGCGATCACGGAGGGTCGCGCCGAGGCGGCGGCCGAGACGATCACCGACTGCCTGGCCGCGTACCGGAACGTTGCCAAGACGGAGTTCGTGCACACGCTGTACATCTACACCGCCGCGGACGCGGTGCGGCACGTGTTCCGCGTCGCCTCCAGCCTCGATTCCATGGTGGTGGGGGAGCCGCAGATCCTCGGCCAAGTCAAGGCCGCCTACTCCATCGCCCAGGCCCGGGAGGCCACCGGCATCATCCTGAACAATCTCATGGAACAGGCGTTCCATGTGGCCAAGCGGGTGCGAAGCGAGACGGGCATCGCCGCCTCGGCCGTGTCCGTGTCCTCGGCCGCGGTCGAGTTGGCGCGGAAGATCTTCGGCGATCTCACCGGCCGGTCCGTGCTCATCCTCGGCGCCGGCGAGATGGCGGAACTGGCGCTGCGCCACCTGGTGGATGACGGCGTCCGGTCGGTCCTGGTGGCGAACCGGAGCTACGATCGGGCGGTCACCCTGGCGCGGCAGTTCGACGGCCGGGCCGTGACCTTCGAGGGCTTCCGCCAGGAGATGGTGGGGGCCGACATCGTGATCAGCGCCACCAGCGCGCCGCACGTGATCCTCAAGAAGGAGGACATGCAGGCCATCATCCTGCAGCGCCGCCACCGGCCGATCTTCCTGATCGACATCGCCGACCCGCGCGACATCGACCCCGGCTGCAACGAGGTGGACAACGTCTATCTCTACAACATCGACGACCTGCAGTCGGTGGTGGAGGCCAACCTGAAGGAGCGGCGGCGGGAGGCGGAGCGCGCCGAGGTGATCATCGACCGGGAGGTCGGGGTGTACCTGAACTGGCTGCGCTCGCTGGACGTGGTCCCCACCATCGTCTCCCTCCGGCAGCGGGTGGAGGAGATCCGCGGCGCCGAATTGCAGAAGGCCCTGGGCCGGATGGGGGATCTCACGCCCGAGCAGCGCGAGGCCGTCACGGCCATGAGCCAGGCCATGGTGAACAAGATCCTCCACCAGCCGATGACGGAACTGAAACGACGTGCGGCCCTCCAGGATGGCCACCTATATACCAGCGTGTTGCGCCGCCTCTTCGGACTGGAGGAGAGACAGAAGTGACCCGGGCAGAAGGGCCGAGGGCCGCGAGCCGAGAGCCGAGGCCCGACCCCCGGTCCCCGGTCCCTGGTCCCCGGTCCCTGGTGATCGGGACGCGGGGGTCTCAGCTCGCCCTGTGGCAGGCGAATCACGTGGCGGAACGGCTGCGCGCGGCCTTTCCCGATCTCACGGTCGAGCTCCAGACGATCAAGACGACGGGCGACAAGATCCTGGACGTGCCGCTGGCCCAGGTCGGAGGCAAGGCCCTCTTTGTCAAGGAGATCGAGGAGGCCCTGCTGGGACGCCGGGTGGACCTGGCGGTCCACAGCATGAAGGATGTTCCGACCGACCTGCCCGCCGGCCTCGACATCGTGGCCATCACGGAACGCGAGGACCCTCTCGACGTCCTGATCTCCCGGACGGGCGCCCGGTTCACGGATCTCCCTCGGGGAGGGCGGGTGGGCACCAGCAGCCTGCGGCGCCAGGCCCAGCTGCTCCACCATCGGCCCGACCTGACCATCGTTCCCCTGCGGGGGAACCTGGACACCCGCCTTCGCAGGCTCGACAGCGAAGGGCTGGATGCCATCGTCCTGGCGGCGGCCGGCGTCAAGCGGTTGGGTTGGACGGATCGGATCACCGAGGCCCTTGCACCTGAGGTGTGCCTTCCGGCCATCGGCCAGGGGGCCCTGGGGATCGAGATGAAAGCGCCGAGCGCCGGGTACCCGCCAGAGGCGGGTGGCCGAGAGCCAAGCATTCTGCGGATCGTGCACAGCCTTGACCATTTCGAGACCCATGTGGCGGTCCTAGCGGAGCGGGCTTTCCTGCGGCGCCTGGAAGGCGGCTGCCAGGTCCCCTTCGCGGCCCACGCCAGGATCTCGAGGACCGCGTTCTCATCCGAGGCCTGGTCGCGATGCCGGACGGCAAGCAATTGGTTGCAGGCGAACAGCATGGACTCCTCCGCGAGGCCGAGGCCGTGGGGATCGCCCTGGCGGAGGATCTGCTCGGTCGCGGGGCCGCCGAGATCCTGCGCGCCGTTCTCGGACGGGCCTGACCCCTGGCGGTGATATGAGGGTGGGAAGCGTGGGCGAGACACCCGGAAAGGTCTATCTCATCGGGGCGGGGCCGGGGGACCCGGGCCTCTTCACGCTCAAGGGGAAGCGCTGCCTGGAAGAGGCAGACGTGGTGGTGTACGACTACCTCGCCAATCCCCGGCTGCTCCGCTACGCGAAGCCCGGCGCCGAGCTGATCTACGTGGGCAAGCAGGCGGGCCAGCATACTCTCGCCCAGGAGGAGATCGGCCGCCTCCTGGTGGCGCGAGCCAGCGAGGGGAAGGTGATCGCTCGCCTCAAGGGAGGTGATCCCTTTATCTTCGGCCGCGGGGCGGAGGAGGCCGAGGAACTGGCGACCGCCGGCATCCCCTTCGAGGTGGTGCCCGGCGTGACCGCGGCCGTGGCGGCGCCCGCCTACGCCGGGATCCCCCTCACGCACCGGGATTTCAGCTCGACGGTGGCCTTCATTACGGGCCACGAGGACCCCGCGAAGGAAGAGACCGACATCGCCTGGGACAAGATCGCCACCGGGATCGGGACGCTGGTCTTCTTCATGGGGGTCGGCCAGCTCCCCGAGATCGTGGCGAAGCTCACGCGGCATGGCCGCTCGCCGTTGACACCGGCGGCCGTCATCCGCTGGGGGACGCGGGCCGAGCAGGAGGTGGTGACGGGCACGCTGGCCGATCTCCCGGAGAAGTGCCGGGGGATGAAACCGCCGGCCCTCATCGTGGTGGGCGAGGTGGTGGCGCTCCGGGAGAAGCTCCGCTGGCTCGACGCACTGCCCCTGGCGGGAAAACGAATCCTGATCACGCGGGCGCGGGAGCAGGCCAGCAGCCTGGCCCAGGCCCTCGAGGCGGCCGGGGCCGAGGTCGTCGAGTTCCCCACCATCGCCATCGCGGCGCCGGAGAGCTGGGCGCCCCTGGACGCGGCCATCCAACGGCTGCGCGAGTACCGGTGGGTCATCTTCACGAGCGTGAACGGGGTGCGGTTCTTCTGGGAGCGGCTGAAGATGGCCGGCCGCGATGCCCGCGACCTCTCCGGGATCACGGTCTGCGCCATCGGTCCCGCGACAGCGGGAGCGGTCCAGTCGCTGGGCATCCGGGCCGACATCGTTCCCGCCGAGTTCAAGGCCGAGTCCCTGGTCGAGGCCATCGGCACCATCTCCGGGGCCGAGGGTCTGCGCGGCTCCCGGGTCCTCCTCGTGCGGGCCGCAAAAGCCAGAGAGGTCGTGCCGGAAGAACTCAGGCGGCGCGGCGCCCGGGTGGACGTCGTGCCGGCCTATCGCACGGTGAAAGGCGCCGCGGACGCCGAGGGCGTCCGGGGCATGCTCCGGGAGGGGAAGATCCACGTCGTTACGTTCACCAGCTCATCGACGGTGAAGCATTTCCTGGACCTCGTGGGCGACGACGCGAGGGAACTCCTGAAGGGCGTCGCCGTCGCCAGCATCGGCCCCATCACCGCCGAGACCGCCGCCCGGCACGGAATCGCCAGCCACGTCGTGCCCGAAAACTACACGATCCCGGCCCTGACCGACGCGCTGGTGAAACACTTCCGGAGTCACCGCCCCTGACCAGTATCCCCTACCGCGAATCCCTCTGCCCCTTTTCCCTTGACAAGTGCTGAATTTTACAGGTATTCCTGAGCCCCGCAGAGTCTTTTTCCCGGTGCTGCGGGCAGGCGCAGCGCCGGTTTTCGTTTCTGGAATAGATTCTGCACTAGTTAAGATTCTTGCGTATTCATTCGGAAAGGACGCAGCCGTGGCGGTTCCCGTCCTCGACCTGAAGGCCCAATACCAGCACATCCGGCAGGCGATAGACGACGCGGTCCGTTCTGTCCTGGAGAGCGGGCAATTCGTCCTGGGGCCCAACGTCCGGGCGCTGGAGGCAGACCTGGCCGCATGCCTCGGAGTTACCCGGGCCATCGCGCTCGCCTCCGGAACGGACGCCCTGCACCTGGCGCTCCGCGCCCTGGAGATCGGGGCGGGAGACCTTGTGCTGACCTCTCCCTTCACCTTCGTGGCCACCGCGACGGCCATCTCTTACACGGGGGCCCGACCGGTCTTCGCCGACATCCACCCCGGGTCCTTCGCGCTGCACCCCGATCGGGCGGCGGAATACCTCGCGGGCAAGGGCCCCGGCGTAAAGCCCGAGGGACGCGTGAAGGCCGTCCTGCCCGTCCACCTGTACGGTCTCCCCGCCGACATGGATCCCCTGCTCCGAATCGCCCGGAACACCGGCTGCGTGTGGTGGAGGATGCGGCGCAGGCGATCGGCGCGGAGTACCGCGGGCGGCGGGTGGGCGGTCTGGGGGACGTGGGCTGCTTCAGCTTCTACCCGACGAAGAATCTCGGCGCCTTCGGCGACGGAGGGCTGGCTACGACGCAGGATCCCGCCCTCGCCGAGCGCATCCTCCGGCTGCGGGTCTACGGCGGGCGGGACCGGTACGTCCATGAGGAACTGGGGTTCAACAGTCGCCTGGACGAGATCCAGGCTGCCATCTTGCGGGTCAAGCTCCGATTCCTCCCGGAGTGGAACGCCCGGCGGCGCGCCATCGCCGCCCGGTACCGGGAAGGCTTGGCGGGCCTCCCGATGGGCTTGCCGGCCGAATCGCCGGACTCTCTCCACGTCTATCACCAGTTCACGATCCGCGTCCCGGATCGCGACACGGTGCAGCGGCGTCTTCACGAGTTGGGCGTCCGGACGGCGGTCTACTACCCCATTCCCCTCCACCTGCAGCCCATGTATCGCCACCTGGGTTACCGGGCGGGCGATTTCCCCGAGGCGGAGCGGGCGGCCCGGGAGGTCCTCTCTCTCCCCATCTACCCGGAGCTGACGGACGCCCAGGTGGACGAGGTGGTGGAGGCGTGCAAGCGATCCGTCTGAGCCAGTGCAAGAGCAAAGGGGTGCATCCATGAGCGACCTGGCGGGGACGATCCTGGTCACGGGCGGCATGGGCTTCATCGGGTCGAACTTTATCCGCCACATCCTCTCCTCCCATCCGGCCGTCCGGATCGTGAACCTCGACAAGCTGACCTATGCCGGAAACCCCCACAATCTGGTCGATCTCGCGGGCGACCGGCGGTACGTCTTCGTCCGCGGGGACATCTGCGACGAGAAGGCGGTGGGCGACGTCCTGGAGACTCAGCGGGCGGAGATTATCGTCCACTTCGCCGCCGAGTCTCACGTGGATCGTTCCATCCACCAGGCCGACGATTTCATCCGGACGAACGTCCAGGGCACGCGGGTCCTCCTGGATGCGGCCCGCCGCGCGAAAATCGCGCGGTTCCTCCACATCTCCACGGATGAGGTCTACGGCAGCCTCCCCGCAACGGGCGCCTTCACCGAGGAATCGCCCCTGCTCCCCAACAGTCCCTACGCCGCGAGCAAGGCTGGGGGCGACGTGCTCGCCCGGGCGTATCATGTGACGTACGGCCTGCCGGTCATCATCACCCGAACGTGCAACAACTACGGCCCCTACCAGTTTCCCGAGAAGTTCATCCCACTGATGATCGTCAACGCCCTGCGGGAGGTGCCGCTCCCCATCTACGGCGACGGCCTGTACGTGCGGGAGTGGCTGCACGTGGAAGATCACTGTCGTGCTCTGGCGCGAATCCTGGCAATCGGCCAGCCCGGAGAGGTATACAATATCGGGAGCGGAGCCGAGCGGGTCAACCTGGACGTCGCCCGGCAGATCCTGGTCCTCACTGGACGAGCCGAGTCCCTCCTTCGGCACGTGAAGGATCGGCTCGGCCATGACCGGCGCTACGCCCTGGACTGGACCAAGATCCGCCGGCAACTGGATTGGACGCCGGCCATCCCCTTTGCCGAAGGACTCCGCCAGACGGTGGAGTGGTACCACGCCCATGCGGCGTGGTGGCAAGAGATCCTCACCGGCGAGTATCGCGCGTATTACGCGCGACAATACGGCGAGCGCACCCCATGAGTGATTCGCGACGGAGGACCAGCGCAGGGGACAGCTTGGCCCTGTTGGGCGGGCAACCGGTCCGGGAGCGCATGCTTCCCTACGGCCGTCCGGAGGTGGACGAGACCGACATCCAATCTGTCGTGGACGTCCTGCGCGGGGACTGGCTCACCAACGGGCCCGCCGTCTCCCGGTTCGAGGAGACCTTTGCAGAGATCGTGGGCGCACGGTTCGCCGTGGCCGTGAGTTCGGGCACGGCCGCGTTGCATGCTGCCGCATATGCGGCCGGAATCGGGCCCGGGGATGAAGTCATCACCTCGCCCCTCACGTTCCTGGCGTCGGCGAACTGCATCCTGTACTGCGGGGGGAAGCCGGTCTTCGCCGACGTGGATTCCGGGACGTTGAACCTAGATCCGGCCGCGGTGGAAGCGGCCCTCACGCCCCGGACGAAGGCCATCCTGCCGATCCACTTCGCCGGCCTTCCCTGCGACATGGCGGCCATTCACGCCATCGCCCGCGCCCGCAACCTTGTCGTCATCGAGGATGCCGCCCACGCCCTGGGGGCAGAGATCGCCGGCCGGCGGATCGGCGGCCTGAGCCCTCTCACCACCTTCAGCTTTCACCCGGTGAAGCACATCACGACCGGCGAGGGCGGGATGGTGACGGGGAACGAGCCGGCGCTGGCCGATCGGCTCCGGCGATTCCGCAACCATGGAATCGATCGCGAGGTCAGGGAGCGGCAGGCCACCACGCCTGCGGCGTGGCGCCAGGACATGGTGACCTTCGGGTTCAACTACCGCCTCAGCGACGTCCACAGCGCCCTGGGCGTCTCCCAGTTGCGCCGGCTGGACGCCCGGCTCAAGCGCCGCGAGGAGATCGCGGGCCGATACCGGGAGGCCTTTGCCGCCCTCCCGGAGGTGACCGTGGCCCCCACGCGCCCGGGGATGCGCCATGCCTGGCACATCTATCCCCTCCAAGTGAACCGGGAGCGGCTGCGCCAGGACCGCGAGGCGATCTTCCAGGCGCTCCGGGCCGAGAACATCGGGGTGAGCGTGCACTACCGGCCGGTCCACCTGCATCCATACTACCGGGAGCACCTGGGGACCGGCCCGGGGGACTGCCTGGCGGCCGAGGCGGCCTTCGAGCGCCTCCTCACCCTGCCCCTTTTTCCGGGGATGAGCGACGCGGACGTGGCGGACGTCATCGCGGCCGTCGAGAAGGTGATTCGATGGGCTCGGCGATGACCATCGCTGTCGGGAGAGAGGACGCCGTC
>Ga0116131_1001908_pt1 | contig 11464 bp, 10 predicted proteins | sample June2015DPH_17_1_FD_89734 | JGI IMG/M metagenome (GOLD analysis project Ga0116131, IMG submission 89734) | Peatland microbial communities from SPRUCE experiment site at the Marcell Experimental Forest, Minnesota, USA - June2015DPH_17_100 | ecosystem: Environmental > Terrestrial > Soil > Wetlands...
ACGCATTGTCCACAACAATTTGCCTTGCCACAGCTAACCCGCGTCCACTAGTAGAGTACAGCATCAGCTTTACCTCTGACTTTGAAGCAAGATCAGCAACGATTGATACTGTCCTGTCTGTGCTACCATCGTCAACCACTATTATTTCCATGCGTTCTTTATCAAAAGTCTGATCCAACACGCTTACGATAGCATTTTCAATGGTTCTTTCGCCGTTTTTTACGCAGATCCCTATGGTGACATCTATTGTACCTTTAAATTCAATTGGGCGCACTCCAACAACATCTCTCTTACGACATATTTTTCAACAAAGGCGATCGCATTAGCAGATGGAATGAATTAAATGTCATGAAAAAGTACCGCTTTCAAATTCCTTTAGCTCAACCTTCCAAATTCTCTTTCGCGAAATTGGTCCTAAAAACGTTTACGTGAAAAAATGAAGAGGGAATAAATATTTCATTTGTCTTCCTACCTTTTTTAGTTTTTCTGTGCTAGCAAAGAATACGCAATTTCTGTCATTTAAATCCCTGCAAACATTTACTTTTCCATTTTGTTTTCTTGTTATGAAGCCTTTTCGAGTGCAAGTTTAGTTACTGGCTTAAGCGAGCGTATATTTGAAAACCTCCGTTGTCATATACTCGATTATAATAATCATCAAGACTCAGATTTTCGAGTAGATTAGCTCCATAAAAATACTGATAGAAATTTCTTTGCTCGTTTGAAGATATTATGAAATTCGCCTTTCCTATCTTCTCATTAACGAGTTCAGAACTGGGTAATGAACTTGCACCTGTGAACACGCCTAGTTGGATACCTGTAACTCTTGATCCGAAGGAGGCGAGGTCGGCCTCATAAAAAAACGGTGCAGTAGACGGCGCATATATAGTGTAGAAAGCAACTCCTTTCAATTCACTCGTGGGGACGTAGCTGTAATTCTCGCTACCATAGAGGGCTGGAATTTGAAGGAAAACTATTATTATAAGAACGAATACCAAGATTCGAGGCTTTTTACTGAAGAATTTGGCTGCAAAATAACAAATTGGTAAGAGCATCAGTATAAAAGCGCGTTCTATCGCCTCGCCTCCATAAAATACACATACACCAATTATGCCCGCTACAATGATCCAAGCGATCCAAAATAAGTCATTTTTAGCTTCTTCTTTCTTATATAACAATATCCCTAGAGCTGTTGTCAAAATTGCAATTACTGCTATGACCACTGCTATTATTGTAATGCTGTAAGAGCCAAATATACTTAGAAGAAGTGCTGGTGATTGAACCGCTCGACCTTGGGATATGACGGCAAGGTGTGTATCTCCTCGCGAAAACTGTGAATACAATAATTCTGCGATTCCAGAAAAACTTTGCGTTATAACAAGCGCCTGATAAGCGAAGAACACGGATACTAGCAATATACAGGTGGTGATCGAATAAAACGTAGCTATTTTGCGCTTCTGGGGAAAGACCTTGCATAAGGCATAAACCGCGATCACGCCGATTGCAAGCGCGAAAGATGTCAGCAGGTGTGTAGAGACTAGTCCAATGAAAAGAATGAGAATGAGAATGAAAATGAAAACTGTCAATGGAAATTTTACGTTTTGTTTCTTAGTAAAAAAAAGTTTTGCCAAGAGCAGAAAAATGGCAAAGTAAATCACATATGCGATACCCTGAGGAGAGAAATAATTTTGACCTGTCCAAAAGCTTGCAATAAACCATAAAGCTCCGAAAGAAGAGAGCAAAGTGTTTAATTGCAATCTCAGGGTTTTGTACGCTAATACGCCTAACAAAGCCATTGTTAGCAGAGGGAAATAATCAGCGAATAAAGTCACTTTTAAACCCGTTGACGCCGAAATAAATCCTGCAAGAATAAAAAACCCGGGCCAGTTAAGAAGATTCAACGGATACAAGTTACCAAATGAGAGATGACCCGCTGACAGCAACTGTATACCCTGAGAAGAAAACCAATACGAGATGCCCAAAAATTCAGCTTTGTTCTCGCTCATTAACGTGGGTATGCCGAACAAATAGAAAGAGATCAACACAGCAACAATAATGGTTCGGAGTCCAGACTTTCTGCCAAAGTATAGAAGTACACAAAGATAAGAAAGGCCCACCCAAAAAGTTATGGGTAACCTTGAGAGTAATCCCAAATCATTAGCATTGTATTGAGTTACCTGCGTGGAGGCTAATATTTGAATTGCGAGCAGTAGAACAACGAGGATGCTAGCAATCCAGAAAAGTTTTTTCCCAGTTATCGCATGTCGCTCTGCCATTTAAGACTATCTCTCTCTCAAAAGATTACTGCCCTCTTTTTCTTGAAAAGAAGCCCTGAATTATCCCAAAGACAAAAAAGATTCTTATCCGTTCAGCAAGTTTTGTGCATGCCAGAAGCCGATTTCCCAGGTAGAATGTGTTATTCATCTCTCGCAAGCGCACACCCGCTATCTGTATACGAGTTGAACAAGTACGCAGTAATGTATATCATCTCGTAAGCAATATATATTAAATCGTAAGATAGTGTATTAGCGGGCTGAAAACACGTGAAGCGTATATACTCACTGCTCATGTTCCTATTGTGCACGTTTCTTATTTCTATGACTTGCTTAACCCCTTTACCAATTGTGGGTGCGCAATCTAATAAAAACATATCATCCATCGGCATATCATCTTACGGAACAATTAGTTATTCCCCAACACCGACGCCGACACCAACCCCAACATCAACCCCAACACCGACCCCATCGCCAACCCCAACACCGACGCCAACGACGGGACTTTCTCCATTGCATGTTGATGGAACACATCTTAAAGATGCTAATGGCAACATAGTTATTCTAAGAGGCGTTGTTTATTCAACAAGCCAATGGTGGGGGGATTATGACAGTCAATGCACAGAGCAACAGTTTATTTACTTGCATAATATGGGTTGCGATTGTGTTTCTCTGAGTATTCAAGATTACACTTTTGACCAGTATCATGGTGCAAATTGCTATAATAATCCTAATTTCTGGACAAAACTTGATAATATCATAGCATGGACTTATGCTCACGGCTTATACGTGAACTTACGCTTCTGGGCAACATCTGGCGCAGATGCTAATGGCAATCCGTCTAATCATCTGAATACCTACATGAGTGGTGGAACAAATGAGTACACTTGGAGCTACTGGTTAAGCATAGCTAACACTATTTCCAGTAGATACAAAAATTACAACAATATAATATATGAACCATTAAGCGAAGGACTGTATTGTTCCTACTCCGACTATCAAACTCACATGCAAAATGTTATAGACACTATCCGAGCCAATGCCCCCAATGCGATAATTAACGTTCAAGCTGAAAGTAGCGGTGATTGGCCATGCACTTTTGCTTTTGAGCAGTCAAACCCTATTAATCGTAGCAACATAATTTTTTCATGTGACCCTTACGGCTTCTTCACTTACCCTAATAATAGTCCTTCAGCCATAGCAAGTAGCCTTAGCACCATAGGAACTTACTGGTTAGAATCAAACGGTTACTGCGTGTTCTTTTCAGAGTTCGGTCCTCAAGACACTAATCCTTATTCTTCGCGGGATACCACTTGGCTTAATAATTTTATGGCACTATGCGATAGTAATGGTTATAGCGGTTACACAGCATTCAGATGGTGTACTTCAGCTTCTGATTCTGCTTATTATTTGCTGGCAGATTGGAATGGAGATTTGAGCACATACGGAACTACCGTAAGCACTTATTATTTAGCTCATACTTAGTTTATTTATGGATTAAAAATGTCGGGCATATAATTCAATTCAGTCTATCTGCATATTTTAAACGTATGTCGAGAATTTCATGCAGTCCTTGTCATTTTAATCCCTATAAAGTTGCAACCAGTACAATTCATGTTTTCTGTTCCGAGTTTTTTAAGTGCAAGTTTAGTTATTCTGTGCAAGCGAGCATAAATTTGAAAAGGTTAATGGTCGTTTGCTGGATTATGGCAATAATCATGACTGAGATTTTCAGTTGAATCCCCATTCTTGCAAACTTGATGATTTTAAGAACTCTACTTTTGCTATCGTCTCATTAATGTGTTCAGAACTGAGCAACGACAAAAAACCTCCAATACTTTAGATGTTTATTTGAGTACCCGTATTTCTGACTCAATAGAGGCGAGAAGTGCACAGAAAACGATGTAGTAACTGGAGCATATCTTTCATAGGAAGCAGTTCTTGCTACTGCATATCCCTTCATCATCTTGGAGATAACACTTTGAACTCCATTATTTCCCTTTTTCCTTTGAAAAAAGGCCTTGAGTTAACCCGACGACAAAAAAGATGGACCTTATGAATTCAAAAGCAATAAATTCAACAAAAAATCTGGATTTTGAACGATAGCACGCAATCAGATTTCTTGCAGCCAAAAGAGCGAAAAACAACAATAAAAAGGGAAGAGCCTGGACAAAAAATAAAGTAAAAATGCCTAGAATAATGAGGATTGTGGGAGTAAGGAGGCTTCCAAGGTTCAGAATTGTTTGTATTGAAGAATCCCTTGAAAAGTATGTTTTAAATGTTCTGCCATACCACGTATATTGTGACCGCAATTCCTTAAATGTGTGAGGATGATGAATGGAAATCGTACTATCATCAGAATATATAATCTTTCCATCCCCTTTACAAACCATTTTAAGTCTTTTTTGGAAATCCATATCCTCGCCGTAGCCAAGATTTGAGTCAAATTTCACTTTTTTAAAGACTATTTGACGGAAAAACTCCACAAAACTTGGGATTCCAATCCCCGATCTGATAGGATTTGCAGTTCCACGAAGCCAGTATATCTCAATTTTTTCAAGGCGAGTATGTGCCAAGCTTTTTTCGCAAGGAATTACAGCTATAATATTTGTATCTTCAAACCATTTAACTGCATTCTCTATACAATTTTTGTCCAAAATTACGTCCGCGTCCATAAATAGTATCACTTCACCTTTGGCATTCTCGATCCCCAAGTTTCTCGCGTTTGGAAGAGATGCCGGTTCTTTTTCAGTAATGATCTTAACTGGAAACTGTTGAGCTTTTTTCAAGGTATCATCAGTTGAGCGTCCATCAACGATTATTACTTCCAATGGCTTTAGTGATTGGGTAAACACAAAAGACAGACACTCATGAATGACTTGTTCTTCATTTTTTGTCGGAATTATGACAGAAACAGTCTTTTTTGACAATGATTTAACCCCTGTTAATTTGAAATCGCATATTTTGGAAAAATTTTGATAAACTTAGTCATTACAACAAAAACAATGCTATATCTTTCTCTGCGAACAAGCCCAATAATCTTTTCATTGAAACCTGTTTTTGAGTTGCTAATTCAGGGCATTTTTTAATAAACTTTTGTATGCGACAATTCTAGCGTTGCCTCTTTAATGAACAATTAAACAGACCCTTCTTGCCCAAAGCAAGTATGAGCGGCAACATCTTTATAAGCTGGTCGGAGCTTGTCCAATAAAATAGGAGCAGATGACTTTGCACTTTTATAAGTGCATGAAGTCCCATCCAACGTAATTGCATTATATAAATAGTGTTTAAGATTGCATATGCATACTAACGATTCTCTGCTCTTTGCGCTTGATTAAGTAACGAGTAGACTGTAGAACCAAATAACCTGGCGGAATTTGTCCATGTTTTATTCAAAGCTTTCTGATAACCCATCTCTACTTTCTGGAGCACTTCGGCATTTTTCTTGAAAACTAGTAGAAATTGTCGGGCGTAATCTTCCGCCGTCAACCCTATCAAAATGCAATCGGAATTATATAATGCCTCAGGAATAGGAGAACAAAATACAGGTTTTCTTTGAGAAAGGTACTCCCACATCTTGTTTGGTGCTGAATAGTAAGCTGTTGGATTTAACACATCAAAGGGTATTGTGCCTACATCAAATGCAGAAATATATTCCGGGACAAGCTCGTAAGGTATAAAATCTAAAAATTGTGTTTCTTCTTCGACCTTTTCCTGTTTAACCCAATTACTAAGGTTTTCAGAATAATTAGTGACCAGTTTACCACCTACTATTAAGAGCTTTATAGGTACGCCTTTTCTCTTAGCAATAGACACTCCTTTAATTAGGCTTTTCATGTCAAGCCAAAATTCCAAGCTTCCAATGTATCCTACAACAAAATCTTCCTTACTGTAACCTAATTTCTCTCGTAAATCATTGCCGTCATGCAATTCGAGAAATCCTTCCCCTACTCCATTGGGAACATGCACAACACGATTTGCTCCAGCTACCTTGGCGTATTCTCCTAAAGCATGCGATGCTACAGTTACAGCGGATGCACGCCTCATCATATAACGTAACATGGAGTTAAATGTTCCAGTAAGCAGTTTACTAGCGACTGTTCCTGAATCAAACAAATAGCCCGTGGCGCTTGTAGGAAAATAATCTGGTAAATCAATAATTATTGGAATGCTGGATCTCGTTAATTGATTCATCAGAGTGTAAGCAAAAGGCGAAGCGAGATTTGATAAAACGACAACGTCTATACCCTCTTTTTTGATGATTCGCCTTATCTGATAAGCCTGATCAATCGAATTTGCGAAATAGTAGGGCGCTGCTTTACTGATCCGCATTCCACCTAATTCATGTATGATCAACTCAGTTTTTAGATGCGGTTTATCGAACAGCTTAAACCTTACTACATGTACCTCAAAGTTCTTTTCATCATGTAACCTTTCAAATATTTGATTGTGCCTTTGCGGAAAAGGGTGACCTAAATAGTCACTACTAGGAACCAACAAAATTCTGTTCATTTAGCTCTTTCCCCACAAGATACACATTAAATCGTTTAGTAGGTGGTTTCAAGCATTATTCTTCGCAAAAATTCGAAAACCATGTCTTGCTTTCAGTTTCTTTTCTCCAAGTCTATTCCTGTATGGTATCGGTATTTCTATAATTCTAAACCCTTTTCTTTCAACACGGTGATTTAGCTCAACTTCTATGTCGAAACCTTATATAAGAAGAAATAGAACAAAGTTCCATATCGATTTCTAAAATAAATCTTATTGCGTCATATTCAAAAATAAATCCACAAACCTGTTATGATACTGTGAAATTCCTAATGTAGAATTAAAGATCCAGAGCTCGACAAAAAGATTATAATAATATCCTGCTTTTTCTGAATTCCATGCAGATGTTTGGTTAACAGATAATTCTATTCCATTAATAGTTATGTTGGAAAGCTGAGATGTCCCGTCAGTAAAGGTTAGTTCGTTTACTCGGAACGTTAAGGGTGCCTCCCATGTTCCCCCATCGCTAATAAATGATTTGTACTCATACCGAGCAGGCAGTGGACTGGGTGCTCCAAGTGTTGCATTAGGAAGAAGTTCAGTCTCGTTTCCCATTTTAACAAAACACGTGTAGTAACAAGAGGACCCCATATTATTGCCCACACCTAAATAAACCGAATATGTCACATCAGCTTTAATGTTAAACGGAATGTTCTCTAAGGTGTGATTTGGTCCAAGTATGTAGAGCTCAGAGAACTCTTGGCCTGCAGGCAGTTTTACTAAAAGGCTTATGGTTGGCGATGCAAACAGCAAAACTCCGATTAAGCCGATCGTGATAAAGATAATTCGAATGTTTTCAAGCTGTATTTTCAACCACCTCAGGCTTCAAACCAAGCAACTTCTTCTTGTAGCCGCGTTTAAACCTGCGCCAAACCAGAAACAAAACCAAAACGAATACGGAAGCACCAATTTCAGTAAATGCAATGGTGAACCAGAAAGCATTTTGACCGGAAACTACAGCGGTTTGTTTGGCGTCTTGAGCGGAATTCGTGACTTCTTGTGCAATTGGGAGTACGCTGTCTGCTTGGGTTGCGGCTGTGTTGAAATCTCCAGTTCGGAAAGAGTTTTCTGCTTGAGCCAAGACGCCTGCAGCAGTATTTAACTGAGCCAGTAGACCAGTGACGTTTGCGCCTGCTTTTTCAGCGTCCAAAACAGCATTGAAAGCCTGCTCGACAGCGGTGTTGGCGGCCTGCAGTTTAGACGCAGTTTGGTCGGTTTGGGCAAAAACATAATGCCCGCTGTAAAGGCAAGAGCCAAACGCAAAGAAGACAAACAGGATGACCGCGAGAAGTTTGCGGCAGTTGCTTATTTGTTGTTGCCTCCAAGCTAAATGTTACTTTATAGTAGGGTTAGTTTTGGGTTCAGGTTTTAGGCAGAGTCGTTCAAGGACTTTACGTTCGTTTTTTATTTCTTGTAAACTTTTAACCAAAGGCTCAGTTTAAATTTCTGAAGGATTTAGAGTGAACCCTTTCAAATCCCCCTCTGACGAGAGCAGATAAGCAGCAGGAGCGCCTAATCAGTAAAGTTTACTCTTGCTCATCCCACGTCAAATGGATTCTAAAGATTCCTTAATAAACGCTAGGTAAGAAAAGTATAGAAGGCAAACTGTTCTGATTATATACAGATCCATGTAAGTCTTGCTGTTGAGATTAGGTTTTAATTTTTGCATTGTTTAGTAAACTTTGAAGCTTCCATAATCATTAATCCAACAACTTTTCCACGTTCATCTAAAGACGCAATGATAAGTCCTTTATCGTCAAGAGGTCATTATCGACGATTTTTGCGTGCTTAAATTTTACATACAGAATATCTGCTTTATCGTCGTAGTCGACAGAAACCTTGTCTGGGGCAATTTTAGCTTTTTGGCACAGATAAGACGTTTTCTGCGGTCCTGAACGGGTCTATGGCATTCTCACTTTAATCTCTGCCTTGGTCTAAACCTCTTCTTAAGCCTCTTATCAGAGGCTACAAAGGCCGTTAATAAAAATCCGTTGGAATGAGAAAATTGCTTTACACTACTAAGAATCCGCGTTTAATACGTTGTTTCTAACATTATGCGCCTCAAAATTTCGGCACCATGCTTAACTCCTAGTTTCTTCTCGCCCAATCTCTCTCGATATTTAATGGGAACTTCCACGATGCCAAAACCTTCCCGCTCCACACGATGATTAAGTTCTACCTCGACGTCAAAGCCCTTTGATTTCACTTTCCAGTTTCTAAGAATTTCCGCACGCACTACACGCAAACCTGTCAGCGGATCGGTTAATGAGACTCCGTTTAGTAAGTTGTGAGCAAAAGCTATGAGTCGGTTACCAAAGTAAAAAACGCCATAGAACGCCTTCAGGTTTATGTGACTATTGAACCGGTTACCGCAGACCATGCCTACATCAGGGTTCTTCTCTAAAATCCGAATCATCTTAGGAACGTATTCAGCGGGGTACGTATAGTCTGCGTCTGTGATGACAACGTAATCAACTGCTAAATCCGAATGCTTAATTGCCTTCGCTAGCGCATCACCCTTGCCTAATCCATCTTGATAAACGACGTCGGCGCCCATGTTCTTGGCTATCTAGGCGGTTCGATCAGTGCTTCTGCCGTCAACTACCAGAACACGTGGACTACCAAGTTTAGCCCTAAACTCAGCGATGGTAAGCCCTATGCCTTCTTCCTCGTTCAGCGCAGCTATGATAACTTGCATCGAGGGGATACCCCGCTCTTCTCCTTTCTCCACTTATAATCAGCTCTCTTAGGCAATAATATCTGTTTGTTCAACTCTTATTTAAGGCGATATGGAAAAAATAGAAATATATCAACACTTTCAACCTTAACTTTTTACTCCGAATCAGCTCTTAAATAACATTTGTTATTGTACGTTTACAATCACACATCAAAGCCAGCTTCTCCCGTTCACAATCCAAAGCCTCAAATAACTTCTGTGCCTCAACATAGCGCTCGTGAAAACGCCTATAATGCCCAAGAAACTCTCGACCATACAAAGTCAACTCGTACCTAGAACCCTCAACACGAACAAAACCAGCACCCAAAACAACACGCAAATATTTCTCCAAAAGGCTAAAACTCAAATTCGCCCCAAACATAATACGAGTTTTACTCACACCCAAATTTGCAGTCTCCAAAATAGCCGCAACTATGCAGAGGCGATCACGATTCTTACCCAACAAAACCACCCACAAACAACACCAAAATCAAACAGCACACAACAAGAACAGCCCAAAGGCTGCAATCACAATAATACCCTTTTTTAAACTGCATGAAACAAACGAAAAATCCAAGTTAAATCTGAAAACCTAAACGCTTTAGGCATACGCATTCTCTGCATCGACAAAATGTATCAACAAAACGTATAAACATCAACCGACCGCGAGGGCAGGCTCTATCACTCATATTTCGCGTAGCCAAATTCCCCAAACCGTAACATATCAAAAACCAAAATAGTTAACAATCAAGAAAAAACTTTGATTTTCCAGAAACCTCAGACAAACCTGATCACAAAACTGCCCAAGAACTACATGAACATATTATCCATGGCCTGACTAGGTTAACTGTCTGGGCATAATTCATCTAAAACTTTTCTTGTGTTAATTATATAGCTTAACTGTTTCTCAACGTGCTTGTTGATTTTGCAGTAATCTTTGTAGGCATTTAGGAAATCATGCCCTTTGTTAGTAAGCGTATAACATTGTCGTTCTCGTTCAAAACTTATTAGTGATGCTTCGAGAATTTCAGATAAATATTTGGTTAAAACCTTGTAGCTCAAGTTGGCTTTGAACATTATCTGCGTTTTTTTGGCGTCCAAACTGACAACTTCAAGTATGTCAGCTATTATGTCATGTCTATGTCTATAATTACCCAAGATGCTTCCCTCAAATAACTTTGAAAAACGTGAGTATGGAAATTATTGAGAATGTTGATGATTTTTAGTTAGCTATGAAAAAAACTATAGGTGAAGCCAGCCTCTGCCGCCTTTTTTAGGCTGCCATCTCTTTTCAGTTTTCTCAGCGAGGTAAACCTCAGCGCGCTTCTTTTTGTGGGGCTGCTGTTTTGTGATTTGAGTTTTGACAAATTTATTCCATCCTCCGACTGCCTGGCTTGGAGGAATGTATCTTTCGGCGTTTTCTATTTGGTGTTGTTGTAGGATGTCTTTGAAGTTTAATGCTAGGTAGTCTCTTGTTGCATGGATGATTGTTCCTCTATCAACATATAGCATTGAATAGTCGTGGATGGCTATGCCTTCAGCTCGGACTTTGTCATCAACTCTTTCTTGCCAGAGTTTTTTCCATTCTGTTTTAAGTTCGCCAACTAATGCTTTTTGGTCCATAACAATCATTATTCAATTCCCTCCCTGACAGGAGCGGATAAGAACCTTAGTCGATATGCTGGTTACACCTTAATCCCTTTTGGCTCGCTCTCCAGAGCACTTGCTTAAACAGTGCTACATAAAGGATATATAAATTATATTCTCTAGAAGAAAACTCTTTTTTTCTATTTCAACAACCGTTTTTATCCATACAATACGCTAGGTTGACTAGTCAACTGCGGTCGTGCGCTTGTTCCATGCGATTGCTGTTGGTGTTAAGAAACGCAAGCTGGTTGGATGATGACTTTTTAATGTTTGATGAGGAGTA
>Ga0116131_1001918_pt1 | contig 11393 bp, 17 predicted proteins | sample June2015DPH_17_1_FD_89734 | JGI IMG/M metagenome (GOLD analysis project Ga0116131, IMG submission 89734) | Peatland microbial communities from SPRUCE experiment site at the Marcell Experimental Forest, Minnesota, USA - June2015DPH_17_100 | ecosystem: Environmental > Terrestrial > Soil > Wetlands...
AACCAGATTCCCAGTAATAATTAACGCTGCGAGAATTCCGCAAAGAAGGGTATATTCCCAGATAAATCCTGCGAGATATACCCGTGCGATTGCCTGGTGATTATATGATTGGATATCAATAAACGGATGCCACCCTAAAGAGACGACGATTACCGTGACTCCAAGGGATTTCGCTGCGTAAAAATGCACCAGCTCGTGAGTGAGGAGAGAGATCGCCATCAGGATAACAGCACCGCCAAGAGGCCCGCTATACGAAATGCCTATACCGGCACAGATAATCATAAGGGATACCCATGCCCAATCAATATCCCATTTAGTTTTCATCGTTTCCCTTCCTGAATTCATCAATAAATGATTGAATCAGATCAACCCCGGTTTTTTTCCGGATAAGTTCGTTCGTTGCATACGGCAAGACGATGATAAAAACCATTATCGCCGTGAATCCGTAGAGCCCTACGTGCAGAAATACCCAGTCTGCTAAACCCATCTGCAGTTGAGCGCAGGTGAATCCGTTATTACACAACTGGCTGGTAAGGTTTAACATCATCTCACCCCGGGTGCTGCCAGATTGTCAAGGCATAATTCATTGGTGTTGTAATGCGCTCCCATCTCTTCGCAGTCAATTACAGCGATTGGATCGATAATGCCAAGGGGTTTATCGCAATAGACTTTGATAAAATGCGGTTGCATACAATCTTCATCAAAACATGGTGTGCCATCATGTTTATGGAATTTCTTGGGGATAAGATAGACTTTCGTGTGCTCCCTGATCCTGTTATCAACTGACATGACACGTTGTGAGTCCCAGATAATATCCGCGCCTAGCTTTCTTCTCTGGCTCACTGCTCCTTCTACCCACACCTTATTTTGAGTTTTCCCGAGAGAGTTTAAGAATTTCTGGATTTCTGTAATGCCATACGTAACGTTTTCTCTCTCAAAGAATTCGTCGAAAATTTCCTGCGCACCCATGTATGTAGAGAAATCGGTATGATAATTGGTAATGACCCACCGGTCCCTGTCGATAGAATCGAGATGGCAAAAATACGCATTCGCCATGGTTTTGCCATTCCCGCACATAATATCATCTTCCATCGGCACAGGACTGTGAGAAGTGGAGAGAGTGAATAGTTTCCCCACTATGCCGGTCATCATAGATCTTGTTCAGCCCATTTGAAGTGGTGTTCTTTGCCCCATGCATTGATCTCTTCTTGGTACCTTACGATGAATGCAAAGATGAAGTGCCATGCGACATAGAACAGGAGGCATCCCTCAAGGAGATTGAGGGCTCGCTCCCCATAATCTGCCCAAGACAGAATGCCTGCGGCCCAGAACGCGAAGGGGAGCCCGATGACCGCAAAAGACCACAGGGCGGTTATAGCGCCTGCTGCTACCGCTGCGAGGAGGAACGAATCAGCTGTTTCTTTTCCCTTTTTCCTTTTTTCGTCTTTGATCTTTTCTTGCTTGGTTTCGTTGTGTTCGTCAAGAAGTTTTTCATACGTAAGAATTTCTTCGGACATTAATTTACCTCTTTAACCCGATGAGGGAATCCGCAATGCTTTTCTCGTGTTGATGCTGCTGGATCTGGAAGGAGAAGGCATGCGCCAACGCGATAATGTCCTGCCTTCCCGCCCCCTGCTCCGATACAATCCGCTTGAGCATTTCCTCGGAGAGGACTTTAAGGTCGGTGATAATGGTTTCCTGATCCTTCCATTTCCTGAATTCCGGATAGTCTTTGAATTCGTCGAGGTTCCTGATTTCGTCTGGGGAAACAAATTGAATTCCGTCAACTGCCGGGAGTGGAGTGAAAAATGTCCCGTCGATCATGCACTTGGTGAATACTACCGATTGACACATAGCCCGGATATTCTCAAAGATGAGCCGGGATTTCTGCTCCATGTTGTCGTTCGACAGGATCTTGTCCATCATCTTTAGCATGATCTCGGCGTCGCTCTCTTGGGGCCCGATGGTGATCTGCTGTCCTCCCCTCTTCATATTATTGATGGCTGACTGGATAGGGGAAGCTTTTTCCTGTTTCTGGATAATTATTTCTTCGGTCATCGCAGATCACGCCAGCTTATAGATGATGAAACATATCACGGCAAATACCAGGACCGGGATGATCAGCTCTTTGAGCCATTCCCAGGGGGGTTCCTGCCTGCGGATGATGTCCGTTGCCATGGTACTTTTTTCAAGTGCGTAGAATACTTTTGGATGCACGCCAACCCTTACATATTTCTTGGGGAATACCAGCATTTCCGGGGATGGGACGTAAACGAGAGCCTTATACCAAGCCTCTCCTTTTAGGTAGCCCCACCGCCAGAGGTTATAGAACCGCCCAAGCATGGGGCCGGCTTTGTACCGGTCAAGCCATCCCTTTGCTTTTTCGAGCTGGATCCTTTCGATGTCAGACAGGGGACAGTTTTCCAAGAGTTTTTCCGGGTCGTTAAGGGTAAGATCGACTGCTTTTGAATATGCACTTACGATCTGGTGTTCAAGCTCCCAGATCATGTCCGGGGCAATGTCGCGGAGATCCGCGAGCGGGCAGGCATCGGATATCTCGTAGTCGATAAGGTGACTATTCCCCTCGTTGATTGGCGAGCGATCCGGGATCATGTACGCAAGTTTGGATTTCTTGAGATAAAACGCGGACTGGCCTTGCACCCGTTCCGATTTACGGGATACCAGTTGGCCGTTAAAGATGGTGCGTATTACGTACTTTTGCTTATTGAAAAGATCTGACAAGCCCATATCACGCTTCACCTTTCCCATTTACCTGACCCGGGAATTTATCCCGCAGAAATCGGACAGCCTTTGCCGGGGCATCATGGCCCCTAAAAGTATTGGGCTGTTTCTTTTCCATTTCCCCATTTTTTCCCCTGCCGTCACCGATAGTAATTTTTATTTGTGGATCGAGTTCTTTTTTTGACATGATTAGTCTCCTTTACTCGGATTTACTGCGAGGAATACGAGCGAGATGAGGATCAGTGCAATGTAGATCCAGAAGGTGATATAGGTGAAATTCAGTAATATTGTCGGCTGGATATTCATCGATACCCCGATTAGTGCGGTTACAAATCCCCCGAGGTAAAATATTCGCGCGATACCCATGCCGCAGAGTATCAGGAGGACAGTGATCAGGGCAAAGAAATAGATATAAACAAAATTCCAGACTGCCGAGTCACGGGTATTTGTGGTTACAGTAGTATTCGATCCTTGATACACCACCAAGAGAGTGTCAGCTGTAACTGATATGCTGTGCCATTCTCCTGATTTCAGATTGGATTGGATGATGATATTATTCGGTGGAATTGTTGAACTCGTAAGGATACCGTCAATATAGACTGACTGGTTTACCGGGTTCGCTGGCATCGCAGACAGGTTCCAGACAATAGAAGTGTCTGTTGCGTGGTCAACTGTGATCGGGAAGGTTGTAATGGCCTGTACGCATGCCATGAGGCTTACAAGGCCAACCAGGAATATCAGGGTTTTTGTGAGTCGTGCCATAGATCATGCACCGATTGAGAGAGGGAGAAGAGCATTACGCCCTTCACGAAATCCGGAACAGTCAGGAATTGCAGTAGGAGATAACCACCGGTAAGGCAGGATATCATAATCGGGAAGTAAAGGATGTATCGTTTCATTCATTTAACCACCACCCACACCGGGGAAGTATGACAATGCGATGAGGATTAATACGGCTGCTGCGGGCGCAAGGAGAATTGCAGAGAGCCAAGCCGGGACGACTGCTGTTTGTGCGAATCCTAACGCGGCCCCGAAGATCGTCATTACTTTCCCTACGGTAGATAGACCACCGAGCACCGAGAACCATGCATTATAGATTCCATCGAGGATATTGTTCCCGGTGGTTCCACTGACAACGAGTGCCGAAGTATCCAGGACATTAGTATTCGGGAATCCCTCAACAGCAAATCCGACCGTATCGGATCCTGCGGCTGCATATTTTGTCATAGCTGAGGTAGTATACCCCGGCAACATTGATCGGGTTGTGATCTGGAACAGGGTTACGCCGTCTTTTTGTACGACGAGGGTGCTTGAATAATCGGGATTATTTGATGTCTGGGAACTGACCGTATCTGTCAGGATCGTAGTGATGGTTGATCCCCCTGATAATGTCTGTTGTGCGTTTGGCAGGGGATAAAAATAATCGTCCCCCGCATCCAAAACTCCAAAAGTTAATGGAAATTTTGGGATGTGCACTCCATCAGAGGCAAATACAATTTTTATATCGCTCCCTGAGTACCCAGTGATATACCGGGCAAATACATAGAACGGTTGATTTGTCGGGTTGCTCACGAGTGAATTTACCGTATAGATGCCGTTTTGGGACTGCACGTTCATCATAGCTACAACCGACGGCTGTAAAAAGGCTGTTCCCGTAAGGACATATCCCACTCCTTGTGTGAGGACCCATGTACCGGACAGGATGGTAATATTCGAGGAGAATCCGGATGTTCCCTGGGTGTATGACTGTGATGCGGATGTCGATCCCGGGGAAAGCCCTAAACTGGAGAAAACAACTTCGTGGGGAATTGCAGCCCCACTTCCGATGTCGACAAAATCCCCCGATGCTGCTGTAAGGTTGATGTACCCCACCAGGAAACTGGCAAGGACGAAATAGGTAAGGATCATGCCTGCAACTTGTTCGCGGTGCATATCAGATCACGCCCATGCCCTTCTGGCTACGATGAAGGCAATGATGATCACTGCCGCAACTGCAAGCCAGGCCGGGAAGAATCCGAATGCTACGGATGCGATGAAACCAAGCAGGGCCCCCGCAAGTGCACCCAGAGGATCGGGTTGGTACGCATATCCTAATCCAACGCTTGATGCAGCTGATCCGCAGACCCCGCCGAGAAGGATCAGAAGAAATGCGAGGACTAATGCAATCTCTGACGGTTTTGCGCCCATAAATCCCAGCCAGTCTATTGCATTGCCAAAGAAAGGATTGGTCTGGTCTGTGACAGTACCATTCAGTGTGGGGTAGATTGATGGCTGTTGCCCCGGGTAGGTGGTTGTCGAGGTTGCGATTGTCGGTACTGATGATAGGGGGGTGAGGGATATTGTCTGGGTTACCGGACTTGAACCGACAACAGCGATTAAACTTCCCGATTGGTAACCCGTGGCGCTTGCTGATGCCGTATATGTGTTACCAGTAGGTACGACGAAAAGGGTATTTCCATTGACTGTTGTCTGGGATTGGGTGGTATAATTGGTTGCATTCGCGGCTGAAACGGTAACAGTCGCGCCGGAAACGGGAGCATTGGTTAGTCCGTTGACAACTGCAATTGAAATGGTTGTATTCCCGGCCGTAACCGCCAATGATGAAGGGATTAAGGCAATTGAAATAGTGGCATTTCCCCCGCCGCTTGGGATTAGGAGCGTGTTAAATGCCGAAGGCTGATAATTTGGTGCAGTTCCTTGATATGCATAAAAATAATTTGTGGTTAGAGGGAGATTGATCGAACCTGATGTTAGCGTGGTATTAGTCCATTTTTGGTTGGGTACATCAAAAATTCCTAGTATTGATCCACTGATCGGGTTTCCGGTTTTTGAATCACTTATCGTGAAATAAGCAGATGTTCCTGCGTTTGTCCCGGTTATGTAAAATCTTAAGGGATTGTTTGCCGCAAATCCTCCTATCAAATTTGAGTTCAGGGTCGCGGTTACATAGTAATTATTGGCATTGATAAACGTCGTGGTGAATGAATTCGATAAAGTGGATCCAAGATTAATATTAAACCCTATTCCATCAGACTGGTACCAATTTCCGGATTTTTTGTAAAAAGTCAGGGGATTTCTCTGTGTCTGGTTGTTATCATATAAAATATTTGATAGGATATTATTTGAATTGGGAAAATTAGTTGTAAAACTAATTGCATTAATATCACTTGGTATAATTCCATTACTTGAAACTAATTGTAATGTTAATGGAGTATTTATAGAAGCATTTAAAATTGGCGCAGTCATATTAATATTAACATAATTAAAAACTTGTGACCATTGTGTGCCTGTATTCAAATCTATAATAGTAACAGATTGAGGAGGATTAAAAGAAAATACTTGATTATTAGTATTAACAGAATTCGAATAAATAGTATTAATCGAATCATTAATAATAATTTCAGAATAAGAACTTAATAAACCTCCTGTACTATTAAAAATTCTGTTAATACTAATTGTACTTTGAGAACCTGCATTATTTACAAGAGAAATACTATTAATAAAATTATAATTCCAAGATGCTGCACTAGCAGAACCTACACCTGTTGCTTCTAATGGATCATGTGAATACCCTGTAAAATATGCGGTAGTCGTTCCTACTGGTGGTGCATATGATCCTAAATAATATGCACTGACAGGCCATGGAGAAGGAGGATTAGAAATACTTATAGTTACAGGAATTTGACCGGATACACCTGTTAAATTTGTAAGAATATTAGATGGTATGTATTGTAAATTAAAATAAGAGAGAGTAGGCGAATAATTACTTACAAAACTTGCATAAAAATTACCATTACATAACAAATTAGAACCATAAAATAAACTTGCAGGAGACGACCACGATTTAACATTATTAGGGTTCCAAGAAGAAAACGATATTTTGTTATTTGTAGTTGATACATAATTTAAATTAGATAAATACTGAGCATTATTAAAATATAATGCAAATGTAGTATCGCCTCCTGATTGTTCTGAAATAGTAGAAAAAGCATAGCCTTGCGCATCAGATAAAGAAGCATTTAAAACATTATCTGCACTAACAATACCACATAATGCGATCAGCAACAGAAAGATAGCAATAATCGGGAGAGGACTGTTTTTCTGAATTTTGAAAACCTTCTGACTTTTGTCAGATGAGAAATGGGGCAATAACTAATAAAAAGGTTTTGATTCGAGAAAATGACGTGAGGGTTTTAGCCTCGCGTCAATACTCCTGGCCGTGCGCGTATGCGGCCACTCCGAGAATGGCGATCACAACAGCCGATGCGACCCAAGGGATATACCCCCAGATGAGCTTGGTAGTTGCGTCCCAGCCGGTCGTGTTGGTGTTGAAGAACACGTTGAACCCGATGGATACGAAGATCACACCGAGTGCGAGGCCGAGGCCGATGCCGGTGAGCTGCTTCGCGATGTTGTGCACGCGCTCAATACCAGTCCGGACATACTGCGCCTGCCCGGCAAGGAATCCGTCAACGGTTGCAAGCTCCTGTTTTGCGAACATCATAAAATTAGTTCACCACTATACAAGATACATAGTGATATGGCTATTTAATATTTTCTTTAAAAAAGATTAGTACCCGGAAGGGTTCTGGGCATACCGGATAGTTGCGATCAGGCTCGCTGCTGCTGCGACCCATGGCCACGCCTTCCAGATGAGGATAGTTGTTGCATCCCATCCAGCGGTTGATTGGCTATTAAAGGTCGTGATCCCAATTGCGAGGAAGATGACCCCCACCATCAGGCCAAGTCCGATGTTCATAATGACATCGAGGTAGCGAGCGCGATGGATCTTTGTAACTCCCGGCCGGACAGTTACGAAGTGTTTCATTTTATGGATTCACCACTATACAAGATAATTAAAGGTGTTTATATTTCTATTCTTCGTAGGATCGCGATTCGTGCAACTCCTGGACTTCCCGGGCGGCGTGTTGTGCAGCGATCTGTTGTTTTTCCTGCGTGAGGTCCCGGGCGGCGTGTTGTGCAGCGATCTGTTGTTTTTCCTGCGTGAGGTCCCGGGCCTGTGCGCGTTCCATGCGTGCCTGGTTCTTGCGCTGGATGATGTCGCCTTCCTCTTTTGATCTTACACGGGTATCGGTCCCATGACTCTCTGGACGGGGTTTAGCAAGTGGTCCTTGTCCCTGCGCGGCCTGGTTACGTTCCATCATACCTTTCATAAATCCGGGTGCTTTCGGTTTTCCTTGGGGGGTCATCCCGGGCGATTTGATAGGGAAATTTTTGGGAGTGCTGATGTGAGGCGATGGTGTATGGCCGGAATAACCATATCCTCTGTGCCCGGGTGATACGCCATGAGGTCCGCCAGCACGGTGTTGGGGCCGGTGCCTGAACGGCGAATGCTGATGCCTTGAATACCCGGGATTATAATATTCTGGAAAATGCGGCTTTCTGTGATGGGATTTCATTGATCTGCGCGCCTGCGCCCGATCCATTTTTTCAATATGCGTATGATATTGTTCCGGATATTTCGCTTCTGCAGTGGCCCATGCTATCTGTGCAGCACGCTCTTTTGGCTGGCCCGGGTATTTCTTTCGATATGCCCCATAGACGCGCCTTACTTCATTGCGGATAGCTGTTGGCCATCCGTGAGAATTGGGAGAGGTGTATCCTTTGTAAGTATCGGGTCCGGTCGCATTTGGCATAATTAATAGAAGATGTTGATTTGAGGGCATTAAGGTTTGCCAAGAACAGGGTGGTGTGATATGCCCCAACAAGGGCGTCTTGCCGGGTATGAACCGATGGGGCCATATCGCACTGGGAGAAAATCATGTCGCACTAGTTACGGAGGTGCTTTTTTTATGGAAACCCTTACTCCAATGGGAGAATGTCATCCGGGGGGATTTTCCCGGAATCATCCCGGGCGACCTTACCAGATCGCCCACATAAAGAATACTATGATCGCGATCAATATAACGATTGCCCACCACGGGATCCCGTTGCTTGTTGCTTGTTTAATGGGTGTGGGGGTACTTTTTATTATTAAAGTGATCACGGGTTGCGGGGCGGGGGTCGGTGTTGCCGATATGTTTATTGCAGCCGTAGCTGTCGGTACTATGGCCGCGGGGGGTAACGGGATAATAGTAAATGCGAGCCGGTTATTATTCGGATCCAATCCGAACCCGCTAATTCTGCCGTTTGAACTGTATAGATCATGACAGCCATCCCATTGATACCAGTTACCTAGTACAAAGGGGGGATTTGTGACCGGTACAGATCTTACTTTCATTGTCTGATTATTGGTGATATAGTTGATGTCTACAACCTGATCGGGATTACAGGTATCGTCCTCTTCTTTCCAATCGTTCCAGTGTGCAAAGCTCAGATTAGTACCGGAAACTCCTGATAAATCATACATCCGGTTCATATAGATTTGATCTCCCTGGTAAACATAGGTCTCAATAGGGGAATTCGTTGGAGTTGGCTGAACGATTACTTTCAGGTACTGGGCTGATACTGGCGCTGACAACAACAGGAGTGTGGCAAGCAAAATAAGTAAAATTTTCATGGTATCCCCGATATTTCCACTGTTTGATCTAATGTCCGATATGGATACCAGAAAGAGGCTTTGCCTTCGCGTACTAACCTCATCCTCCGGGTTCTTTCCTGCTGGCAATGCTGACCAATGGGGCCTGTATGGCCGAACTTTCGTGTCATTCTAACTCCGCTCTGTTCCCGCCTGATTGCAGGATGTACATTGGCAATATTCACATCCCCATCTCGGAATAAAGGATTTTTTGGATTTTTTGGAGGGGGGTGGGAATCGCATTTCCCGTCACAGCTATTCTCTCCGATAATCCAGCATCGATCATTGTATTTTGGCTGCGGGGGGTTGGTGGTGGGCATTATAATATCCTCACAAAAACACCTTTTTGGTACGTCAGATCTTCCCGCTCTCTCAACAGGCTTGATACGCGCCGTGCATCAAAATTACGTGAGCGGTGTTGACTATTGAGGACCCGCATAATCTCGCTTGGTCTTACTGGCCCGTGTGAGACATCGAGGATTTTACCAATGTCTTTTCGTGCGTTTTCATTGGCAATTTGCCGGGAATTTTCCCGCATAATCACATCGCCTCTAGTTCGGCAATCGCCCGTTTATATCGTGCCAGGGCCGTGTTGCTTTCGGCCTGCGCGATCTCGTAGTCTGCATGCAATACCTTCACTGCTTTTACTTGTTTCCGTAATTCTGTTTCGTCTGACATAATAGATCCTTCCCGTGTTCCAGGGCGTTCTCATTTCGGTACTTTTGCTTTTTGTTTTGCGAGCAAAACCATTTGCCATTTGCGCCATTTTTCAAAGCACTTTTTGTTACAAAAATGACCTCGTATATCGATGTTATCATCAGTTGTGATCCCGCCAGAATGATTGGCACCGGGAGTCGCGCACCAAGAACACGGTTCGATAATCGCCTCATTTTGAGAGACGTTTTGGAAATCTTGTTCCATATTACAACATTTGTTCAAAAGTAGATAAGATTTTAGTGGAAATGCTAAACAAAACCACCATTTCCTTTGGAGAAATGATGATTTTTGTTATGTCTGACATCGAGCTGACAATAACAAAATAGTTCCAGTGGAAATGAAGGGGTTCTTACGGTATAAATTACGTAAAAAATACCACCCTTTGCCGTTCATGGAACTATTTTTTTTCTCTATACCCCACCAAAAATTTTCCTCTCTCCGTCGATACAATAACTATATATATATTAAAAAATGAGATGATACAACACGGAAATTTTTAAGGAAGTTTTTACGGGAAAAAACGGACTGTTCGGACGGGGTCTCTCGGGAAAAAATAGTTCCAGTGGAAACGAAGGGGTGTTTTTTATCTGTTTTTTACATTAGTGAAAACCCCTTTGCCGTTGATGGAACTTTAGTACCTATGTTTCCAATGGAACACCACCGTTTCCGATGGAACTTTTCAAACAAATATAAAAAAAGAATTTTAAGAAAAATGACCGGAACTATCTGACAATTTGTGTTTTCCCGGCATCTTTTCAAGATATTCCTTGATAAGATCATAAACCGATTCGGGTACAACATACCGATCATGATCGGGAGCCCCCGGGAAATCACCATCCATTATGAGATGAATTTCATAGTTCATATCCGCTCACCACAAAAGATGCAGATCCCATCTTCAAGCATGGAATGTTTGCATATCTCCTTGAGCTTGCCGGTCCTGGCTGCCTCCCGCACTTGCTTGAATTCCCGCTCCTGATGGAAGTCGTACCCCTCATAGAGGAAACGGTGATCCATTATAAGTTCACATCCTTAGTACTGGCCCGCTTCTTCCCCCTTAATCCAAGCATGGGATTTACCAAGTCAAAGTTAAGGTCGCGCATACTCTTACAATCGGAACAGTAATACCCTACATGCAGCCGCCCCTCTCCGGTCTGGACCATCATCCGGTACATTGGTTTACCACACATGCAAACTTCCCTTCTCTCGTTCGTCATATAATAGCCTATTACCCTATGAGAATATAATACTTTTCAACGCCTAATACGACGGTGCTATTGTACTTGCTAATAGCATTGAGTAACTACCCAAAACTGGTAATCCGCTATTGTACTTGCTAATAGCATTGAGTAACTACCCAAAACTGGTAATCCGCTATTGTACTTGCTAATAGCAT